>FWPV01007380.1_pt1 | contig 20013 bp, 19 predicted proteins | sample 2228371 | NCBI WGS metagenome assembly FWPV01 (sample SAMEA103939776, study PRJEB20133) | metagenome | reverse complement strand
GTGTCCAATGACATCAACGTTGGCCAAATTGGCTACGATCAAATTATGCTTACTGGCATAAATCCGACTAATTACTTCTTGAGCGATTTCTTTCGCTCTCATCGCTGGTTGTTCATCATAACCCGATTGAATGGGTAAAGAAGGAATGATAATTCTTTCCTCTCCCGGGAAGATATCTTCCCTTTTTCCGTTAAAGAAATATCCCAGATGAGGCGCTTTTTCTGATTCAGCAATCTTGACCAACCGGAGTCCGGACTCGCTTACAACTTGAACCAGGGTCTGGTCAATTTTTTCTTCCTGAGGAAAGGCGACCCGGACGTTTAATCCATCCGAGTAATTGACCATAGTCACAAAATGAAGACGAAGATGACCTGGCCTGGGGAAAAAACAAAAATCGTCTTCCGTTAAACTTCTGGTCAGTTCTATCTCTCTTTCCCCCCTTATGTCGTAAAAAATAACCACGTCTCCGTTAAGGAGACGGCCTACGGGCTGACCGGCCTGGTCAATTCTCACGATAGGTTCCAGCGTTTCGTCTTCCTGACCTCGGCGATAAAGAGCCCTTATGGCCTCAGGAAAGGAGGGAAAGGCAAAAACGAAGTCGCTTTTTGGTTTCACGAAGTTAAGCCTTTTCTAACTTATTCTTCACGCTTTTCAGGTTTATTTTTAATAAATATGAAAAATTTAGCCGTTCAAAAGAATCAAATATTATAGACTAACCCGACGAATTGTCCAGAGGCTGCCCTCTTCAGCCCTTTAAAAAGTTTCTACCAGCCTGGAGTTTGACCTAGCCTAAACTTCGGAAAGAATGCCTTCACGCCAAGTGATCAAGAAAAAACTATTTCCTTTGCCTTTTTTGATATAAAATAAAAATATCATGGAAAACAAGCTTAGTATAAATCTAAATTTTTGGCTGATGCTTGGTTTTTTCTTGTTAGCTCTCTGGCTTGTCTCCCCTTTCTTTAAAATCGATGCGTCTGATTACACCAACGCCAAAAGAAATGTCTATCGCTTGTTCCTGGGACTTTTTATCCTCATCATTGAATTGGGCATCATGGCCTTTGAAACCTTTTCGCCTCAAGGTTTAGCCCAAAAAGTATCGAATGTGCAAAGCATCGCCGTCTTCCTCTTTGGCCTTCTCCTCTTGGCTTTCATTATTTTCGTCGTCGCCCAATCAGCGGTGGTTTATTTGCGGACAGGTCTCAGCGAGGTAGATTCAGTTTTTTAACGATTTTATCTCGGCCAAGGAAATTCAACCTCCAGGAGGCTAAGAGGGTCAAAACGATTTTCTTTCAAACGCGCACTCCAGTGGAGGTGAGCTCCTGTGGAGAGGCCAGTGTTTCCGGCGAGGCCGATAACCTGCCCTTTTTTCACTGGTTCACCCCGGCGAACCATTATTTTGGAAAGATGGGCATAGGCCGTGAATAGCCCAAGGCCGTGGTCAATCACGACCATTTTCCCTGAAAAATAAAAATTGCCCGCCACGACCACGCGGCCCGAATTAGAAGCTTTGACCGGTTCACCCCAGGAAGCAGCAATATCAACTCCATAATGAAAAGAGAAAGTTTTATTATTATAAAGGCGCTGGTCGCCAAAGGGCGCCGTAATTTGTCCCTCATGAGGCGGGATAAAATGCCCTTCCCCTAACCAGGCGGGACTCACTATAGAATAAACCGCCCGTAAAAGCTCATTCTCTCTTTCTATTCTCTCCCGCAAGAAAGATGGTGGCTGGATGAATTCGGGGGCTACTTTTAGCTTTCTCTGCCGGAATTCTCTTTTTTCCACTTCCAGCAGAAAATCATGGCATTCCCAACCGCTGGTCTTTTGAAATACAGTCAATTTCAACCCATACATTCCTGGCTTCAGTTGACCATCAAGCGCGAGGAAGGTAAAAAATTGAGGGCCGTTAACCTTTTCTGCTAAGTAAAGTTCGTATTTTTGCTGCGCTAACTCAACCCAGGCCTTCCCGTTTTTTTCCAGGCCATGGAGATGACATATTAATATTTCTCCAGGCTGGAATTGGCGACCGAAAAGAAGAACCTCGATTCCGGTCGTCGTTCTGAAAAAGCGGCCAGGGCTATCGGCCGAAAAAAGCGACAATAAAACACTACTACCGGAAATAAATAAAAAAAGACAGAAGCAAAGCCATAGTTTGGGCCATTTTTTTCTCTGGGCCAAAAAATCTCTCCCTACGCTTTCTCTACTTTACCTCGCCGCAGGACTTTGCCCGGCAAGGCAGGCGTAAACTCGCCGTTTTCAATAACTACTTGGCCATTCACTATTACCGCCATTATACCTTTCGGAAAAGCATGCGGTTCAAGCCATGTAGCCCTGTCTTGAATGCGGTCGGGGTCAAAAAGCACCAAGTCAGCTTTAAAACCCGGAGCAATAATCCCCCGATTATTAATACCCAGGCGAGAGGCGGGTAAAGAAGTTATCTTGCGAATGGCTTCGGCCAACGAACATATCTTTTCCTCACGGACATATTGGCCGAGAAAACGAGGGAAAGAACCGTAACTCCGGGGATGAGGCTTGGTTTGGCTTAAAATGCCTGAGGGTGAATAAACCGAGCCATCACAACCAATACTCGCATAAGGAAGAGAAAGAATTCTTTTCAGGTTTTCTTCGCTCATGATAAAAGAAATCATCCCCACCTGGCCTTTCTCCTCGACCAAAAGGTCACGAATAAAAGAAAACACGTCTTTCCCTGTTTCCTGAGCAGCAGCCAGAATATTTTGGCCCTGGAAGCGTTTATTTTTTTCACTCACCACCGACGAAATTAGAACCTGCTCCCAGGAGCCGAGCTTTTTTTCTCGCTCGGCCAGATAATTTCTTAGCGTCGAACTTAGTTTGGGGTCGGTTAACCGCCGGAGAAAATCCTCCCGGCTTCCTTCCCTGACCCAGGCGGGAAAATAAAAGCTTAATCCCGTGGAAGCGGCTATATAAGGATAGCGGTCTACGGCTATATCTAAGCCATCTTCTCTGGCCTTATCCAGGAAGAGCAAAGCTTCATCCAGCTTAGACCAATTAGAGCGATAAGCCGTCTTAAAATGAGATATCTGGAGCTTGACCCCTGTGTTTTGGCTTGTCCTCACTGCTTCTTGTAAAGCCTCCATCAAGTGATCCCCTTCATCCCGCATATGAGTGGCATATAATCCCTGATAAGCGGCCACTACGCGGCAAAGCTCGATAATCTCTTCCTCTGGCGCAAAACTTCCCGGGGTATACTCCAACCCCGTGGAAAGACCAAAAGCCCCGGCTTCCAGGCAGGCCTGCAAAAGCTCCTTCATTTTTTGTTTATCTGCTTCTGAAAGAGGCCTATTCTCTAAGCCAACCACTGTCCCTCTTAAAGTCCCATGGCCGACCAGCGTCGCATAGTTGATGGCTATTCCGGTTTGCTCTAAACGCGAAAAGAAACCATCAAGGTCGCTCCAGGTTAGCTCCAGATTATAGACCTGGCGGAGGTTTTCTCTTTCTTCTTCCAGGGTAATACCAGCCAAAGGAAAAGGAGAAGAGCCACAATTACCGGCTACCAGAGTGGTGATGCCCTGTTGCAAGTGGCTATCCGCCCGCGGAGTAAGCAAAAGCTGAACGTCAGTATGGTCATGGATATCGATAAAGCCTGGCGAAAGAGCCAACCCTTGGCCGTTAATTATCTTTTTGGCGCGACGGAGGTTAATTTTGCCCACCTGCACAATGGAATCACCAACGACAGCCACATCCGCTTCCTGGGGAGCCCCTCCTCGGCCATCAAATACCGTGGCTCCCTTGATCAAAAGGTCCAGATCTTGACGAGACCGACATCCCTGGAGAAGAAGGTTTCCTCCTCCTATGGCTGCACCTATTAACCCAGAAAGTGAAGATTGAAGAAAATGGCGACGCTTCATTTTTCATCTCCCTCAAAAAATATGTCAGTCCTTAATTGGCTGGCCATAATCCTCGCTCAATATCTAATCAAAGGTTAAAACTAAAGAAAAGGTTAAACCTCCTCTTCGGGGAAAAAAGAGGAAAGACATCTTTCTTTCTTCCGGTCGATGAAGATTAGCCACGTAACGGCCAACAAAATATCCCAAAGCTGAACCAACGAGGACATCTGAAGCCCAATGAGCTTCATCATGAACCCGCGCCAGGGCAGCCATGGTAGCCAGGGAATAAGCCGACACGTCAATAATCTTATTTTCTGTGGAACAGGCCAAAGTTGTCGCTACCGCAAAAGCGGCGGAAGCATGCCCAGAAGGAAAAGAAGTGTGTTTAGCCGAAAAGGAAAAGGGGCGGAAACTCTGGCTCCCTTCCCAGGCATGAGGCCGCGCTCGGCCGCCCAAAAATTTTAGGCTGGCCACAATCAGCGAAGAAAAAGTCAGGCTTTCTAGGCTCAACAAAGCCCCCCTTCTTAAATTAGGTTGGCCTAACAATTCTCCAGCGATATAAAGCCCGCTGGTAAAAACAAGGAGGAAACCTCCATCTCCAAACCTGGTAGAAATTTTCGCCACATCCTGGCTAAAAGAAGAACGCCTTTCAGCTACCCAATTAAATATATCTTGGTCTAAAGTAAAAATGACTGTACCCGTCCCTATCACAGCTGCCAGGTTCATGATCTCCGGTCCTTCCCATTTTCGTGGTGCCTGAACCAAGGAAAAAAAGTCCTGACCTACCTGCCTTAAATAAGATTGGTTAATTCTATCCGCGCTTGTTTGGTTCTTTTTTCCTTCCTGTCCGTGCTCTGCCGGAAAAAGACCAGAAGCCAAAGCAGGCAAAGAAATATAAAAAAAAGATAAAAACGAGAGGGCCAAAATAAGCAAAATATGAGGAAGCCTTTCCTTCTTTTGGCCCCTATCCGTGGGGGCCAACTTTTTTCTCTTCCCGTGCGGGAGCATGTCTGCTGCCTTTTTCTCCATTATTTCTCCATTATTTATTTTCTATTGCTTGGGAGTCTTTTTCCATTTTGGCCATTAACCCTTCTAAAAACATAAGGGTTTTTTCCGTTGCACCCTGCAAGGAAGCAAGAAGAGACTGAGCTTTCGCTCCTCGCTCCACAAATTCTGGCTCCTCCAGGCTCAGCAATGCCTGGGTTAGCTCTTCTCTGCTGGCGACAAGTTTGGCCGCATTCTGCTGCAGAAATTCCTGAGCCAGAGCAGAAAAATTATCCATGTAGGGGCCGAAAATAATCGATTTCCCGTAAAAAGCCGGCTCCAAAAGATTATGGCCTCCCCAGGGAATAAGGCTACCGCCAATAAAGGTTAAATCAGCCAGAGCATAAAAAAAAGGCAGGTCTCCGAGAGTATCGACGAGGAGAACATCCCAATCAAGGGCTGGCCTTCTCTCCTCTTTTTTTTCTGACTTCCAAGCTGACCATCTTTCCCACTTAAGCGAGAACTTAGTACAAGCCTCCGCCACCTCGCCCCATCTCTCCGGATGACGCGGGGCAATAATCAAGCGAAGCTCAGGCTTTTTCTTTCTGGCTGCAGAAAATGCTTCAAGAAAGATGGTTTCTTCTCCTCGGTGCGTGCTGCCGGCCGTCACCACCTTGTTTTTTAAATCAAGGCCTAACCTTTTTTTCCAGTTAAGTTTTTCCTCTTCGGAAAAAAGAGGAAGTTGCACATCGCTTTTCAGGTTTCCCGTTACTATGACTTTGTCTACGGGCAAGCCAAGGGCCAGCAGCCTTTCTTTTTCCCTCTCTGTTTGGACAAGAAAATGCTCTATTCCCTGCAACCAACGGCCAAAGAAGCACCTAACTTTCTTGAGGCGGGAAAAAGATCGAGCTGAAATTCGACCGTTAACTAAAACCACGGGAACTCCGCTTTTTCTGGCTAAACGAAGCAGGTTAGGCCAGAACTCAGATTCAGTCAGCACCAGAAGCCGGGGATTAACCCGGCGGAAAAAACGACGAAGCGAAAAGGGAACATCAACCGGAATGAGAGTTACTTCGACCAAGCGGCTCATTTTTTCCTGGGCTAAACGAAAACCGCTCGGCGTAAGGCTCGTCAAAAAAATGCGCCACGAAGGGTGTCTCTGGCGGAGAAGAAAAATCAGGCGCTGCAAGGAGAGAATTTCTCCGACTGAGACAGCATGAATCCAGAGACAAAGGCGATGGGGGGAAGGAGGTGGAAGAGAGAAGCCTAGTCTCGCCGCCAGGTTTAATCGCTCCTTTTTTAGCAGGCGAAAGCGAAACCAGAAAAAAGGCAAATAGAAAAAGAGCGCCAGAACATAAAAAAATGTATACAAACAGGTCACGTTAAGTGACTATACATGAAAGCTTTATCTCTCGCAACCTGGTTGTTTAGGGCTATAATATGCTTAGTCAGCCCCAATGACCTGTGCTTTTCAGGAAAAAATCTCTTCTTCTATGATGAGGTGGGAGAAATACTTTATTTGACCATTTTTCCTTTTCTTTTTTTTCTCTTTCTTAAGCCGACGGTCTGGTGAACCATTCTTCTATCCATGCCCTTAACCCGAAGGCTAAGTCTGCACCCAAGCTCCTTAAGAAAATGTCTCCAGCTCTCGCCGAAGATTGACCACTCCCCTATCTGACTTCGCTACCTCGCCTTTCTTACTGAAACAGATGCTGGGCAAATAGAGACGACGATGGTCTCAACCGGCATGATTCACGATGTCACTTTCTGAATTAGAGTTCTGAACCGGGGGTCTAACCCAGGTTCCCGGAGGGGGTGTATCATGCCCTCATGTGATCTTCTTTCAGCCGGCTAAAGAATCCTTTTGGCCACCATTCCCTTTTCCGGTAGGGCTAGGTGACTTTCGCCTTCCCCAAAAGCCTCTCCTCTTGCTTTCTACCCCGGCTTTCTGCTATTTTTTTAGCCTTATTATATAACTGGAAAAAGGAGACGCTTATGGCTGAGCTCAAGACAGGCGAGGCAGCTGCAGAAGGAAAAAAGAAAAACAAAAAAGTTAAAAAAATGACCCTGGAGGAAATAGAAAAAAAACTCCAGGAGGTTACGGAGAAGCAAGGAGGATTGACGTCTCTTTATGCCCGCCATCTCCTGCGCCGGAAAGAAATTCTTCTGACCGGCCAGAAGGGTAAGTCTTAAAGGCCTTATCTCCCCCAAAAAACAATTTACATTTGACCTTCTTTTTGTTACTATAAGAGAGAATTAAGGAGTTTAAGCGTGTTAACTAAAGAGAGTAAATCTCAAATTATCGAGTTGTATCGTCGGAAGGAGAATGACTCTGGTTCGACGGAAGTCCAAATAGCCCTCCTCACGGAAAGAATTAATTCCTTAACCCAACATCTGGGTACCCATCGTCACGATTTTTCCAGCCGGGTAGGGTTGATGAGGCTGGTAGGGCAAAGGAAAAGACTGCTGGCTTATCTGAAGCGCAAGGATCCCGGCCGGTATCAAGAGTTAATCCAAAAACTTAGTCTACGGAAATAAACCACCAAAGGTCTGGGGGGCAAATGTCTTATTCTATAAGTCTTGAAATCGGTGGTCGGCTAATGACCATCGAGATTGGCAAAATAGGCAAACAGGCTGACGGCTCGGCTTTGGTTCGCTATGGCGACACCATCATGTTTTGTGCCGCTACGTCAAAAAAAGAAGCCAAAGAACCCAAGAATTTTCTGCCGCTCATCGTGGATTATCGAGAAAACACCTATGCCGCCGGCAAAATTCCTGGAGGCTTTTTTAAAAGAGAGGGTAAACCCTCGGAAAGGGAAATTTTGGTCAGCCGGCTCATTGACCGGCCGATCCGGCCTTTGTTCCCTCCAGGATACTATTTTGACACTCAAATCGTCGCTCTCCTGCTCTCGGCTGATTTAGAGAATGAACCTGACACGCTCGGCATCATCGGCGCTTCCGCCGCGTTGTATTTCTCCGATATTCCCTTCTTTACCCCCGTGGGAGCGGTTAAAGTAGGGTTGGTAGATGGAAAGCTCATCATCAACCCAACCGGCAGTCAGCTGGAGCAGAGTCAGCTAAACCTGACGGTAGCTGGCATAGAAGAAGGCATAGTTATGATTGAAGCCGGGGCTATCGAAGTCGAGGAAGAAAAGATTATCGAAGCGATAAAACTGGCTCAGGAACCAATCCAGGAGATTATCCGGCAGCAAAAAGCACTTTTTTCGCAACTCGACGTAAAAAAGCGAACTTATACCCCCTATCAGTTAAAAGAAGAAAAATGTCAAGAAATGGAAGCCAAGGTTGGCCCTCAGCTTCTCGAGGCTATGCAGGGAAAAATGAAGAAGGAAAGAGAAGCGAAAGTGGAAGCCATCCTCAAGACCCTGTTAGAACCCATCCCTCCCGAAAATGAGGCAGAAATCGAAGAAGTCAAAGAGCATTTCTACTGGCTCCAAAAAAAGATGGTACGTCAATTAATTCTCGATGAGGGACGGAGGATTGACGGGCGTCAGTTTAATGAAATTCGACCGATCAGCATCGAAGTCGGCTTACTTCCTCGCACCCATGGTTCAGCGCTTTTTACCCGCGGGGAAACACAATGTTTAGCTACGGTAACGCTGGGCACCTTTGAAGACGTCCAGAAGCTGGACGGCATTGGCGAAGTGGATGAAAAAAGGTTCATGTTGCACTATAATTTTCCTCCTTTTTCCGTGGGCGAGGTCGCCTTTCTTCGTGCTCCGGGCCGAAGAGAAATCGGCCATGGTGCTCTGGCCGAAAAAGCTATTCTTCCCTCTATTCCCGACGAAGAAACTTTTCCCTACACCATTCGCATTGTCTCGGACATCCTTGAATCCAACGGTTCTTCCTCGATGGCTACCGTTTGTGGCGGCGTCCTTTCTCTCATGGACGCTGGAGTGCCTCTCTCGATGATGGTGGCGGGAATAGCTATCGGGTTGGTTAAAGAAGAAGATCGTTATGTTCTGCTTACAGATATAGCCGGATATGAAGACCACTTCGGCGACATGGATTTCAAAGTAGCTGGTTCGGAAAAAGGGGTGACAGCTATTCAGCTCGATTTAAAAATTCCTGGAATTTCCGTCAATATTCTGGAAGAAGCTCTGCAAAGGGCGCGCGAAGCCAGGCAGTTAGTGCTGGAAAAGATGCGGGAGGTTCTGCCTTCGCCCCGGCCCGAGCTTTCACCCTATGCTCCCCGGATCATCACTCTTTTTATTAACCCGGAAAAGGTAAGCGAGGTCATCGGACCAGCAGGCAAGGTGATTAAGAAAATAATCGCGGCCACGAACGCTAAAATAGATATTGAAGAAACAGGCAAAATTACCATTGCTGCCCCAGACATGGAAGGAGCAGAAAAAGCTAAGCAGATGATAAGAGAGATAACCGTAGAAGCCGAAGTGGGCAAAGTTTATACGGGGAAAATAGTTCGCCTGGAAGAATACGGTGCTTTTGTGGAGATCTTACCTAACATTGTCGGTTTGCTCCATATATCTGAGGTAGCTCACCATCGGACAAGGAATATAAGAGACGTGTTTAAAATTGGCCAGACCGTAACCGTCAAAGTGATCAGCATTGATGAGGACCATAAAATCCGTTTGAGCAAAAAAGCCCTCGAAGCTCCGCCGCCCGCTACGGAAACGGGTGAAAAACCTGTAGGCCAGAAAAATTTTCGGCGAAAAGGCTTTTACCATCAACCTTTTAAGAATTTCCGTAAGTATTGAACTTTTAGGATATAAAAAAGCCATGGCGCGACGCTTCTTCTCCTCACCGCGGGGATTTACCCTGACCGAATTATTAATGACCGCCGCTATTTTGGCTATTCTGGCTGGGGCTGCTCTTCCCTTAGCCCAGGTGGCCGTAAAGAGGGAAAAAGAAATTGAACTCAGTCGTGCCCTCCGCACCATCAGAGAAGCAATTGACGCTTATAAAAAGCTGGCTGACGAAAAAAAGATTGATTTTGAAGAAGACACGGATGGCTATCCACCCGACTTAGAGACGCTGGTTAAGGGAGTAGAGCTGAAGGCGGAACCAGGAAAGAAAGGCGAAAAGAAGGTCATTCGTTTTTTGCGCAAAATCCCCAAGGACCCGATGACAAATTCTTATGATTGGGGATTATTAAGCTCCCGGGATAATCCAGATTCGGAGACATGGGGGGGAGAGAATGTCTTTGACATTTACACCAAAAGTCCGGGAACAGCTCTCGACGGAACCAGGTACCGTGATTGGTAAAAAGCGCCGGGGTTTTACGCTCATCGAGCTCATCATTGTCTTTACCCTTATCGGCATTCTCTTAGGTTTAGCTCTTCCCCAATATAGATATGCGACGAAAAAAGCCAGGGAAGCAGTGCTTAAAGAAGACTTGTTCATTTTGCGCAAACTCATAGACCAATATTATTCAGATAAAGGGAGTTATCCCCCTTCCTTGCAGACTTTGGTGGAGGAAGGCTATTTGCGACGTCTGCCGGTTGACCCGTTTACCAATTCCGCTGAAACCTGGGAAGAAATTCGAGAGACGCTTTCCCTGGAAGATATGGTGGCGGGGAAACAACCTGGTGTCATCGATGTTCGCTCTGGCTCCAAAGATATCGCCCTCGACGGTACACCTTATAATACTTGGTGAAATGATGAACCAGAAGCCGCGGGGCGTCATGTTTATCATGCTCTTGGTCATGATTTCTATCCTTAATATCGCCTTAATGGTGGCTGTCCCGGTTTGGCAGACTCAACTCCAGCGAGAGAAAGAGGAGGAGCTTATCTTCCGCGGCCGACAGTATGTCGAAGCAATCCGCATTTATCAACTGAAACATCCTGGGCTTTTTCCAACATCGCTTGATTTGCTCCTCAAAGAAAGATGCCTGCGCAAAGCCTTTAAGGACCCGATGACCAGGGATGGAGAATGGGATTTAATCGTGGCCGCCAGCGGAGTTTCACCTCAACCTGGCGGAGGCCAAACCATAATGATTGTGCCGGCAGAAGCTCTTTCTTCTTTAACCAAGCCTCAGATAATCGGTGTGGTCAGCCGTTCTCCCAAAAAATCAATACGAATCTATAATAACCAGGACACCTATAATAATTGGCTTTTTTATTACGGTCAGGACCCGGCTAAAATGCCCCAAATAATTCGCTGGGGAGAAGAAAAAGGCCAAAAGTGACCTCCGTGCTTATCGTGGCCGGAGAAAATTCCGGCGAAAAATACGGCGCTGACTTCATCCGGGCTTATCATCAGCTTGACCCCGCGGCTTCTTTCTTTGGTATCGGCGGCCAGGAAATGGCTGAGGCGGGAACAGAAATAATTTTTCCTGTTCAGCAGCTTAATATTATCGGGATTGGGGAAGCTATTCTTCGTTATCCAGAAATAAAAAAGATGATGCGCTGTCTCCTGCAAGAGGTTACCCAGCGGCAACCCCGGGCAGCAGTGCTCATTGACTCACCTGATTTTAACCTTCGGCTGGCTAAACATCTTCATCAAGCCGGGGTCCCCGTCCTTTATTATATCAGCCCAACTATCTGGGCCTGGAGGCGGTATCGCCTGCGAACCATTAAACGGTATGTCTCCCGGATGCTTCTTATTTTTCCTTTTGAGGTGGATATCTACGCCGCCCATAAAATTCCCGCTACCTACGTGGGCCATCCTCTCCGGGAAAGAGTCAAGGTCAGGCTTAGCCGAGAAGATTTCCGGCAAAAATACCACCTTCCCTTAGACCAAACCTTAATCACCCTTCTTCCCGGCAGCCGGCCCGCCGAACTGCGGTATCATCTGCCAATCCTTATTAAATCGATGGATATGATAAGAAATAAAATCAAGGCTTTATTTCTCTTGCTCAAAGCCGAGACCGTAGACCGCGAGTTGCTGGCGAAACATCTTCCCTCGTCCCAGCCTGTCTTTCTGCTTGAACAAGATAAATACGAAGCCATGGCGTCCTCTGACCTGGTCTTATCCGCGTGTGGCACCGCCAATATGGAAGCCTGCCTGGTGGGTACACCATTCATTGCATTTTATAAGATTTCACCCGTATTCTACCATCTGGGCAAAAGCCTGGTTAAAATTCGCCATTATAGTATCGTCAATATAATGGCTGGTAGCGAGGTTGTCCCTGAGTTAATTCAAACCAAGTTCACCCCCGAAAACCTGACTCAAGAAGCCCTCTCGCTGCTTTCTTCCGCGGAAAAAAGGAGCGCCATGCAGCGCGCGTTTAACCAGATTCGTCAGCTTCTTGGAGAAGAGAAAGCTTCGGCAAAGGCAGCGGCGGAGCTTTGGAAATTAATTCAAACCCAAAAAGGATTTCCTTCCGGCTAATCCATAAAAAAAGCGTCAAAGGGCTTCGAGTACCCGAAGAGCCAAATCATACCGACCGAGCGGCGGAGAAATCTGAATTCCCTGGACCATATTTTTTATTTTTTGAACAATTTCTTGCGCTATCGCCACTCCTTCTTCTCTCGCTCTTTCCGGGCTTATTTCCTGAGATCGCCTCATCCGGGCCATAATCTCTTCCGGCACTCTGGCACCTGGAACTTCATTATGCATGAATTCAGCGTTCCTCAGGCTGGCCAGCGGCCAGATACCAGCCAGAATAGGCAAGCGATAACCTTCGACGCGTTCAAGAAACTCTTCCAGCAGCCGCACATCAAAAACCGGCTGGGTAATGGCAAATTCAGCGCCTGCTTCCACCTTCCAGTGAAAACGAGTCAACTCGTAATCAAGGTTCAGAGCTCCTGGGTTGGCCCCAACGCCAATAAGGAAAGCAGTCGGTTCAGGCAGACGGCGTCGGCCGATGTCCATTCCCCGATTCAAAAAACTAACCACATTCGTGAGCCCGATGGAATCGACATCAAAAACAGCCGTCGCATCAGGATAGTCACCGAGCTTAGGCGGGTCGCCAGTGATGAGCAGAAGGTTACGAATCTGATGGGCGTAAATGCCCAGCAGGTCAGATTGAATCCCCAGAAGATTCCGGTCACGACAGGTATAATGGAGAATAACTTCTATTCCGGCTTGAGCCTGGAGAAGAAAGGCCAAAGCCATGGAACTCATCCTGGAGCTCGCTCTGGGTCCATCGGGAATGTTGACAAAATCCACGCCTTTTTGTTTCAGCCCCCGCGCCGTTTCGATTAAACCTGTGGCGTCCCATCCCCGCGGCGGAACAATTTCCATGCTCACCACAAATTGGCCTTGCGCCAATTTCTTTCCCAGCTCTGACTTTTCGGCCATCGGTTTGGGCGCGACTTCTTCTTTTTCCTCTACCTCCTCTCGCACGATGACCACTGACCTCTGGGCTGGCTGCAAGGATTTGATGGCCCCTCGAATAGCCCGGATATGGGCTGGCGTTGTCCCGCAGCATCCTCCGACCAGGCGGGCGCCGGTAAGGATAAATCGCCGGGCATACTCAGCCAGATATTCGGGCGAGCAAAGATAGATATTTCTTCCTTCTATATTACGCGGAACACCGGCGTTGGGCATGGCGGAAAGAGGTCGAGAGGTCACCTTGGCCATTCTCTCCAGGCACTGAAGCATGGCTGCCGGCCCGACGCTGCAATTAACGCCGATAACGTCAGCTCCCCAAGCTTCAAGTTTCTGGGTAAAAACTTCCGGCGTTGTGCCATAGAGACTATTTCCGTCTTCTTCAATCGTCATCTGAGCTATAAGCAAGTAGTCGGGCGCTTCTTTCTGAATTGCTTTTATGGCTTGATGAATTTCGTTAAGGTCAGAGAACGTTTCCAGGATAAATAAATCAACCCCTCCCTCCCGCAAAGCAGCCGCTTGTTCGCGGAAAGCCTCTTCCGCTTCTTCGACGGAAGTTGGACCCCATGGTTCTATTTTTAACCCAAGAGGCCCAATAGAACCAGCGACCCAAGCCTTCCTTCCTGCTTCTTCTCTGGCTATGGCCACTCCAGCCTTATTAATCGCGGCTACTTTATCTTCCAGGCCGTGCTTTTTTAATTTATAGCGATTGGCTCCAAAAGTATTAGTTTCGATTATTTCTGCGCCCGCCTGAATATATTCTCTATGGATAGACCGCACCAAATCGGGGTTAGTCAGGTTAATTTCGTCAAAACAGAGGTTAAGATAAACCCCTTTATTATAGAGCATTGTCCCCATGGCGCCATCGGCCAGGAGAACCCGCTCCGCAAAGAGGGAGAGCCAGTCCTTCTTATTCATTATTGATTTAGATAAATATTTAATCTTTTTACGCTTCTTACATCGGGAAACGAGCCTGGGGTCGAGAATAAGTTTGGCGGCAGGATAAATTCTAACCGGTCTCCCAATTTCAAACCATGCTTTTTAACCGAACCGCTCACCAGTTCCAGGACATATTTTGCAGGTTGAGACGGCGCGTAAGAAGGGCAAGGGTCCGAAGGGCAGGCCGGGACATTTTCTTCGATATGAACAATTCTTCGGCTGGCATCCAACCACAAGATATCGAGGGAGAAGCGCATGTTTTTCATCCAAAAAGAATAGATATCTTCGTCTTCAAAAATAAAAAGCATTCCCTGGTTTTCTTTCATTCCTTCCCGGTACATCAGCCCCTGCTGCCTTTGTTCTTCAGTTACGGCCAGCTCAGCGGTGATTACAAAGGAATCAGGCAAGGTGACTTTGATAAACCTTACCTGGCCGAAAAGCGGATGGATAATCAACCCTAAACCGACTAAAAATATTTTTAATTTCATCTGGCCTCTCCCTCAATGCACCGTGATAAGGGGAACAAATCGGACCGGGAGCAATTTCTTTTTTTTCACCTTCTCCTTTTCCCTGGTTACCAGATAAAGCTCTTGAAAAGTTGACCCGACAGGAATGACCATCCTCCCTTCTTCTTTTAGCTGCTCTTCCAGGTAACGGGGAAAACTCGAGGGTGCGGCGGTGACCATGATGGCATCATACGGCGCTTTCTCCTCCCAACCAAAAGTTCCATCCCCTATTTTATAATATATATTTTTATACCCAAGCCGAGTAAGTAGCTCCTGAGCCCGATGAGACAGAGAAGCGATGATTTCCACGGTATAAACTTCTTTTACTATTTCGGCCAAAACCGCGGACTGATAACCGGACCCGGTACCAATTTCCAGTACTCGGTCGCTTTCTTTTAAATTGAGGGCCTCGGTCATATAGGCCACAATATATGGTTGAGAAATGGTCTGACCTTCGCCAATGGGCACGGGTTCGTCATTATATGCATAATCAATCATATCCGCGGGAACAAACAGATGACGGGGAATTTTTCTCATCGCTCGAATGACTCTTTCGTCTTTTATCCCCCGGCTAATTATCTGCCCCTCGACCATCCTTTCTCTTCTTTCGGCCAGGAGTTCCTCATTTTTATCCTCCGTCATTTTTTCCCCCTTGCCGGGAAATTTATCATTTCCAAATTAATAAGCCCGGGCAAAATAGACGTAGAATGGAGCTTCTTTCCGGCAGCGAAGACAAACACCTCTCTTTTCTCCTACTGGCTCGAGAGGAATGACCCTGATGGTGGCGGCCGTTTCCTCTTTTATCAATTCTTCACAAGCTTCTTCGCCGCACCACCAACTCCGAATAAATCCTCGCTTCTCCTCGATAATTCTTTTGAATTCCTGGTAGTCGGTAAGGTCATGAGTGTTCGCCTGCTGGAAACGAAGAGCCAGGTCAAATAAATTCTTCTGGATATCATCCAGAACTTTGGGAATAATCTCCTCGAGGTTATTCAGGTCGATTGTTTCTTTTTCTCCGGTGTCCCGGCGAACCAGGACCACTTTCCCTGATTTAACTTCTCGCGGGCCAACTTCTAAACGCAAAGGGATGCCCCTCATTTCGTATTCGGCAAATTTCCAACCAGGTGTGTATTCTTCCCGCGCATCTAACTTGACTCTTACCCCTGCGGCCGTGAGCCTTTTTTCTATTTCTCTGGCTGAGGGCAAAACTGATTCTTTCCAGTTGCCAACTGAAATAGGGACAATGATTACTTGAATGGGAGCAATCCTTGGCGGCAGCTTGAGTCCTGAGTCATCGCCGTGGCACATCACCACTGCTCCGACGAGACGCGTAGAAACTCCCCAAGAGGTTTGCCACACATACTGGAGATTCTGGTTTCGGTCTTCAAACCTTATATTAAAAACACGAGAAAAATGCTGTCCCAAATGGTGTGAGGTACCCATTTGTAGCGCCCGTCCATCAGTCATCAGAGCTTCAATGGCATAGGTGGCCAGAGCCCCGGCAAATTTTTCCCGGTTCGTCTTTTTCCCCGCGATCACCGGAATGGCCAGCTCGGTCTCGACAAACTCGCGATAAAGATTAAGGATCAGAATAGTTTCTTTCTGGGCCTCTTCTTCGGTCTCATGAGCCGTATGGCCTTCTTGCCACAGAAACTCCGTGGTGCGAAGAAAAGGCCTGGTCACTTTTTCCCAGCGGACCACGTTGGCCCATTGGTTGATTAGAATGGGCAGGTCTCGCCAGGATTGAATCCATTTCGCGTACATAGCGCCGATGATGGCCTCGGAAGTGGGGCGGACGGCCAACTTTTCCTCAAGTTCCTCCTGCCCTCCATGGGTCACCCAGGCTACTTCAGGCGCAAATCCTTTGAGATGCTCCATCTCTTTCCGTAAAAAACTTTCGGGAATAAAGAGAGGGAAATAGGCGTTCACATGGCCGCTGTCCTTTATTCTTTTATCTAAAAGGCGCTGCATATTTTCCCAGATAGCATAGCCATAAGGTCGGATGACCATCATGCCTTTCATGGGCGCATAATCAGCCATTTCCGTCCGCCGAATAACGTCCACATACCAGCGAGAGAAGTCCTCGCTCTTGGGAGTAATCCTGGTCACTAAACGTTCTTCTTTGTCCATTAGCTTATCCTCTCTTTTCCGCGAGGTCATTCTAACGAGAGAGAAGCGATTTTGTCAAGGAAGGCCTGGCTTATTTTCTCTTTCTCATATGCAAATATTTTTATTATTTAATAAGCTAAACCAGGGATTAATTGGCGGGGGTGATGACCTCACAGCCCGCCTTTGACCAATTTCACCCCTGATTTCATCCAGAGAGGTGATTGACCGTTCCTATTCGGCCTGGCATCCTGATACAGTGATAAAAAGAAAAGGAAGCGGACCATGAACTTTGATAAAGAACCAACCGAAGCCACCAGGGTTTTGCATGGTGATAAGATATTTAGCCTTCCTCTCCCAACATTGGTCGAAGGTGAATCTCCGACCGGCGAACCCTTCCAGGAAAAAACGACCCTGAATTTTATCAGTCATCAGGGAGCCATATTTCAGCTCAAAAACCAGGTGACCATAGGGACAAGGCTGCGTCTGGCCATCGATTTACCCCGTACCCTGGCAGAAGACCGCAATCTAAAGCTTATCATTCGGGGTCAAGTTGTCCTGGTCGAAAAAAGCTCCCCGCGCCAGACGCGACAAAGAATAACGATGAAATTTGAAAATAAGTATTTGATCAAAGAAAATACTTAATAAATATCTAAAATTAAATATCTGATTAATCCTAACCCTTAAAAAATACTTAATTTTTATTCATAAGAGAAGAAACGATGGTTATCAGGATTAAATCAGGATTAAAGATAACTTTTTAAAAAAATAACTTAATTTTTGTGAGAAAATACCCCGCCAAGCCCGTCTTTAATTGTTGAGGGAGCCAAAAAGGCCCTCTTCATCCAAGGCGTGCCTGGAGAAGGGAGGAGGGGCTTTCTCAGCCTAACCTTCCTTTTCCGGCCTCTTTTATAAGAAGAGGCTCTTCTCCAAATTTGGTGGTGAAAATATTATATTCCATAGAAGAGATAAGAAGATTAACTTGTTCTTTTTTATTAGATTTTTAGTCTAATCAAGACGCCGATGAAATACCTTCTCCGTCGGCTATAAAAAAGCCCGACCGCCGCCTTGGCGTAGCCTGAACTCACAACCCGGCTTATTAGCCTTAATTTAGTCATAAAATTAAGAGAAGATGAAGATAAGAGGCGATGATTTCATCTGGCGAGGGCTTGACATCAATTTCTTATATGCCTAAAATCAAAACATCTTGGAAAATTTAATTTAAGCTAATGGGGAAGGAGTAAGAGTCCGATGCCTAAAAAATCCCAGCCGAGCGAAACGCGGGAAAGAATTAATCTTCTTATTTTCTGTCCTTCCGAACTCCTTCTTTCAGGCATACTTAAAGCAGTAGAAACGGCTGAAGACATCAATGTCCTCCAGGTGGAAAAGGGCACGATTGACAATTTAATGGAATCTACCCGAAAACTTCGACCTCACGTGCTTCTTTTCGCTAACACCGAATCACTCCCCAATTTGAGGGAAATCTGCAAGGCCGTAAAAGAAATATCTAAGAATCAAGGCAAATGCCACCTCCTCCTTCTCGGCAGTATTCCTTCTCATGAAGAAATCGTCAGCCTGATGAATGCTGGCGCCCGAGGATACTTTGACCTGAACAATCCGTCACGGGAGCTAACCGAGGCCATCCGCGTGGTTTATCGAGGGGAAATCTGGCTGCCCCGGGATAAAATGAGCTCGATCATGGATAGAATCATCTCCGTCGTTGGCCGCGATTTTAAAGAAAAAACGCTTGATCAACTGACCCCTATGGAATTTCAAGTCCTCAAACTCATCGGTCAAGGACGTTCCAACGACGATATCGCCAAAATTCTCTTTATCAGCAAAAATACTGTCCGTTCCCACATCAAAAGTATTTATGCCAAATTGAACACACACAGTCGTCTTCAGCTCGCGCTTTATGCCATCAACTCCGCTCTCTTTTGAGCGAAGGGAAGCCCTTTGAGGAGAAAAGCTAATGAAAGAAAGCAAGAATAAGCAAGAGAAGGGAGACAAAGGTATACGAACCAGGCTGAATCGGATGCAGGGGAAAAAAAGAACGGCCACTCTTCCGGTGGTCGTAAGCAATCGAAGGCGAGAATGGCGTTTTGGCTTACCTTTAAAAGCAATGGTAAAAGGCACCCTTCCTCAAGGCACCCCTTTCCAGGAAAAAACGATTATCGAAAACATCAGCTCAGGAGGGGCCTATTTTTGTCTGAACGCGGGTGTTGTCCTTGGTTCCAAACTCAACCTTTTAATTCATCTTCCCGACAAGTTGACTGAGGGCCGGAAAATGCGTTTGCAAATAGAAGGTACGGCGGTCCGGCTCGAAAAACCAGAAAAAAAGGGCAAAAAACAGGGAGTTGCTGTCCGCTTCAGCCGTAATTTTAAATTCGTGGCCATTGATGAGGCTAACCCTGATTTATAAAGCATTCCCTTTAATCTTTTTTTCTCCTCCATGCCCCTTCTAAAGGTCGCGCTCACGGGCGGAATTGCTTGCGGCAAATCGGTGGTGGCTGAGTATTTTAAGAAAAAAGGGTGTTACCTCCAGGAAGCAGACAAAGTAGCTCATCGTCTGATGGAGCCAGGAAAACCGGTTTGGAAGGCCATTGTTGACCATTTTGGACAGGATATCCTTAACCCGGATAAAACGATTAATCGACAGCGCCTGGGCCATATCGTCTTCAACTGTCCCGAAGAAAGGAATTTTCTTAACCAACTGATCCATCCGCTTGTCCTAAAAAAGAAAAAAGAAACTGTTCGTCGCCTGGAAAAAGCGGGCAAAGTAAAAATATTTGTTTCGGAAGCAGCTTTGACCGTTGAAGCCGGGTTGACCAGCTTTTTTGATAAGATTGTAGTTGTCTCCTGCCCGGAAGAAATCCAGGTCAGGCGGTTGATGGCCAGAAGCAACCTCTCGAGAAAAGAAGCTCTGCAGAGGGTCAGGTCGCAGCTGCCGCTAAAAGAAAAAATCAAGCAAGCTGACTACGTTATTGATGCTTCCAAAACGATAGCTGAAACTCTGGCTCAGGCAGAAAAAGTATACCAATCACTCTTGCGGGACTTTCGTCAACTTGCCCGAAAAAGGTCACGCTTTCAGGCTGGCCGCTAAGAGAGGAATCATAATCTCATGATGGCCAATAAAATAGTAACCCCTTCCCTTTTCTCCTACCATACGCTCAATCACGTTCTGCGAAGGCCGGTAATGGCGAATAAAATCGAAAACAGCGGTAGTAAACTCCTCCAGTGGCTTGGACTGGTTCCGGACATAACTCACGGCCTTGAGGAAAACCTCGGGAAGAATTACGGCTGAGCCAAGATTAAGATAAACGCCTCCTCCCTCCAGCTTTTCTACTTGCGCACCAAAAAT
>FWPV01007377.1_pt1 | contig 20016 bp, 18 predicted proteins | sample 2228371 | NCBI WGS metagenome assembly FWPV01 (sample SAMEA103939776, study PRJEB20133) | metagenome | reverse complement strand
ACCTTCGACTACGACGACGAGTCGGACCCGACGAAGACGGTGGCCAAGATGGAGACCCTCTTCTCGGAGAACAAGGTCGTGGCGTACCTGGGCGGCGCGGGCAGTGATATGCATGCGGCGGCTGCTCCTATCGCCGAGAAGAACAAGGTCCCGTACCTGGGAATCGCCTTCGCGCTGTACCAGATTCACCAGAAGGGCTACAAGTACCTCTTCTCGCCCTTCCCGAAGTCGCCTGCCCAGACGCGGGACGTGTTTGAGGTCTTGAACACCATCCCCGCCGACCAGCGGCCCAAGAAGATCGCCATCTTCCAGGAGAAGACGGACTGGGGCATTGAACTGGCGAACCTGTGGAAGGAAAACGCTGCTAAGTACGGGTACAACATCGTGGTCCACGAGGAATACACGCCCAGGTCGTCGGACTTCTCGGCGCTGATCCTCAAGGCCAAGGCGGCTGAGGCGGATGCGTTGTTCTGCGTGCCCACCCAGCCGGACGGCTTGACGATGTTCAAGCAGATGGCCGAACTGGGGTGGACGCCCAAGTTCAGCCTGGTGATCCGCGCGCCCGAGAACGTGGCCTGGTCGCAGACGCTGGGCAAGATCGGCGACTACGCGACCATGTTCGCCGGCTGGCACAACGCCGAGAAGTTCCCCGGCGTGGCCGAACTGAACGCCAAGTACCAGGCGCAGTTTGGGCGGCCCGCCGACCTGCTGACCGGCCCGGCTTACGCCTGCGTCCAGATTCTGGCGAGGGCCATTGAGGAGGCGGGCACGCTGGACCGCGACAAGATCCGCGACGCCATTGCGGCGATCAACATGACGACCGTCATCGGCCCGGTAACGTTCAACGCCGATGGCACGGGCAACGTGTTGAACCCGCTCTCGCAGTGGCAGAACGGCAAGTTGGAGTTGGTGTGGCCGCCCGATCAGGCCAGCGCTCCGCTCGCCTATCCCGCGGTTCCGTTTGACAAGAGGTAACTTCTCCTAGGGGACTAGAAGGCTAACACCATGCGGCGATGGCCGACTGAACTCCACATCGCCACCGGCGGCGCGTCGCCGCATGGTGCGCCTGGAACCCACAGAATGCGAGGCGAGGCAGACCGTGGTTGATCAAACGAAGCCTGAAATCCTATATACGATGGGGCCGGTGGGCGCGCTTCCCACGGGCTACTTCCGGCGCGTGGACAGGCCCACGAATGTGATCACGGATGCCGTCCACAGGATTGACATGCGCGATACCGCCTACGGCCTGGCGACCCGCGGCGAGTACGGCCCGGTGGTGCAGCGGCACATGCAGCGAACCCTGCCCGAGAAGTACCCGCTGTCGGCGGCGCAGAAGGATGTCGTTGACCATCTGGCTCGGATTGCGGAGAACGGGGTCGCGCCGCAGACTGCGCCCGTCTCTACGGACCCGGAAGTCCTGTCCCGCCACATGAAGGCCGTCGGCTACTTCTTGAAGGCGGATGTGGTGGGGATCTGCCATGTCCCCACCTATGCCTACTACAGCCACGACAAGCAGGGGAGGCCGATCGAGCCGGCCTACAAGAACGCCATCGTGTTCGCCATGCGCAAGGACTGGCCCACCGTCCACGCCTCCAACGGCAGGGATTGGATCGGCGACCCCGTGAGTTTTCAGGCTTACGGCCACCTGGCGCTGGTGGCCGAGACGATGGCCAACTACGTGAGGCGGCTGGGCTGGGATGCGTCGCCCCAGTATGGACCTTCGTTTGTCAACAAGTACTCGGTGCTGATGCCGCCGCTCCTGCTGTGGGCGGGCATCGGCGAGATCAGCCGCGCGGGAATCGTCCTGAGTCCGGTGCTGGGGCTCGGCTTCAAGGCCGCCGCGGTGCTCACGAATATGCCCCTCGTGCAGGATGGGCCCATTGATTTCGGACTGCAGCGGTTCTGCCAGGACTGCCGCATCTGCGCCGAGAACTGCCCGAGCCATGCGATTCCCATGGGCGACAAGGTCATGTACAACGGCTACGAGACGTGGAAACTGGACACGCGGCGGTGCGCCAGTTTCAACTTCACCAACGCCAACGGCACCATGTGCAACCGGTGCGTCAAGAGTTGCCCATGGACCCAGCCGTTCGCCTGGCCGCACACCTGGGTGCGACGAGCCGTTGCGGGGTCTCGGCTGGTGCAGAAGGTCGCCGTGCGGGCCGCGCCGCTCCTGAAGTCCGGCGAGGCCCATCCGGGAGGAAAGTGGTGGTTTGACCTGGAATATGTCGGCGACACGTTGGAACGGCGCGGTGAAGGCTAGGGGGAGGGAGCGATCGGCATACGTATGTCTCCGGTCTGCAATCATTGGCACGTGCTAGGTTGGCCACCGAGGTTGGCGCTGTAGGTTACGCGAACACCCCCGTGCCCCCGCTGTGAGGGTTGACTGCTCGCGCAACCGCGCGGGCCGATCCGATAGATAGAAGCAATGACTAGATAAACGATCAAGTGGAGGTTACGATGACGGACACGTATACACTGGCGGAAGCCACCATGAAGGTTATCCAGGACCGGCGCAGTATCCGGTCGTTCACCGAGGAGCCGGTGTCCGAAGAGGCCATCCGGATGATTCTGGAGGCGGCGCGGCAGGCTCCATCGGGCGAGAACGCCCAGCCCTGGCGCTTCATCGTGGTTCGGGACGCCGAGACGCGCAAGCGCCTTGGGGCCATCGGCGGGGGAGGCAGTGGCCGCCGCTTCACCGCCGAGTTCGTAACGAAGAAGATGCAAGAGCGCTTTGCGGGGCTTCAGGACGAAGAGAAGAAGAAGGCCGCGTTTGAGAAGCTCACGTCCGGCAACGTGTCGGCGTTCCTGGCCGACGCGCCCGTGGATATCGTCGTGTGCGGGCGCAAGAACGTCTGGGACTTGCCCTACGACACATCGGCGGCCATTGAGAACATGCTGCTCATGGTAACGGCGCTGGGTCTGGGGGCGTGCTGGGTGATCGCGCCGTGCATTGACGTGCGCGACGAGGAGCGCCTGCACAAGTTGCTCAACGTGCCCGACGACATCAAGATTGTCAGCATCATCGCCGTCGGGCACCCCACCCGTCCGCACCGGCCGAGGCCGCGCCTGCCACTGCATGAACTGGTCTACAATGAAGTGTGGGGAACACCGTACTACAAGGAGGAAGCATGACACGCGAGAACGTTCCCGGCGATTACGCCAACAGCATTATCTACGAGATTCAGAAGGCATTCTGGGACGAGCGCGGCAACGGCGCGCGGTTCCGCCTGACTACCGTGGGGCGCGAATACTTCGCGGACACATGCTTGGCCCAGATTCACGGCGAGTCGGTGGCCGAGATCGTGAAGGGCATCGGCAAGGCGCTGGCCGAGCAGGGTATTGCCGCCGGCATGTCCCACGAGGAAGAAGACCGCATCGTGCGGCTGAAAATCCCCGGGTGCCTGCATCAGAGCGTGGAGCGCCGGTTCATCGCCGCCGGGGCCGAGCCGCTGATGTGCATTCCCGCGAACCTGGTTGTGCTGGCGGTGGAGGCCGTGCTGAAGCGGCCGGCGGAAATCGCGGAAATCAAGGTCGGCGACGAAGGATGCGAGGTTGCGCTCGTGCTCTTTGAGCCGCGCCCGGACCTGTAGCACAGGAGGACAGGGTTCATGGACAAGGTCGTAACGCTCTCCGAAGCCGTCAAGTCCATCCCCAACGGCGCTCATGTGGCGCTGTCGGGCTTCGCCATCACCCGCGCCACGATGGCCTTTGCCGCCGAAGTCCTGCGGCAGGGCATCCGCGACCTGACCGTGTCCCAGTGCGTGGGCGCGATGGACGCGGACCTGCTCGTCGGCGGCGGCGCCGTCTCCCGAATCCTGTACGGCGGCGGCTCGCTGGACCGCTTCGGGCGGTTGTCGTGCGTGAACCGCGCCATTGAGGAAGGGAGCATCGTCGCCGAGGAGTACAGCAGTCTCTCCATGGTGTTCCGCTACATGGCGGGGGCGCTGGGCCTGCCCTTCGTGCCCATCCGTTCCCTGCGCGGCTCCGACGTGCTCAAGCGCCTGGAGGAGGTGGCGCCGTCATCCATCGCCTACGTGGACGATCCGTTCACCGGCGACCGATGGCTCGCGCTCAAGCCGCTGAACCCCGATGTGGCCGTGGTGCAGGTGCAGGTGGCCGATCCGGAGGGGAATGCGTGGATCTACGGCCCGCGGTGGGACAACGAGGAACAGGTCAAGGCCAGCGCGCGCACCATCGTCATCACGGAGCAACTGGTGCCGACCGAGGTCATCCGCCGCGACCCCGAACGCACGGTGATTCACGGGTTCCGGGTGTCGCACGTGGTGCATCTGCCGTTCTCGGCGCACCCCACAGCGGTGTACCGGGCCTACGATTACGACGCTGACCACATTCGCATGTACGCCGAGGCCGCCAAGACGCCGGAAGGGATGCGCGCATACCTGGACAAGTACGTGTACGGCGTCAAGGACCACTGGGAGTACCTGGAACTCCTGGGCGGCGTGCGCCACTTGACGCGGCTGGCGGCGGATCCCATTCTTGGGTACTAGGGGAGGATTGGACATGGACACCGAAGTTGATTACACTCCGTTTGAGTTGATGGCGGTGGCGGGGGCGCGCGAACTGAAGGACGGCGAAATCGTCGCCGTCGGCTTGGGTCTGCCGGTCGTGGCGACGTTCCTTGCGAAGAAGACCCACGCGCCCAACATCACCGTAATGTTTGAACTCGGCGTGATTGACCCGGAGCCGATTCACACGGGCGTGGGCCTGGCCGATCCGCGCGTCTGGTACCGCGCGAAAATTCTCAGCAGTTTCGTGGACATGCTGGGCTCCGTCCTGCACGGCGGGCGCGTAGATGTGGGGTTCCTGGGCGGATTGGAGACCGACGTGTACGGCAATATCAACACGACGCTCCTGGGCGACCCGAAAGGGAAGTTCCGACATTTCGTGGGGAGCGGCGGGGCCAACGACATCGCCTCCTCCTCCAAGCGGACGATCATCATCATCCGCCACGAGGAGCGGAAACTGAAAGAGGCCGTGTCGTTCATCACGAGCCCGGGGTATGTGGGTGGAGACGGCCAGCGTGCCGAGGCCGGCCTTCCAGGGGGGCCGAGCCGCGTCATCACCGACAAGGCGATTTTCGGGTTTGACCCCCAAAGCAAGCGCATGACCTTACTCTCCATCCATCCGGGATGTACGCTGGAGGATGTGCTGGGGACAATGGGGTTCAAGCCGATTGTGCCCGAGCATGTGCCCTTCACGGAGCCGCCGACTGCCGAGCAGGTGCGCATCATCCGCGAGGAGATTGACCCCGAGGGGATCTACTCGGGCTAGCGAATACGAGATTATCACAGGCAAGGATCGACGGAAATGCCATACGTCGTTACGGACAAGTGCGAACAATGCGGCATCTGCGTGGCAGGATGTCCGGTTGGCGCCATCGCCGAAGGGGAGACCCAATCTGAGATTGACCCGAACGTGTGCATAGAATGCGGGGCGTGCCACGATAACTGCCCGTTTGAGGCCATCATCTTCGTGGAAGAGGTGGAGGAGGTATCGGATAGGGGCGCAAAGGCCGAAGGCTAGAGCAAAGCCACCGGCCCGCGGCGCGAGTCCGTAGCAGCGCCGCAGTCCAATAGGTTAGGTGGTGCGGGTGTCCTCGCCGGGTCATCTGCGCCTTCCTATGCGGACGCCATCCCGATTGTTGGGGTGGCGTCCGCGCATTGGGGGCGATGGGTGTGCGGGCGAGCGGCAGGTCGCCCGTGCGGCCAATTCGCATCTGTGCGTTTGACACTTGCCGATAGATGCCGTAGAATTCGGGCCATCCGGAGGAGAGAAGGGGTTTGAGGGTATGAAGCGATTGACCAGTAAGGAATTGCGCAACGCCTTCCTACAATTCTTCGCGGAGCGCGGACATGCCATCGTTCCCAGTTCGTCGTTGGTGCCGGTCAACGATCCCACGCTGCTGTTCACCAACGCCGGAATGGTGCAGTTCAAGGACGTTTTCTTGGGCCTGGAGAAGCGCGAATACACCCGCGCCGCCACGGCGCAGAAGTGCATGAGGGTCAGCGGCAAGCACAACGATTTGGAGACCGTCGGGCCTTCGCCGAGGCATCATACGTTCTTTGAGATGCTGGGCAACTTCTCGTTTGGCGACTATTTCAAGCGCGAGGCTATTCAGTACGCCTGGGACTTCCTCACGGGTGTGCTGGAACTGGATCCCGAGCGCCTGTGGCCTACGGTGTACGAGGAGGACGACGAGGCCTTTGACCTGTGGCACACCATGATCGGCATCCCGACCGAGAAGATCGCCCGCATGGGCAAGAAGACCAACTTCTGGATGATGGGCGACACCGGACCGTGCGGGCCGAACTCCGAGATTCACTACGACCGCGGCAAGGAGTTCTGCACCTGCGGCGATCCCAACTGCCGCCCGGAGTTGGACAACGGCTGCGACCGCTGGTGGGAACTGTGGAACCTGGTGTTCATGCAGTTCAACATGGACGAGAAGGGCCAGCTGACGCGGCTCCCGCGGCCGGGCGTGGACACGGGCATGGGGTTTGAGCGGCTCATCTCGCTGCTGCAGGATGCGCCCAGCAACTACGACACCGACCTGTTCACGCCCATCATGCGGCGGATTCAGGAACTCCTGGGCCACTCGGACGAGGAGATGCGCAAGCGCATCGTGGGCTACCGCATCATCGCCGATCACGGGCGGGCCATCACGTTCCTGGTGGGCGACGGCGTGCGCCCGGGCAACGAGGGCCGAGGGTACGTACTGAGGCTCATCCTGCGGCGCGCGGCGCGGCACGGGAAGATGCTGGGCTTCACCGAGCCGTTCCTGGGCGAGATCGCCAAGGTCGTCATAGACTACATGAGCGATCCGTACACCGAACTCACCCTGCGCCGCGAATTCATCCTCAAGATCATCAATCAGGAAGAGGAGCGGTTCCAGCAGACGCTGAGCACCGGCCTGGGCCTGCTGGAAGAGATGGTGGAGAGCCTGAAGGCCGAGGGGAAGCGCGAGATTCCCGGCGATCAGGCCTTCCGCCTGTACGACACATACGGCTTCCCGCTGGACTTGACGCGGGAAGTGGCGGCGGAGCAGGGCTTCACTGTGGATATTCAGGGATTCCAGCGGGCGCTGGAGGAACAGCGCGAGCGGGCGCGCGCGGCTCAGCAGTTCGGGCCGACGGGTGATGAGGACCGCATGGCACACTACCGCCACATGCTGGACAGGCTCCAGGCCGAGGGTAAGTTGCCCGCGCAGGGTGTAACGCAGTTGTTCTACGATGCCTATGAAGCCGATACCCGACTCGCCGCCATCATCCGCGGCGATGAACTCGTGCAAACCGCCCGCGAAGGCGAGGAGGTCGGTCTCATCATCCCCGAAACGCCGTTCTACAGCGAGAAGGGCGGGCAGGTGGGAGATACCGGCATCATCGCCGGCTACCAGCGGGCGACGGATGCGCTCACCTGGGAGTTTGAGGTCGTGGAGCCGCGCGAGGTCCTGCCCGGTTTCATCGTGCACCTCGGCAAGATGACCTCAGGCACGGCGAAGGTTGGCGATGAAGTATGGGCGGCGGTGGACTACGAGCGGCGGCAGGACATCGCCCGCAATCATACCGCCACGCACATCCTGCACAGCGAACTGCGCTACGTGCTGGGCGAGCACGTCCAGCAGGCGGGGTCTCTGGTTACGCCCGACTACCTGCGGTTTGATTTCACCCATTCGGCCATGCTGACGCAGGATGAGTTGGACGCCGTGGAGCAGTCGGTGAACGACGCCATCCTGGCGAACTATCCGGTCTTCGCCGAAGTGGAGCCGTACAAGGAAGCCGTCGCCAAGGGGGCCATCGCCCTGTTCGGGGAGAAGTACGGCGACCGCGTGCGCGTGGTGCGCATCGGCTCGGGCGAGGAAGCGTTTAGCCAGGAATTGTGCGGCGGTACCCACGTGGCGTACACGGGCGAAATCGGGCTGTTCCTGATTCAAAGCGAGTCCAGCATCGGCGCGGGACTGCGGCGCATCGTGGCCGTTACAGGACGGGCGGCCCAGCGCATGGCGTCCCAGCGCATACGGACGCTGAACGCCGCCGCCGCGTTCCTGGGGTGCAACCCCGAAGAAGTGGACCGCAAGGTGCTGAACCTGATGGAGCGCGTGCAGTCGCTGGAGAAGACGTTGGAGGGATGGAAGCGCGCGCAGGCCCGCCAGCAGTTTGAGAAGTTGATCCAGCAGGCCGAGAAGGTGCGCGGCATTCCGGTTTTGGGGGCGGTCGTGTCGGCGTCGGACGTGGACACGATGCGCGAGATGACCGACTGGTTCCGCGAGGCGAACCCCAGCGGCGTGGTGCTTCTCGGCGCGGTCATCAACGAGAAGCCGAGTCTGGTGGCGGCGGTTACCGAAGATTTGGTGAAACGCGGACTGAGCGCGGCGGCCCTGGTGCGCGACGCGGCCCGCTTGATAGAAGGCGGCGGAGGCGGCAAGCCCACGCTGGCCCAGGCGGGCGGGCGCGACGTGAGCCGCTTGAGCGAGGCGGTGCAAAGCGTAACGGCCTGGGTGCGCGAGCACCTGCCGGCCTAAGGGGGTCGGTGGGCGGGTATGGAGCAAATCATCTACCTTGAACCGACCGACGACCTGCCGGCGATTCGGGACCGGCTGGACTGGGCCGAGGCGAAGCGCGTGGTGCTGGTGCTCCCGAAGGGCCACACCGCCCTGCGCAGTCCCGTTGGCCTGAGGCTCCTGGCGCGGCACGCGGCGGCGCGGGAGATGGAGATCGTCCTCGTAACCCGCGACCGCGTGGTGGCGGAGTTGGCCCGCGAGCAGGGCATCGCCGTTTCCCGCTCCGTGGAGGGCGGGCAGCGCACTCGCACAGCAGGTGTGCCGCCCGCCAGTGTTTTCACCACGCCAGAGCCGTTGGGCACGGCGGCGGCGACCATCTCCAGGGCCGCGCCCCGCCCGGCCGGCCCGGCAACTCGCTGGGGGCAGATGGGGGTCGTTCTGGTGCTCCTCGCGGTGGTGGGGTTACTGCTGGTGGCGGTGGCGGTTGTTGTGCTCCCCTCGGCGGAAATCCGCGCCCAACTGCCTACCTTACCGCTTTCCGAGTCCATCCTTATTCAGGCGGACGCGAGGCTGACAGAGGCTCAACCTATCACGTCGGCCGTCCCCGCGCGCGACATCCGCGTGGAAGTCAAGAGCACCGAGCACGTGCAGGTGTCCGGTCGCAAGGATGTGCCCGACGCGAAGGCCCAGGGCGAGATCGTGTTCTCCAACAAGACAGATGCCGAGGTTGTGCTTCCCGCGGGCGTGGTTCTGGCGACGTCCACGGGCGTCATCGTGCGGTTCCAGACGGTGGAAACGGTTACCGTGCCGGCGGGGTTCGGCGCGAAGGCAGTGGCCAAGATTGAGGCGGTGGAACCCGGCCTGAGCGGCAACGTGCAACCCTACGTCATCAACCGCGTGGAATATCCGCCGGGGATTGGGGTGGCGGCGGTGAATGAGAAGCCCACCGGCGGCGGGTCGGTCAAGAGCGTGCCTGTGGTGAGCAACGAAGACAAGGCCCGCGCCCGCGCGCAGTTGCTTCAGCGCATCCAGCAGGAAGCGTATCTCCTGCTCCGCGAGCAACTGCAGGAGCAGGAATTTCTCCTGCCCGAGACGATGGTCGCCATTCCCATCAGCGAGGTGTATGATAAGTTCACCGACGAACCCGCCGAGGAACTGACGCTGGACATGATCGTGGTGGTGAAGGCGCTGGCGGTGAGCGGCAAGGACGCCAACGCGCTGGCGCTGGAGGCGCTGGAGCGGAAGGTGCCCCAGGGCATGGCGCTGGTGGCGCGCACTTTGCAATTCCGCCCCACCGAAGTGAAGGCGGTGGAAGATCAGCGAGTCATCTTTGTCATGGAGGCATCGGGAACTGCCGCGCCCGTCGTGGACGAAGCGGAAATCCTGAGCACCATCCGCGGCAAGCCGGTGTCCTGGGCCGCGCAGTACCTGGAATCCGAGTTGGGCCTGGAGTCGCCGCCGGAGATCCGCCTGCGCAATGCGTGGCTGGGACGCTTGCCCCCCCTGTCCATGCGCATGACCCTGCACACGCCGTTGTCCGGAGAATCGCCGTGATCGTGGTAGCGCTGGATGTGGGCCGCAGGCGCATCGGCGTGGCGGCGAGCGACCCGACGGGGTTTCTCGCCAGCGGCGTGCGGGTTATCCAGAGGGTGTCTTTGGACAAGGACGTGGAAGCCGTGCGGAGCCTTGCGGAGTCCCTGGGAGCCGAGCGGATCGTGGTAGGGTATCCGCTGTCCATGTCCGGCGAGGTGGGGCCGCAGGCAGAGGAGACCGAGCGGTTCGTGGAGGCGCTCCGCGCTCGGACATCCGTGCCCATCATCCTGTGGGACGAGCGGCTGTCCACCCTGGAGGCCGACCGCCGCATGCAGGAGGCGGGCGTGAGCGGGCGCAAACGCCGCCAGCGGGCGGACGTGGCGGCGGCAGTGCTCATCCTGCAAAGTTATCTTGATTCCGTGCGAGGGCAATGGTGAGGAAAACGCTGCGCATTCTCGTGTTCGTTGTGGCCATTCTGGCAGTCGTGGCTCTGCTGGGCGGCGGGGGTTACCTCGTCTGGAAGCAGATGACCGCAGGGCCGAAAGTGGATGTGGGCACGCTGCCGACTCCCGACGCGGGCGGGATTGAGAAGCAACTCATCGGGGTGTATCTCCAACTTCGCCAGGGCGACTTGGAGAAGCCTGCGAATGCCGGCGGCCCGCGCGTGCATTTTGTCGTAGAGCCGGGCGAGACGGCGGCCGACATCGCGCAGAAACTCCAGCAGGCGGGGCTGATCACGGACGCAGACCTTTTCCGCATGCTGGTGCGCTACTACGATCTCGCGAATCGTTTGGAGGCGGGCGAATACGAACTGTCGCCCGCCATGACCATGATAGAGATTGCGGAGACGCTCCAACACGGCCGCCTGCGCGAAACGACGATTACGATTCCGGAGGGTTGGCGGCTGGAGCAGATCGCCGAGTATCTGGAGGAACACGGCATCGCGTCCAAGTCGGAGTTCCTTGACCTGGCATCGCGCGATTGGCCTGAGTTCACTTTCCTCCAGGGCCGACCGGCAGGCGCGTCGCTGGAGGGATACCTGTTCCCCGACACGTACCGCGTCGGGCCATCCTACGGGGCACGCGAGATCATCTCGCTGATGCTGTCCAACTTTGACCGCAGGGTTACGCCGGAACTGCGCGCGCAGGCCCAGGCGAAGGGGATGTCGCTCCACGAGGTGGTAACGCTGGCGGCCATCGTGGAGCGCGAGGCCGTGATTCCGGACGAGCGGCCCATCATTGCCGCCGTGTACCTGAACCGATTGGATGTCGGAATGTACCTGGGTGCGGACCCCACGGTGCAGTACGCCAAGGGCTTTGACCAGAAGACCGGCCGCTGGTGGGGGCCGCTGGTGGTGGAGGACTACCAGTCGGTGGACTCGCCGTACAACACGTACACGCACCTAGGGCTTCCGCCTGGCCCAATCTGCAACCCCGGTCTGGACGCCATTCGGGCAGTGCTGTATCCGGCGAGCGTGGATTATTTCTATTTCGTGCGCAATGACGTGAAGGGCGATGGGTCGCACGTGTTCAGCCGCACATTTGAGGAGCATTTGGAGAATCAGGCAAAATACCGCCGCTGATGACGAAGGTTCGTCGCCGAACGTTTGCGAATCTTTACGTAAATCTGTAGACGCGGACGGCGAAACGTTGTATAATAGGTCAGGGTCTGAGATATTCCGGGGCGTAGTGCTCTGCGTCCTAACGATTGCCGCCGCCGGTCTTGTGGCTTGCCGTGCCGCAGCGCCGATTCCCCGCGTGGTCAAGATCGGGCTTGTCGGCTCCTTTGAGGGGCTGTATCGGGCCTATGGGTACGAGGCGCTGTACGCGGTGAAGGCGGCGCTGGCCGAATGGAACGAGCGGGGCGGCGTCGCGGGCCACCCTGTGGAACTGGTCGCGCTGGACGATTCCGGGAGTCCCGATCAGGCCCGCACGCAGCCGGCGGAACTCGCCGCCGATTCGGACGTGCTTGGCGCGGTCGGACATACGCAGTCGGATACGACAGAGGCGGCCTTGGCCGAATACGACCGCCTGCGCCTGCCGCTGGTCTCGCCGACGGCGTGGACGGGCGGCCCGAATTCCGAATGGGTTGTCCACGTGGGGACGTCGTACCTGCACGAGGCGCTGACCGCCGTGCAGGGGGCCGGCGTTGGGCCCGGGGCCAGGTTGGCCGTCGTGGGTGGCGGCGAGGAATGGCTCATGCTGAGCGCGTGGTGGGCGGCCTTGGTAGGGCCGGGCGATGCCGTGCCTGCCAAGGCGCAGGCGATTGTGCTGGCCGGGCCGCCGGACAGGGCCGCCGAGTGGGCGCGGATGTACGCGGGGCTGGGCATTCCCCTTGTCGGCGGCAGCGACCTGGGCGGCAACGTGTTCACGGCGCTCGCAGGCGATGCGGCCGATGGCGTGTGGATCGGCCACGTTGCGGTGCGGGCGGACGCGGCGGCGTGGGAACGGTTCCGCGGGCGGTATGCGGCGCTGGCGGGCGGAGAGCCTGGACTGCTCGCGCCGGTGGTGTACGACGCGACAAACGTGCTGTTGGCGGCTGTGGAGCGGGCCGCGCGGTCGGGGGACTTGAGCCGCGAAGGCGTGGCGCGTGCCCTGCGCGAGACGGACTGGCAGGGGCTGACGGGGCGCATCGCGTTCCGAAGCGATGGGACCCGCGCAGAGGTGGATGTGGAGCCGCTGAGGCTCTCGGCGTCTCGGCAGTGAGAGGGTGTAAGGAGCGGTGTCCGACAACATGCGGGTGTTGATGTTCTCATGGGAATACCCGCCGCACGTGGTGGGCGGCCTGGGCAAACACGTCATGGAACTGGCTCCCGCTCTGGCGGAGCAGGGGGCCGAAGTCCATGTCGTTACGCCTGCGTGGATGGGGGGCGCCCCGGAGGAGCACGCGGGCAACCTGCACGTGTATCGCATCGCGCCGCCGGAAGGCCCCTTTGACGACGTGCACGATGCGGCGGAGCGAACCAACGTGCGCCTGGGCGATGCCGCCGAAGACCTGTGGGGCCGCGTGGGGGGATTTGACGTGATTCACGCCCACGACTGGCTTGTGGCGTTCGCGGGCGAACGGCTGAAGCACGCGCACAAAGTCCCGCTCCTGGCGACGATTCACGCCACGGAGATGGGGCGGAACCACGGGCACTTGTACAACGATCTGCAGCAGTCCATTCACAGCGTGGAGTGGTGGCTGACCTACGAGGCGTGGCGCGTCATCTGTTGTAGCCAGTACATGGCATGGGAAGTGCAAACGTACTTCCACGTGCCCGCGGACAAGGTGGATATCATTCCCAACGGCGTGGATACCGCGCCGTTTGAGCGGTGGCGCGGCGTGGATTTGGCCGATTTTCGCAGGGGATTTGCCCTGCCCCGCGAGAAGATCGTCTTCTACGTGGGCCGCATTGTGTACGAGAAGGGCGTGCACGTCCTGCTGGACGCGGTGCCCAAGGTGCTGGCGGCCTTTCCCGATGCGAAGTTTGTCATCGCCGGGACAGGCGGCATGCTGGGGGATCTGCGGCACAGGGCGCAGGAGCGCGGCCTGAGCAGTAAAGTGCTGTTCACGGGGTTCATTTCCGACACAGACCGCAACAAATTGTTCGCCTTGGCCGACTGCGTGGTGTTCCCCAGCCTGTACGAGCCGTTTGGCATCGTGGCGCTGGAGGCGATGGCGGCCCGCGCGCCGGTGGTCGTGTCTGCGGTGGGCGGGCTGGCCGAGGTGGTGAAACACGCCGAGACGGGCATCACCGTCTATCCGGGAAATGCGGACTCGCTGGCCTGGGGCATCCTGCACACGCTACAGGAACCCGCATGGGCACGTCAGCGTGCAGAGGCGGCGTACCGCATGGTAACCGAGCAGTACAACTGGCGGCGAATCGCCGAGCAGACGCTGGCCGTGTACGAGAGGGTTGTCCGGGAGCGGGCGCAGGCCGACTGGTAGCAGAGGCCAACGGTTTTCACACCCGCGGCACGGAGGGAGTGGACTCGTGATTGAGGAGCAGGAACAGCCGAAACTGGCGCTGACAGACGAGCAGATTGCGCTGTTGACGAAGCGACTGCGGCAACTCCACGGCGAGGCCGGAGCCGAGTGCGCGTTCATCTCGGACCGCGAGGGGAATATCTTGGCGCGGGCGGGCATGACCGTGGGGTTTGACCTGGAGACGCTGGCTCTGTTTGTGGGCAAGTGGTTTGCCGCCGCGGCGGAAATCGGCTGGTACCTGGGCGACAGCGCGGCGTTTGACCTGAACTACCACGACGGTGTCTGGTACGACTTGTACGCGGCCAACATTGGCAAGTATCTATTCCTCACACTTATCTTCTCCAAGACGGCCCAGACGGGCAAGATCGGCATGGTTTGGGTGCTGACCCGGAAGGCCGTGGCCGAACTGCTGAAACTGGTGGAGTCGGCTGTGGTGATAGCCAAGCCGGCGGAAACGCCTGCCCCGGCGCCCGCCCCGGAAGCGGAGCCTGAGCCGGCGCAAGCGGAGAGCGTCCCACCCCCGGCGTCCGTTCCCGCGCCGGCCCTGGACGAATGGGAGAGAGAACTGTGGCGCGCTGCCGAGGAGACGGACACCGAGATCTTCAGCGGCCTCACGTTTGAGCAGGCGCGGCAATTGGGCCTCATCGGGGCGGACTGGAACGGCGAGGATTCGCGCCGCAACGGGAAGTAGACGGGACGCGCTACGTTGATTCGCGCCGCATCGGCCGGTCGTGCGCCGGCGGTTCAACGCCCACCGGCACCACGGCTTTCCACCTTGCCCACTGTATGCTATAATCCGCGCAGACGGTTTTCGGCAAGGCACGTGAGCGAGGAGGGCATCATGTCTGAGCATCCGCGACCGCACGACGAGAAAGAGGAAGAAAAGCGCCACGAGAAAGAGGACGAGAAGCGGGAAGAGAAGAGCGTAGAGGAGAAGTGGCAGCGCGACCCGCTGGGGACGGTCATCTGGGCCGGCATCCTGATCTGGGCGGGGTTTGTCTTGCTGGCCAACAATCTGGGGTACCTGGACGCATGGGCCGGTCAACTGGGGCTGTCCGACCTCAGCGCGTGGAACTTTGTCTTCCTTGGGGCGGCACTCCTGCTGGTACTGGAGATTCTCCTGCGCCTGGCGATTCCCGCCTACCGACGCCCCGTGGTGGGCACGGCCATCTTCGCCCTTATCCTGTTTGGCATCGGACTGGGCGACCGGTTTGGCTGGGAACTCATCTGGCCGGCGATTCTCATTATCCTGGGCCTGTCCATCCTGCTGAGAGGATTTACGCGCAGGCGGTAATTGCCGAGGTTCCGGCCCAAGCAGGCTGGTTGAGAAGCCTGTCCTGCACGCAAGACACGACACGGCGCGAAGGGAGCGAAGTGCTTACCGCTTCGTGTGCTGTGGACGAGCGATTTGCTTGTTCCGTGCCTTTGCGTATAATCGATGTAGTAGGCGATGAGGCTCGCCTGCGGTTTCGGTGAAAACCGCGTCAAAAGTGTCTCCTGGGACTGATAGCCTCTACTCGTTGTGGGGTAGAGGCTTATTGTTGCCTCCCGTTTGCCCCGCAACGCCATCACCATTAGGGGGAACCGTAACATGGAACAGGCATTCGCGATTGCTTCGCTGTGGCTTGGGCTTGCGGTGATTTCGGCCATCGTTGCATATCACTTTCGGATTTCCATCGCCCTGGTGGAGATTTGCGTGGGCGTGGTGGTCGCGGCCATTACCGCTAAGGTCGGCGGCAACGGCGTGGTGGGCGCGGACTCCGAATGGTTACGCTTCTTGGCGTCATCGGGCGCAGTGTTGCTCACCTTTCTGGCCGGGGCGGAATTGGATCCGCAGACCATGCGCGCCAAAGTCAAAGAGGTAACGGCCGTTGGGCTTGTGGGGTTCTTCGCGCCTTTCCTGGGCTGTGCAGCCGTCGCGCGCTACCTGTTGGGCTGGGATGCGCAGGCCAGCTGGCTGGCCGGCGTGGCTCTCTCTACCACGTCCATGGCGGTGGTGTATGCGGTGATGCTTGAGACGGGTCTTAACAAGACCGATTTTGGCAAGGGCATTCTTGGCGCCTGCTTCGTCAACGATTTGGGCACAGTCATCGCGCTCGGCCTGCTTTTTGCGCCGTTCACATTCCGAACGGTCGTTTTCCTTGCGGTGTCCGTGGCGGCCTTCCTGTTGTTACCCGCGCTGACACGGTGGATTACACACGTGTACGCCAACCGCACTGCGGCCATCAGGACGAAGTGGGTCCTGTGGATTGTCTTCGGCCTGGGCGCATTGGCCCTGTGGTCGGGCAGCGAGGCGGTACTCCCCGCGTACATCGTCGGCATGATTTTGGCGGGGAGCGCCGCCAAGGATACGCAATGGATTCGGCGACTTCGGACGCTGACCGTTGGCTTCCTTACGCCCTTCTACTTTCTGCGGGCCGGGACGTTGGTCTCTTTGTCGGTTCTCCTGTCTGCGCCGCTCGTGTTTGTAGCGCTGTTGGGGGCAAAGGTAGTGTCTAAGATACTGGGACTGTATCCGCTCGTCGGCCGCTTCCGGTCGGTTAGGAATGAGCAGTGGTATTACACTTTGCTCATGTCAACGGGCCTTACCTTCGGGACCATTTCCGCATTGTACGGCTTGTCCAAGGGAATCGTGAATCAGGCGCAGTATTCCTTTCTTGTGGCGGTGGTGATCGCCAGCGCGGTAGTTCCCACGCTGGTTGCGAGCAGGGTTTTTCTGCCCGCGCACTTATTGGTGGCAGACGCGCAGAAAACAGCGACCGTCGGCGAGAACGGAAACGGCGCGATGGAAGAGGGCTAGGGCAGGGGCATGTCGGCGTGGGGCTGCCGGTCGGCGGAATCGTGCCGCATGCCCTTGAGTTTCCTTCTGGCCAGTTCTCTCACCAGCCGCGAAGGGTGGGTGTCCAGGGCACGCAGGACGGCTTCGCTTTCTGCGCCGCCTATCCGCACCAGCGCCTCCACGATGGTCTGCGCGGCCTGGAAGTCCTCGGTCTCCGCCAGCATCTGGCGGAAGATGGGCACGGCCCGTGGGCTTCGCAGGCGGCCCAGCACCTCCGCGGCGATCATGCGGTTCTCGCAGACGGGGTGGCGCAGGGCTAGAAGGAGTTTGTCCTCGTAGGGCAGCCGCTCGTATTCCGAGAGGTCGTATCGGCAATTGGGGCAGACCGCTGTGCCCTCCGCTATTTCCAACCAACAGTTCGGGCAGTAATACATGCTGTGCTCTCGCTTGGCGTTGGGTTGGGCCGTTCCGCTGTGTTCATGCTACCGTCTCGCCGCCGAACAGAACGAGCGCCCGAAGCCAGGCATCTTGCTCGTCGCCCAAAGGCTCGTGTGAAAAGCGGTAGTCGCTTTTGCGGATGATCTCGCCGAGGTCGGCGGCCATGTGGTCCAGGCGCTGGGCCAGCGACGCGATCCACGCGGGGACGTCCACCGATGCCGCGGCTTGCAACGCCAGTCGGATATGGGGCAGGCAGGCGGTTGAGGCGAGGTCATTGCGGGCGGCCAGCAGGGCGGTCTGCGCCGCGTTGCGCGTGTGGACGCATAACGGGCAGTCGTACCTCTCGGCCCCGCGCTCGCTCAGCACCTGCTCCAGCAGGTCTTGGGCAAACTCCCGCGCGTTTGCGTATCTGCGGAGCGCCCACTCGGTGGCCAGAATCCGATGTTCGGGACACAGCCGCTTCCAGATGCGGACGAGGTCAACGGGGGCCAACGCCTGAAGGTAATCCTGTTCCGCCGCGCCTTCGGCTTTGCACCCTACGCAGCGCATGTCCAGGTTTGTGTGCGGGGTGATGTCCGCCGTCCCGCAGAGGCGCAGGAGAAAGCCGCGCAGGGCCTCGGCGTTTTCGCCCTGGGCTCTTCGCTGGGCGACGGCGGCAAGCACGCGGCGGGCCTTCTCAGTGCGGACGGCATCCAGGGCCTGGTCGGTGTGGGCCAGGCAGAGGCCGAGGGAATCAGCATAGACATCGCGCAGGGCGGGTGAAGCGTCTAGGCCCGCCGTCAGTGTGCTCAAGTAGGCGTGCTCCGTCTCGTCGGCCCGCTCGCAAATCCAGCAGCGCTGTTTTGGCGTCAGGAGCCGCAGTGCGCGCCGCTCTGGGCGCGCGAATGGCCGCGCGTAGATGGGCACCGGCCTGCGCACCCGCTCCAGGATTGTGCGGGCGAAGTCGCGGTACAGAATGGCCACGCCCAGCGGCCCCACCCAGGGCTGGTTTACCGCCTGGCGCACGGCGCGGGTGTGGGTTTTGCAGAAGCCGAGCGAGTCGCGCAGGCGTTTGCGAATGGACGGCGCGTTGACGTTCTCCCAGAACAGGCTGAAGATGAACCGCTCCTCGCCGCGCCGCATGAGGCTACAGATGGGGCAGGACGGCCCGCGCATGGCTTCCAGCAAGTTGTAGGCGATGATGTCCGCCGGTCTGGGAAACCAGCGTTCGTCGCCTTCCAGGACGCTATTGTTCCGCATCGCCTTTGTCCCGACCCAGCCGCCGACGGATGCGCTTTAGCACCCCGGCGGGCTTCTGCTCCTCTGCGATGCCGCTCAACGTTGTGGGGGCGGGCTCCACTACGCCGGGGATGCGGCGCATGCTCGCGCCGCCGCGCCCGGCCTTCAGTTCGGCGATCTCATCGTTCAGCCGCCGAATATGCCCTTCCAGCGCGTGGATCGTGTTGCGGAGCGCCGAGTTCTGCATTTCCAGCGTTTGGTTGTCCTTCATCAGGTGGAAGGCGCGGAACTTCATGACCGCGTACAGCGATTCCAACTGCATGAGGCGGTCGGCCAGCCCCTTCAGCGTATCCGGGAGCACCAGCGTCTCGTCGGAGATCGCCTGGTCGGTCTTGATTTTCCCGATGCCCAGCGTCAACGCGATGCGGAGCCCTTCTTCGTCCGACCAGCCGTTGGCGGCGAAGACTAGCCGCGCGTCGTCCAATGTCTCGCGCAGGAGCGAGACTTGTACCATAACGACTTCCGCGCCCTGGAAGAAGTCGCGCTCCATTTCTTGTGTGGACAGGTCGTTCTCGTCCATCGTGTTGCCTCCCCAAACTGCACCCTAAAGAAAAAAGCCTCTACACGCATCGGTGTAGAGGCTATCAGTCCGGTACGACTTGCTGGGCCTGCGCCCTGGCGAGCCTCATCGCCGCGCATACTATAGCACGTGTGGGCGGGAGTGTCAACCTGGGTGCCCAGACATGTTTGCCGCACGAGGGTGCGAGGTCAGTTTGGCGCTACAGCCGCCCCAGGTTGAACGTCATGAACTCGTCCCAGGCGTAGCGCAGGGGCGTGTACCATCGGTCGCGGCCGATGCACCGGAAGTAGGGCGGGCGCACCGCCAAAATCAGGTCGCCGATCTTGTACCGCGCCAGGATGGGTGTGGACACCACCAGACTGCCCATTTCGCCCGGGCGCATCTCGTGAAGCATCTTGACGCCAGAGCGCGTCTGCACCTCAAAGAAGAACAGGTCGTAATTGGGCACCCAGGCGCGTTTCTCGTCCATCTGCTGGCCGAACATGCCCTCGGTCGCGCCGTAAATTTCGCGTATGGCGACGCGGCCGTACAGCGCCGTGAGCGACGGCTCGTAGCGCGTGTTGATGCCCGGCACGCTGCCCAGCGTCATGACCTGCGTCTTCCAAAGGTCTTTGGGATACACGCCGTGGGCTTTCTTGAGGTAGCGCGCGAACTTCACGGCCGTAGGCGCGACGCCGCCTACCAGCGTAACGTTCAGGTCTTTGCACTTCTGGTAGGCCAGTTCAAACCGCGCTTCCCAATCGCGGATGGTCTTGCCGCCGCCCAGCGCGTCTATTTCGGGCTGGGATGGTACCGAGCGAATGGGCGTCCGCTCCGAGACGTATTTCGTGTAGATGCCCGAACTGTAGCCGTATTCCACCTCGCGGTCGCCCACCTTGATTTTGCCCACTACGGACGGGAAGTTGAGGTTCAGGTTGACGCCCTGGAACAAGTCAAAGCGCTTCGTGGTGAGGACGTAGTTGAGCATGGCGCGGCCGG
>FWPV01007376.1_pt1 | contig 20018 bp, 13 predicted proteins | sample 2228371 | NCBI WGS metagenome assembly FWPV01 (sample SAMEA103939776, study PRJEB20133) | metagenome | reverse complement strand
CGTCATCGGAAGCCGAGCCGGATTGGTTGCTGGGATTAGCGACCGAGGAACCCACCACGGCGCCGGCGCGTCCTGCATCCGCCGGGAAAGGGCTGCCGGCCTGGCTGGCGGGGCCAACGGTCGAGACGCCTGAGCCGACCGAACTACCGGAAACACTTCCGGACTGGCTTTCAGGCATTCTGGAAGATAAAGTGTCGCCGCCTTCCCCGACTAAGCGACCGATCGAAGAAGAAATGCCGGGTCGGCCCGGTGAGGTCGCAGAACAAGCGGTTTCTCCCTTTGTGGAACAGCCGGGTGTGCCGGCCGCTCCGGTGATAGAGGAACCCCCCGCCTGGCTAGCCGATCTCGGTGCAGCGGCCGGTACGCCCGTCATCCTTGAAGAAACGGCTCCCGGTCCGCAACGCACTCCCAAAACCGCACTGCCCGGTTGGTTGCAAGACATCACCCCACCTCCTGAAGAAGTGGCGTTACGACCGACTGTCTCGGCGTTTGTTGCGGACGAGACCGAGGCCGGCGGTGCGCCTGAAACTGCAGAAGCGGTCCCATTCGGTGAATTGGGAACGCCAACAGAAGCCCTTGAGGCAGAAGCGATGCCGGACTGGCTAAAAGATTTGACGCCGACCGACGTCGGTCAATTTGCCCAGACCGCAGGAGAAGTCTCCAAAGAGGAAATCTTGGCCCGCGCCGAAGTACCGGCCTGGCTCCAGAGCTTACGCCCGGCGGGAACCGCGCCCGCGCCGACGACCGAGCCGACGGAGCCGCAAGCCATGCTTCAAGGCGAACCCCTCGCGCAGGCCGAAATCCCCGACTGGGTACAACAATTCCGTCCCGTGGGGCCTGCTGAAGGGCTTGGCGCGAAAAAACCAACGCTCCCTGAACTGATAGAAACCGAGGGCCCGCTTGCCGGCTTAACCGGTGTGCTGCCGGCCGCCCTGTTGGTGGATATGCCGGCGGATTTCAAGCCGGCACCTGTCCCGCCAATCCCGGAATCTATCGTCGCTCAGGCGCGCCTTTGGCAAGAGTTGCTCGAACAGCCGCGCAGCATCAAGCGTCCGGTGGCGCGTCAGCGTGCCCGTTCCGGCGAAGGCGAGATGGCCATCCGCTGGATTGTCACCCTCGTCTTGATCGCAGCTACCCTCTTCGGCCTTCTCTTGAGCGACACCCGCATATCCCAGGCTCTGAGCAAGCCGCACATCGAAAACCTTAACAAGGCTATTGAAGCCTTACAGCCGGGAGATACGGTTGTCATGGCCGTCGAATACGGCCCGGCCGAAGCCGGCGAGATGACCTCTATAGCGCAAGCCCTCATCGAACATTTGAACGATAGAGGCGTGCAGCTCAAAATGGTCAGCACGTTGCCGGAAGGCATCGGCTTGGCCCAGGGACTGGCCATAGCGTCCGGTCAGACAGAACAGGCCACCTACCTGGCCGGCTCGCCCGGTGGCATCGCTGTTTTTATGCATCAATGGCCGGCAGAGGCCAAAATGCTCATTATCCTGGCCGCCCGCACCGAACGGCTGCGGTGGTGGATAGAGCAAAACAACGCCTCCGGCGACGGAAACCCATCCCCGCTGGGGATCGGCGTCAGTGCCGCCGTGGGGCCGTTGGCGTCGCCTTACCTCAACACGCAGCCTGTGGTAGGCTGGCTGATCGGTTTCCCGGATGCCGTAGCGTATCGTGAATTCCGCAACGCGCCGAGTGAGTCTCTCGGTAGACAACTGGATGCGCTAATGTTGACCCACTGGGCAGCCCCGGGCCTGCTCATTTTGGGGCTGTTGTATTATTGGGCGCGGGGTGAGAAAAGGACCTCTTCAGGTGCGGGGTGACGAAAGTGATACCTGACATCATCGGCTTAATTGTCGGCGCACTGTTAACCGTGATCATCTTCAGTTATCTATTCGGCGATAACATTCTCTATCGCTGGGTATTGGCTCTCTTGGTGGGCAGTGGGGCGGGCTATGTGCTGGGGATTGCCTTGCGCTTCCTGTTGGTGGATTGGCTGGCCCAGATGCGCGCTTTTGACTCTCCTGCAATACGCGCCGTCTATTTCGTTCCCTTGATCTTTGGGGTATTACTGCTCTTCAAAGGATTTACCTCGCTGAAACTACTGAGCCGCTTCGCCGTCCTGGGAAATATTGCCATGGGATATCTGGTGGGAACAGGCGCCGCAGTGGCGATTGCCGGCGCGTTATTGGGGACCGTCTTTCCCCAAATTCAGGCCTCCGGCAAAGCCTTGACGCTAGAGGACTTTCCCTGGGGATTAGTGCAGGGCGTGGTGATGCTCATCGGGACGGTCACGGCCCTACGCATCTTTTCGCCGAGAATCAGGGCCCCACAGCGTGAAATCAAGCCGGCTGAGCGATGGCTGCAACGTCTCGGACAGTTCTTTATCATTGTGGCACTGGCAGCCGCTTTTGCCGGGGCGATTACCTCCGGCTTGACCCTGTGGGTGGAACGTTGGTCGGCACTGCTCAAGACGGTATTCCGTTTCCTGGGGAGCTAAAGCATGAAGGATGCGCGCACCATAGAATCAATCCTCATTGCAGATTGCGGGACGGTCTTTACCAAGTTGCTCCTCTTGGAAAGGGTAGAGGACAGCTACCGTTTTGTCGCCCAGGCCGAAACGCTGACGACCATGGCCCCACCCTGGCAAGATTTAAGTATCGGGGTCGTCCAGGCCATCGAGGAACTGGAAGCCATCACCCAACGCACATTTTACAGGGCCGGGCAACTGATCACCCCCCAGCAAGGTTTGGAGGGGGTGGATGCTTTTGTGGTCATCCTCAGTGCGGCAGAACCGTTGAGCCTGGTCATCGCCGGCCTAGTACGCGAAGTGAGCCTGGAAAGCGCACGCCGTGCCGCGGCCGGCACCTACACCAACATCAAAACCATTCTGTCCCGTGAAGGCAGCCTCCATTCCCCCCAGGAAACGTGGTCACGCACCACGCGGGATGTTTCTCCTGATGTTGTCCTCCTGGTGGGCGGCGTTGATGGTGGCGCCAAGCGGCCCGTTATGGAGCTGGCCGATGCGATTGCCTTGGCGGCTTCCATGCTCGAAAAAGAACAGCGTCCCATTATACTCTATGCCGGCAATGCCGAACTCCGTCACCAAATCACCAGGTTGTTGGGTGACATCACGCGCGTTGACGTGGTTGACAACGTCCATCCAACGGCGGATACGGAACATTTAGGGCCTACCCAGAACGCATTGGAACAAATCTACGTCGAAAAACGCATGAATACCGCCCCCGGCGCCGACACCCTGCTGGCCTGGAGTCGGATGCCTTTGTTGCCGACGGCAACGGCTTTTTCACGGGTGGTGGACTATCTCTGCCGTCGTGAAGAGCACCACGGGCGTGGAGTTTTGGGCATTGATGCCGGGGCCGCGACGACAACCGTTGCCGCCACGTTCGAGGGGCGCTCCTACGTCACCATTTACGAACGCGGGATTGCCTATGGGCCGCTGGACTGGATCAAAGAACATAGCGTGGCCGCTTTATTGCAATGGCTGCCCGAAGAGATGGAAGAAGAGGAAGTGCTGGCCTTGCTCTACAACCGCGAGTTGCGTCCCTGGACCATCCCGCAGGATCCCCGCGAATTGTGGGTCGAGCAAGCTGTAGCCCGCGAAATGCTGCGCTCGGCATTGGCGGTTGCCCTACCGACCTGGGATGTCGGCAGCGGCGCCCCGGCGACGGGCATGATGCCCCCTGTGGATCCGATTCTCATTTCCGGCGGCGGCCTGGTGCACATGCCACGCCCCGGCCAATCTCTGCTGATCGCCCTCGATGCGGTGCAACCTACGGGCATTTCTACGTTGCTATTGGATGTCAACCGCGCCGCGCCGGCCCTGGGAGCGGTTGCCGGCCTGAAGCCATTGGCCGCCGCGTCTGCGTTGGAAGCCGGCACACTCGTCTGCCTGGGGACGGTGATTTCACCGGTAGGCAAGGCGCGGCAGGGGGAAGTCGTCCTGCGTATACGCATTGCCTATGAGGATGGGGGCACGTTGGACGTCGAAGCGCGCTACGGCGATATCGAAATCTGGCCGTTGTTGCCGGGGCAGAAAGCCCGCCTGGAACTATGGCCCGCTCGACGCTCCGATGTGGGGTTGGGTGGCCCTGGCCGTGGTGGAAAAGTGGAAGTCATCGGGGGGCTCATAGGTCTGGTTGTGGATGCCCGTGGCCGCCCTTTGACACTACCCACCGATCCTGATGAGCGGCGTCGCACATTGCACGGATGGATCTGGGACGTAGGAGGTTAAGGTGTTTATATCCTACAGTATTGTCAATCCGTTGACAAAAGTGCGCATCCTGCGACGTTTGCCCTATCCGGGCGATATAGCGGTACGTTTGGGGGAGTATGTAGAATCGGCCCGCGTCATCGCCCAGGCTGTAGAACCCCCGGATTTCCGCGTCATTGATGTCGCGCGTGAACTCGGTGTGCCGGTCAAAAAAGTCAAAGAATACTTGAAGGTCAAACGCGGCGACACGGTGGCCGAAGGCGATGTCTTGGCCTCACGCGGTGGTTTCGGCGGGCAGGTGTGCCGCGCACCGATAGACGGTGCCATTATGGGGAGCGGACGGGGGCGGCTGTTGTTGGAGGCCGAGTCGCATACCATTCCTGTCACGGCCCTGGTTCCCGGTTTGGTGGCAGAAATCTTGCCGGGCGAAGGCGTGGTCATCGAAGCGGTCGGCGCCTACTTGCAGATGGGATGGGGAAACGGAAAAGAAGCGTATGGTGTGTTGCGGGTTGTGGTGCGTGCCCCACGCAATCCCATTCGCCCCAAGCATATTGATGCGGCTTCCCAGGGAGCAATTTTGGTCGGCGGATCGCGGCTCGACGAAGAGACCCTCGACCAGGCCGTCGAGATGCAAGTGCGTGGCATCATCGTGGGAGGAGTATCGCCGGCCATGATCCCGCGCCTGGAAGCGGTTGATTTTCCCGTGGTGGCGACGGAAGGCGTCGGTACGGCCCCCATGTCACAGGCGTTTTTCGACCTGTTGCGCTCATTAGACGGACGTGAAGTGGCCGTCAGTGGGCGGATACGGCAGCGCTGGGGAGCAGAACGTCCTTACGCCCTTGTGCCGATTCCGGCCCAGTCTGCCGTGCCGGTCAACCCTCGCTCTGCGCTGGTCGTAGGCAGTCGTGTGCGCATCTTGCGCGGGCCCTACGCCGGCACATCGGGGGTCGTCTCCAATATCCCTACCGGCATGATCCAATTGGAAACCGGTGTGCGTTTACCGGGCGTTCAAGTGGACCTCGGCGGCAAAGAATTTGCGTGGGTTCCTTTTATGAATTTGGAACGGCTGCTGTAACCGGCGGGGAAAAGGGTGACTTGCATTTTTTACAAAATTTGTATACAATATCGTTATAAATGCGGTTTGTATACCCTGTAGATAAAGGGACATGTTGGGCGCGTGTTGCACAGAGGAAAAGTTAAGTTGAAAAAGCAACGTGTCTACGTAGATACTTCAGTAATCGGTGGATGTTTTGATCCTGAATTCGCCGAGTAGCCTTAGCCACCGTAGCGGAAGCCGATTTGCTGGTCAGTTGGAACTTTAGACATATTGTCCGTTTCGACAAAATCCGCTTGTTCAACGCTGTACATCTGGAGTACGGCTATAAGATTTTGTCCATTCATAGTCCGCGTGAGGTGACCATCTATGGATACGCCAACGATAGATACAATAGCCTTGATTCGACAAATACGCGATAAGCATTATGAATATTTGCGCGGCAAAACACACGCCGAGCGGATCGCCTTTTACCGCGAACAAGCGCAAAAGATGCAAAAACAGATTGTTTTTTTGTGGACACCAGAAACAACGGCGCAAGTCGCACAAGTTCAAAATTCGACCGTTAGCCGTTAATATGTTTTTTGCCAACGCGCCCAACATCGCTTCAAGACTGACGCGGCTACGCCACCGGCTGGCGGGGGGAAAACGCGCGCGAACAGGTCTGCACTCGTAGGTTCTGCACCGCACCCGCCGCGCAGCTTAAGCAGGCGTTGGACAGAAAAGGGTCACAGGCTCATCATGTTTGGACACCGGCATTATCAAACCAGGATGATCTGACCACAGCCCCAACGAAGGAGGAAAACGCATGTCGGATGATCTATTCAACACTTTAGGCGCAGATGCTATCTTCGAAGAAGAGGAAGAGCAGGCGGAGGACACCGGAGAAAAGCAAAATAAGACTTTCCTGATTGCCGTGGCGGCCTTGGGAGGGCTTTTGCTGTTATCCCTCATTGCGTTTGGGGTGTGGGCCCTGGTCATCAATCCCCGCATGCAGCGGGCGGCGCAACAGGCTCTCGGCGGTGTACCTACGGAGATGCCCACGGCTACGGTGGAGACACCGGTTGCTTCACCCGAGGTAGAGGAGACCCCAACGCCCGCCGCAACCGTCCCGCCGACGAATACGCCGAAACCCACACCTACGTTGACGGCTACTCCCGTCATCAAACCGACGGCAACACCGGAGAGCGGAGCCGCTTCGACGGGGAGCGAGACCACCCCTACGGCCACACCGCGTGCGCGCCGCACCGAAACGCCCGCGCCGACGACAGCGGGGGGCGGCCCGGCGACGCCGCGCCCAACGGGAAGCGGTACTGCCGGCTCCACCACGCGGACACCGGATACAGGATTTGGCGAGGTTGCTCTGGTGGCGATCGCCCTGTTGTTGGTAGGGGTATTCTTCACGGCGCGCCGACTCCGCAAAGTGTAAAGCGTAGCGTCCGATGGAGGGGCGTCTCTCCTGGCGGGTATTCGCTAGTGTGATTTGAAGGATACAGACAGGGCGCGAAGTACGCAAAGCTTCGCGCCCTGTGTATTGATGTGAAGAACGGAACAATGAAAGCCTTCTCTCGTTTTAGAAGTCTGGCGACGATCTGGCTAGGCATGGCCATCCTCGTTCAGGCCTGTACACCGCCGGTCTCCTTCCCGGCGCAGTCAACCCGCACGCCTTCCCCGACCGCTACCTTGCCATCACCCTCACCTACCGTGACGCTCACCTCGACGCCGTCCCCCACACCGACGGCAACGCCCATCCCCACCCCCGATGCCACGTTGGCGCACAAGATTGCGCGAGCGGGGTTGGCGAGCGTCCAGGCCCGGGGGGGCGACGCCGAGTTACTCTGTCTGCGTTACGAGGATAGCGATGCCGATGGTACGCCCGAATGGTTGGCGCTGTTCCACCAGAACACGACCCCCGCGCGCTTGAGCGCGTTTGTCTTGGATGGTGAGGCTATATATTCCCTGGAACCGGCATTCCCCAAGGCCGGCACACCAGACGTTGGCCTGGGTGAGTATGCCACCTGTGAGATCGAGGTGCGCGATATCAATGCCGACGGATTGCCGGAGATCGTTATTTTTGGGCATGGCGCCAAAAACACGACTTTGCTTCATCTCTTTGTGTGGGACACGGATCACTATCGTCGTCTGGGGTTTTTCGTCGGCGATGCGGGCATCCGATTGGTCAATGCCGACGGTGATCTCGAAGAGGAAATTTGGGTCGGTTATCGTGAGCAAAACGCGCCCAGCCTGGTCCAGTACGTGATCCACACCTGGGAAGAGCAGAGCTACGGCTGGACCTCCGATTGTTATGGATGGTATTTTCTGAATCGCCCCCACACCTATCCCACCCACAAGCCGGAGTATGCGGTCATAGCGTTCTATCTGGCCTTGAATGAGCGTGACCTGCCGGGTGCTTACAACCTCCTGCTTCCGCAAGCCGAGCGCAGCTATGAGGCATGGGCGCACGGTTTTGCCACAACCGTTCAGGTGAGGGTAGGAAGCGTTCACACGGTGCCGGATTCGGAGACTGAGAACAGCGCGCGGGTTGCGGCTATGATCACTTCCTGGGATAATGAACAGGGCGTGATTGTGGGGCGTTTGTGGAATACCGAATGGCGTATGGCGCGTGTGGCCGAGGGTTGGCGGCTTGTCAGTGCGACCACAGAAATGTTGGAGGAATGGACCGCTCCCTATTGGCCCTGATCGTCTGGCGATGCGCCGTCTCATCATATATAGACCGGGCGCGCGGTAAAATTTGAAATTGTATGCAGATTCACACAGATTTTTACGGATAAAAATCGGCGCAGCGGTAAAACCAGATCGGCGGTGTAAGTCCTGATCATATATGGTATACTTCGCATGATGGTCCCGAACATCTTGACCGTTTTTTACGAAATGCCGACCATCTAGCTCGTATGGGACTTACGCAAGTTCCTGAATTTCACCGCTGAGAGCGCCAAGGGCGCAGAGGTTTTTATGATTTCTCGGCGGCCTCTGCGGTAAAAAATAGCCGTATCTGCGTAAGTCCTATCACACCTACCCGACTGGCGGCCATTTGGCTCACGACCATCCGAGACTATCAGAGGGAATCCATGAATAGCGCGCTTGTGCTGGGGCGTTTTATCCACGGACTGGTTTTCTTCACCTTCAGCTTGATGGCGTTTTCCCTTCACTACCGGAGCCATCGAATTCTTTTGGCGCGGCAGTTACAGGGATTGGGATTATTTGCCATCTGTGAAGCAGTGGGAGCCTGGCATAGCCTGTTTGCCGGGCTAACACCGCAGGTGCTTCTATTCCCCACCTTTATCCGCCCGGTCCTGCTGGGAAGCGGCTACATCTTCCTGATCGTCCTGGGTGTTCAAACTTTTTTCTTCGCGGAAACCGCGCAGGCGCAGGCGCGGCGTTGGTTGGCGGGCTTCAACGTGGTCTGGATAGTGGTGTATTTCGGCACTTACCTGGCGCTGGTCGAGCAACGTGAAACGGTCGTCCGCGTCGCCGAAGGGCTGGTCCATATTGTGTTCGGCGTTCCCGGCAGCTTGCTGGCGGCGGTCGGATTGCGCCGGCAAAGTTATCGGACGCTCGATCTGGCGGTACGGAAGCGCATTCAACCCTACCTGCGGTTGTTCGAGATCACAGCAGGTCTCTTAAGCCTCCTGCATCTCCTGTACCTGCCCTGGCCGGTGATAAGGCTAGCGCCGGCGATTGTCGAATGGTTATGGGGAATCATAGGCATAGGTTTAACGGTTGGCATCAGCCAGGCGTTGAATACCATCCAACTGGAAGTCGAACACTGGATCGAAGGCGTAGAACGTTTGCAGGCTCTCGCCGTAGATCGTGAGCGCATCGGGCGTGACCTCCACGATGGGATCATCCAATCGCTGTATGCGGCCGGCTTGCTGTTGGAAAGCGTGCAGCCTATCATTCCTTCCAACCCCATGCGTGCGCAAGCTCAATTAGGCCGGGTGATTGACAATTTGAACGAAACGATCCAGGATATCCGCCGCTACATTTTCGATTTGCGCAGTGATATGCCGGACGACGATCTGCCGTCGGGGATTAAGCGTTTGCTGCGTGATTTTCATATCAACACGTTGCTCGAAACCGAATTCGAGGTCACCGGCGTACCGGTCGAAATCCTATCAATGGAACGGCGGCGGCATATCTTTCAAATTGTGCGCGAGACGCTGGCGAATACGGCCCGCCATGCCCGTGCGCGTTGGGTGAAGATACAATTGAATTATAATGAGCATGCCCTGGATTTGACGATTTCCGATGACGGTATCGGGATGGAAACGCTTCAGGTGAGCAAAGGGTATGGGTTGCGGAACATTCGTGAGCGCGTGCGTTTGCTGGACGGGACGCTGCGCATCGAGAGCGCACCCAATGAGGGGGTAACCTATCACCTGACCGTTCCGTATTAAAAGATCGGTTTGTCCGGGGAGCGTGGGCGGCGTTCAAGTGCGTTTTTATTAAAGAAGAGGGATGGTTATGACATTACGTATTTTGATCGTGGACGATCATGAAGTTGTGCGTTTGGGTTTACGTACCTTGTTGAGCAATCAGACGAACTTTGTGGTGGTGGACGAGGCTGCCTCGGCTAAAGAGGCCGTCGAGAAGGCCCTGCAACACCATCCCGATGTGGTGGTGATGGATATTCGCATGCCGGGGGAAAACGGCATCGAAGCGTGCCGCGCCATCAAAGCGCAATTGCCGAAAACCGAGGTGCTGATGCTCACCTCTTACGCCGAAGACGAGATGCTCTTCGACGCCATCAGCGCGGGGGCGGCGGGGTATGTGCTCAAACAGGGTGGTGGCGATGAGTTAATCCGCGCCATCCAGCGGGTAGGACAGGGCGAAGCATTGCTCGATCCGGCGGTGACCCAGCGCGTTCTTGCGCGCGTGCGCCAGGCAACCCGCCAGGAACAGGCTGCCGCCTTCAGCGATCTGACCGAGCAAGAGCTTCGCGTTTTGGGTTTGGTTTCGGAAGGCCGCACCAACAAAGAAATTGCCAAGGCGCTCTTTTTAGGGGAAGGGACCGTGCGGAACTATGTGAGCAGTATCCTTTCCAAGCTGGGGCTCACCAATCGCGCCGAAGCCGCTGCCTACGCCGTCCGTCACAATCTGCACGAATTTCTGGAAGAGCTGTCTTAGCCACCTGTGAACCGCGCCATTACCAAAAAACAACTCGGATGGCTCATCATCCTCGCCGGCTTGGGGGCGGATGCCGTGCTCTTGATCGGCGGGCGGCTGGGGGCCGGCAACTGGGCAGGTATCGGGCCGGTAGAACGCACGTTGCTCCTGCTGGGCGTGGGGGTGGCCGTTCTCGGTGTGCCGCTGCTGCGTCTGGGGGATGCACCGGCTGCCGCACCGGCTGAGCTCCGCCATATCCCGGCGGCTGTCACGGCTCCTCGACCACACCGCAGCATCTCATTCTGGCTTCAACGACTGCTGATGGCGCTGGCCCTGCTGGCGTTCCTGGCCTACCTGGCCGTCTACATCGCCTACGCCGTTGATCTTTTCCGCTGGCCTTACGACTACGATCAGGGCGAAAGTTTCGAGTTGTACGACGCCATCCTGCACAGTCAAGGTGAATGGCCCTACCGCGACAGCAGTGTGTACCCCTTCTACGCTTCGAATTATCCGCCGCTGTTTCACCTCCTCAACATGCTCCTCTTCCCTTTTTTAGGGCCGACTTTGCTCTCCGGGCGCATGCTTTCGTTCGTCATCACCTTGTTGACGGCATTCATCATCGGGTGGACGGTACGACGGTGCACAGGCGGGGTTTTCATCCCGCTGATGTCCGGCCTAGCCTACACTGCCTCGAACTTCGTCTACCACATCGGCCCGCTGTGCCGCCAACACTTGACCATGGTGTTTTTCGAGACCTTATGCGTCTATTTCATCGCCGATGTGGAGAATCCGCGTCACGGCAAGCGGAATCTGATTTGCGGACTGGCGTGTCTGTTCCTTGCCGGCTATGCCAAGCAATTGGCGGTCTTTACGGCAGCGGCGGTGTTCGGTTATCTGCTGTTGCGCCATCCCAAGCGCGCGCTCGTGAGCGTGGCGGTGTTCGGCGCGCTTTTTGGCCTGGTTTTCCTCGGTCTCAATTGGGCCACGGATGGGCAATGGTGGTTGAACACCATTGCCGCCAATGTGAACGAGTTTCTTGTCCCCCAGTTGATAGCGTTGGTGCGCGCGTGGTTCAAAGTGCATACGCTATTTATCGTGGTGGCCGTGGGGATGGTGATCTACGAGACTTATGTGGGGGCGCTCTCCGTGTATGCGTTGTGGTTTGTCTTTGCGCTGGGGACCGGGGTTATGTCCGGTAAGTGGGGCGCCGGGGAGGCCTACTGGATCACCTCGGTTGCGGCGGCGATTGTGCTGACGGGGTGCGCGTTGGGGAAGCTGCGCGATGCAATGACGGCGGGTGGCACAGGCGCGGGCAGGCCAGGGCAAAAGTTCCGTTGGGCGCAGGCAGTGGCAATCGGGATCCCGTTACTCTTCCTGGTGCAGGCCACACGCATGGTCCATCTGCCCACAGAGGGGCCGTGCTGGGGACCGCTGGCGCGTTTTCTGGGTGTGGCCGGAAGGTCGGTGTATGCGGACTACCCGTACTATGATACGGTCGGTTACACCCAGGTAGGGCATTTTATGCTCCCACGCGATTACGAAGGCGGCGCGCGCATTATGGCGTATGTGCGGAGCAGCGACCTGCCGGTTTTCAGCGAAGAAGCGGCGTTTACGATGCTGGCCGGCAAGCCCGTGGTAACGAATCCCACGCAGTTGCTCAACCTGTACAACAACGGCCTACTCGATACAACTGCATTGGAAGCCATGCTCCGCCGTGAGGCGTTCGGGGTGGTGATTATGCGGGCGCAGTTCTACCCGCCGCCGGTGCTCGCGGCTATCGGACAGCATTACGGGGTGGTGGAACACGTTCCGATGAACGGTTTCAATTATATCATCATGCTGCCGCTCGGACGGCCGGAATTACCATGAGCACGCCGAAAAATCCATAGCAGCACCGTTCATGACCAGGGTGTGACTACTCGTTTTGCATGCGGGCGTAATCGGCGCCCAAGATGATGACAATATCGTAGCGGGCCGTGGGGTTGTTGCCGTTGACCAGCGCCGATTGCGGCAATTTCAGCAGCGAGAGGATTTGCGCGGCGGTTAGCGGCTTGTCACGGTTGAGGATCACCAGCGAGGTGTCGTAGTCCTGGCGGTCGGCGTTATCATAGGCAGCCACCAGCAAGCCGTTGGCTTCAAGGAATTGAGCGGTGGTGAAAGCCAGGCCGGTGGTTTGCGTGCCGTTCAGTACAGAAAGGGTGGCAGATTCCTCGGCCAGGGTCTGCATATTCCCGTTTGTCATCTGGAGATTGAACACCTCATCGCGCACCTGACGGATCTTGTCGCGCAGCGGGATCAAGATTTGCATATCATCGGGTGTGGTAGCGAAGAGGGTGCATGACTCATCAATGACGCGGAAGGTCACATCCTTCTCCATGTTCACCCGTCGTCCCAGATTGGCCAGGGCGATGATTTCGTCCAATTGCAGTTTAGGGTCGATCTTGACCGACTTTTCGAGGATTTGCAGGATTTCCGGCGCCTGAGTGGCCAGTTGGGGGAGCATATTGGCCTCGGTGATGCGTTTGAAAATGGCTTTGATGACCTGCTGTTGCCGCCGCGCGCGGTCGAAGTCGCCACCGCTGGAATGCCGGGTACGGGCATATTTCAACGCTTCTTCGCCGTAAAAGTGGTGCGGTCCCGCTTCGACATGGAATAGCTCTACGCCGTAATCGGGGGTTGGGTACTCGGTATCATGGATCGTCTCCGGCACGTCAATATCAATGCCGCCGATACGGTCCACCAGTTCGACGAAGGCCTGGAAATTGAAGCGCACATAATAATCAACGGTGACCCCCAGGTTGTATTCCACCGTTTCCACCGCCAACGCCGGTCCACCGCCGGGATGGTCGTAAGCATCGCCGAGGAAGTGCGCGGTATTGATGCGGCCTTCGGTGTAACCGGGGATGTGGACCCACAGATCGCGGGGGATCGAGAGTACCCCGGCCTTCATCGTCACCGGGTCAAAGGTGGCCAAGATCATGGTATCGGTGCGCCAGTAGTCGGTTTCCTGGGCGCGCTCGTCAATACCGAGGATCAGAACCGTGACCCGATCGGTGCCGGTCCACACCGGCAACGTTTCCCCTGCCACATGGCCCACGTTGGGGCTGGTGCCCTCCGCTTGTTTGATCGTGAACTCCGGTAGAATGTCCGAATTGGCGACGCTATGCCGCATGCTGATGTAAACGGCGTAAGCCGCCACTGCCGTCACGATCACATAGATGAGCAAGAGGCAGATATTGATCAGCAGCCCGTAGGGCAGCCGATGCAAAAAGGTGCGGGTTTCGCTCGCGGCCAAAGTTCTCATTCCGGCAATATCAACGGCTGAAATGGATTGAGAAAAAATCCGTTCAAATTTGTTCCATTCATCGGCCCCCTCCCACCCTGAAGTGATGCATGCTCATCCTGCGGTTCGGTCATAAGTCGGCGCTATGGAGGGCCGGCGTAATCGTTACCGAGAATCACCACAATATCTTGAGCCGCGTTGGGATCGGAACGTTTAACGATGGCCGTCGTCGGGATTTTCAGCAGGCCGGCAAGGCGGGTGGCCGTTGTCGGCTTATCACGGTACAGGATAATCTGCGACAAGGCATAATCCTGGCGGTCGGCGTTGCCGATGGTGGTCGTGTTGATCCCTTGCGTCTTGAGATAATCGGCCGTCGCCCCGGCCAGGCCGGCCCGCATGGTGCCGTTGAGGATGGAAAGGGTCGCGGTTTCGGGGGTAGGAGTCAGCGCCGGCAGCGTGGTGGTCATCTCAACGGCAAAGACGTAGTCACGCACTTCGCGCATGCGGTCGCGCAAGGGCACCAATACCTGCGCACCGTCAGGAGTTACCCAGGGCTGGGTGCATGTCTGGTCAATCACGCCGGAACGAATGGCCGAGCGATCCACCTGGGTCGCCAGGTTAGCCAGTGCCAGCATTTGATCGAGCGCCAGATCGGTCTGAACCGATGTTTGCAGCATCTTGTAAATCTCCGGGGCCTTCTTCGCCAGGTCGGGCAACAGGCCGATGTCCGTGATTTTCTGCAAAACCGCCGCCATCACTTGCTGTTGACGGCGCGCCCGGTCAAAGTCGCTGTTGCCATGGCGCGTGCGGGCATATTTCAACGTCATCTCACCGTTGAAATGGTGCCAGCCGGCCGCGATGTACAGGGGATCGTAGCCGTAAGCATGGTCGGGATAGAGCGGGTCGTTGATGTCTTTTTCAACGTAGATGTCTACGCCGCCGATCAAATCAACCAGGCTGACGAAGGCCTGGAAGTTCAGACGGACGTAATAATGGATCGGCACACCCAGGTTGTATTCTACCGTCTCCCGCGCCAGGGCGGGCCCGCCTCCCGCATGCTTGTAGAGATCCCCCAGGAAGTGCGCCGTGTTGATACGACCGTCGTTGTAGCCGGGGATGGGCACCCAGAGGTCACGCGGGATAGAGAGCACGCCCGCCTGTTTAGAGAGCGGGTCGAGGGTCACCACGATTATGGTGTCGGTACGCCACGGCCCCTTCTCTTGGGCCCGTTCATCAATGCCGAGCAACAAAACGGTGATGCGTTCTTTTCCCGTCCACGTGGGCACAACCTGACCGAATTCATACTTCACGTTTTGACTGGGGCCGGTGCTGCTTGGCAGGCCCGGCATGATCCCCGGTGAGGACAACATGCCCTGAAACCAGCGCACGGCAAAGACGGCCACCCCGGCAATGATTATCAGAAACATGAGCGTCAACAGGGCGGTGATCAGTACCGGCAGTGTATTTCGCTTTCTGTACATTCTTCTGCTACTTCTGCGTGTCATTGTTCAATCATTTCCTGATCGTAATGGCTCGAACGGCCTGCGCTTCAGCGGCGCGAGCGTCCACCGGAAGTGCGTCTTGGGCGGCATTGGTAATTCTACTCGATATGACGCAAGAGTTTCTTCTCTAAAAGTTGAACGCCAACGAGTCAATAATGGTCTTGCTCATTTCCCGACCCACTTCTTGATAGATTTCCAATAGCTGTGCAAAAGTGCCGCCGCCACCACCAATATATGTCCAGAATTCCTCACCAATCAACCGTTGGTTCTCAACGTCTAGATACTGTAGCGCGAAGCTATGTTTGTATGTTGCCTTCGAGCTGCTGTCTATCATTTCTAGAAATGATGCGGATTTCCCCTTTTGGCCAACTTGTGCGACAATTTCTTCGATTTTCGCTGCAGCTGCCATTGGCAATAACCCGCTTGCCTTATAGCCCCGTTGGGCGATCTCAAAGGTTTGTTGTGCTATAAGACGAGCGCATTCCTCGAAAGTGGTCCCAAGTTTCGTAGAAAACGAACGCTCAAATTCGCTAATACGAATCACTTCCGCCGGGATGATGGCTTCGTGGAATGGCTTGAGATCGCCTTCTTTCGATGTATAGGTCGCGCGCTTCTCCTCAATGCGAGCAGCGCGATTCGCTGGCCTATGTTCTTCTACAAGCGCAAGAACAAAACCTTGGAGGTAGCCCTTGATTTGTATTCGTGTTTCCTTTTTTCATGCGATAAGCAGCATGGGCAAATACTTCCACAATGTCTTTCTGATAGGCTTTTCTTGCTATTTGAGATGATCCCCGTGTTGCTGGGCCAATCTCACGATCGCTCTTATCGGGTAAACCCAGGAGCTCATAGGCGTAACGATGCTGTTCATGGTAGTCAATCAGGCCAACGTATGGGGGAGATGTAATTATCCCGCTTATTGGGGCTGGAATCTCAACATATCTTGCGTCATCATTCAAGACAATGACTTCAGCGTTTGTCCTGATAGCAGCAAATTCCTCAATCCGTCTGATGGTATCGAGACTATAGCGTCGTAAGAAACCTAGTGCCTCTTGAGTTGGGCTACAGATTCGGGAATGTTTGTAACAGTAATAAGGCTCTGTCTGAGGTCTCTTGGGAAAATCTAAATCAAAGTGTGTTGTTAGACGAGCCGAGCGTGCTGCACGAGATAGAATAACCTTAAGCAGGTCTTGATAATGATAATGCTGAATCAAACATTTGTAATATAAAAGTTCCTGAAGCGCTTTGGGAGCATACCACTCTAGTAGATATTCGTTCTTGGTTTCTTCTATACCTATATCAGTATCATTACCCAGACTAAATAAACTGGGGCTGAACGCCTCCTCGGTTCTTTGCAGAATGTCAAGAATTTCTGTTCTCGCCTGGCCGAGATTATAGCAGTCTGTCTTAACTCTCGATAGCAAACAATTGAAGACGGAAATGTCACACCCAATGGAATTGATGTTTAACGCATTGGCTTCGACCAGGGTTGTCCCCGATCCACAGAATGGATCATATACAGTGTCGCCTGGCTTGAAATACATGCGCAGAAAGATTTCAACCAATTGTGGAATGAACTTACCGAGGTAAGGATGTAACCGGTGAACATGTTTGGTTCGAACACGCTCCGGCAGATCGCTTTCTCGCCAATTAAGATTTAAGTCTTGGGGTCTTGTGTTAGGAGTGACATCTTCGGGCCGGGTGGGAGAATTAGCCTGTTGATAACTCTTCACCCGTCTCTCCTCATTCGTAGTGAGACCCAATTGATAATCAGTCATATTCCTAATTGTACTCCAGGAACTACGTATAAAAAATGAGCATTGCAGAAGGGGTAGTTACATTTTGACCGGATTTTCAGGGTGCACGTCACGACGTAGGGCCACAATCCCTTACCTCCTGTAAATCTTATACACCTCGATCGCGGCGGCCCTCATTATACCATATCCATTTTCCGAGATGAGACAGACTCACCGGTGATGCTAAAAAATGCATTCTCTGCGCACTTTGCGCGCTCTGGGTGGGTAATCACCAGAGGCTCAGCGCGCTCGACGGTCGGATTGCTCAGGCTGCACCAGGGCCGTCAGCGCCGCTTCCCAACGCGCAATAGCCGCTTCGGTATCGTAACGTGCGCGAATGAATTGTTGACCGGCCACGCCCAGCCGTGCACAGGCTTGGGGGTCGTTGAGCAGCGTCAACACGGCGGCGGCAAAGTCTTCCGCCGTGTCGGCGAGCATCAAATGCTCGCCGGGCGTTGCGCCGATGCCGTGGTTGCATACACTCGTCGCCACAATCGGTACGCCGAGCGCCATGGCGTCAACCATTTTCTGCAACAAGCCACCGGCGACCTTGAGCGGCGATATGAAAACGGTGGCGGCACGATACCAGGATGATAAATCGTCCACAAAGCCGGTAACGAAACAATGTTCACCATCTGCACGGATCTGGAGTTCTGCCGATGGTGAATTGCCGACAATGTAGAGGCGTGCGGTGGGGACTTCCGCCCGAATGAGCGGCCATACGGCATCGAGGAACCAGGTAATGCCGGTGACGTTGTGAGCGCGATCCATCGCGCCGACGAAGAGCAAGGTCGGCGGGCCGGGGGGGACGGCCGGGGGAATGTCGCTATCGGCCAGGGCGAGCGGCGCCAAGGGGAGCAAGTACAGGGGATGATTTTTGCACACCGGCGCCAAAAGTGCCTGGTCGCCCACGGAAATGGCGAGGATCAAAGTGTGCCGGCGACACAGCAGCGGCTCGAAGATGCGCAAGAACGTCGCCATGACCTTGCTCCACAGACGACGAAGACCGCGCGCATGCGCGGCCTTTTGTTGCCACATAAACCAATTCACATCCTGGGTGCGGAATGAGGAAGGGGGAAGACGCAGGCCGAGGAGGATGGCGGCGGTCTGTGTCGTCTCGATATGGATAAGATCAGGCCGTAACTCGCGCAACGCCTGTCGGGTGGCCCGGCGTAACGCCAGATAGCTGCGCACGAGGGCCAGAGGCCGCCATCCCGGCAGGGAACGATGGTGTGGCACGGTGTAGAGGTGCTCGCAAATCGCTTCGACCTGGGGACGCAGGGCTTGTTCCTCGTCCGTCAAACGGGCAACCAGGCTCAAGCGGTGTCCCCGCCGACGCAAGGCCTCCATCAACTTGAAGAGTGATTCTCCGCCGGCATGGCCGACGGAAGGCGTGGGAAACTGTTTGTAAACAAAAAGGATGTGCAACATTGGAGATAAAGGCAGAGGTGACTCCGACAGAGGTTAAAGGGTCAGCCTAATGGAACGGCAACGACGAATATCTCCGGACGGCTTTGCACCTGTTCGTAGAAGAAATTCGATATTGCTCTTTCGACGGCCTTTTCGATATCTTCCTGGTTGAGGTTGCCGCGCGTCGCCTGCAGGGTCTGGCGTATCACGGAGCGCGCCCGCTCGGTCAAGTCATCGAGGACATCGGCGGCGGCGACTCCACGGGTGATGAGGCGCGGTTCGCCGATCAGCTCACCCTGCCGGCGGTTATAGGAAAAGACAACGCTACACACGCCGGAAACGGCCAGGGCTTCACGATCGGCGATGACCTGCGGGCTTACCGCATCCCCGACCAGAGTGCCATCCACAAACACAAAACCACCCGGCACCCGTTCGCCGACTTCCAGGTTATCGGCTGAGAAACGCAGGATGTAGCCATTTTCCACCACCGCAATATTCTGGCGGGGGATGCCGACCTCTTGCGCCAACGCGGCATGTTGTTTCAAATGGCGCAGCTCTCCGTGGATGGGCACGAAGAATTTGGGCCGCAGGAGATTGAGCAGCATCTTTTGTTCTTCCTGGCTGGCGTGCCCGGAGACGTGAACCGGCGCGACGGGATGGTAGACGACATTCGCCCCCTTCTGAAAGAGACGGTTGATGACCCGGTGTACGGTCTCTTCGTTGCCGGGAATGGTATGCGAAGAAAGCACGACCGTATCCCCCGGCACGACCCGCAGGGTGGGATGCCGCGCTATGGCCAAACGCCCCATGATTGATTGTGGCTCGCCCTGGGCGCCGGTGGCGATGATGGTGACCTGGTGGGGAGGCAGGCGATGGATGTCCTGCAAGGACAGCAGCAGCTCCTCAGGGATGTTCAGATAACCCAGGCGGCGGGCCATTTTGACATTCTTCATCATGGTAGTGCCGGCAATGGCGACTTTGCGCCCGAAACTACGGGCCACTTCTATCACCTGTTGGATACGGGAGATCAAGGAAGCAAAGGTGGCTACGATGACCCGTCCCTTGGCTTGCCGGAAGACATCCGCCAGGGCGGCATTCAGACTATATTCGGAGGGTGTGGTGCCGGGATGATCGGCGTTGGTACTATCGGCGAACAATGCCAAAACGCCACGGCGGTTGAATTCCGCCAATTTGGCGATATCGCTAGGCCAGCCGTCCACGGGGGTGGGGTCCAATTTATAATCGCCGCTGTGGATGATCAAGCCGAGCGGGGTGTCGATGCCCAGGCCTACCGCGTCGGGAATGCTATGGCACACGTGATAAGGTTCGACGGTAAACGGGCCCAAGCGTATCACGTCGCCGGGTTCCATGGGCTGGAGCTTGATACGTTTTTGCAGTTCGCGGTGGAGTTTGACCTCGATCAGGCCGCGGGTCAAGGTGGTGGCATAAACCGGCACATTGAATTCTTGCAAGAAGTGAGGCAAGGCCCCGATGTGATCCTCATGCCCATGGGTGATGATGACGCCGCGAAGGCGATCTTCTTTTCCACGCAGGTAGCGATAGTCGGGGATCACGTAGTCCACACCCGGCATGGTACTTTCTGGGAACATCA
>FWPV01007375.1_pt1 | contig 20018 bp, 17 predicted proteins | sample 2228371 | NCBI WGS metagenome assembly FWPV01 (sample SAMEA103939776, study PRJEB20133) | metagenome | reverse complement strand
CGCGGCCAGCCGCGCGACGCCGGCCTCGATCTCGGGCCCGGACGCCGGCGCCTCGAACGACCCGCGCGCCAGCTCGCGGTCGAGGAGCGCGCGCACGAGCTTCGCGCCGTTGTAGATGCCGCTGGCCTCCAAGCTGCGCGCCAGTCGGGCCAGCGCACGCACGTCGACATCGCGGCCACCCGGCCCGCTGCTCCAACTCATCACGCCCTCCTCCACTCGCGCTGACCAGCGGGCCTCGATGGCCACATGGTATGGCCTGCCGAAGTCCGCGCCGAACCGGCGAGCCGGCCTGCCGGGCAGGCCGCTGACCCAGCCCGGGAAGGCCGTGCCCTCGCGTCACCGGCCGCTCGCCTGGCGCAACGGTCGCGCGCGGTTGCGGATCGCCAGGATCAGCCCTCGGTCGGTTTGCCGGGCCACCGGTGCGCCGGCGCACCACTGGGCGGTCCCCGGGGCGCCGCGGCCGCCGATCGCGCGGTATCGTGAGGCCTTCGGGGGGTTGCGCATCGCGCTGGAGGGTTGCCATGCGTCCGTTCCGTCGCCCCGCCGCCGCCATCCTGGCCGCGCTCGCCATTGTCGTCACCGCGCTTCCCGCCGCGGCCGCCGACGGTGCGAAGGGCAGCCTGGTCCTGATCGGCGGGAACCTCCGCGAGAACGCGGAGATCCTGTCCGAGCTCGTCCGCCTCGCCGACGAGGCGAGCCCCGACGGCGCCGGCGGGGCCCCGCCGCGGATCGCGATCGTCACCGCCGCCGCGGCGCCGGCGAAGAACCGGGGCCAGGGCCAGAACCCGAGGAACAACAACGCGCAGGCGAACGGCATCTACTACGGCGAGCTGTTCGCCGCGTACGGGGCCACCTCGTACCCGGTCCCGATCGACGAGTCGGTCGACTTCAACAAGGACCCCTACGTGCCGGCGAACGCCACCAGCCAGATCGTCGCCGACCAGGTCGCCCGCTCCGACGCGGTCTTCTTCGGCGGCGGCGACCAGATGCGCTACGTTCGGACGCTCCTCGACTGCCAGTTCGAGCCCGACGAGGCCTTCACCGACTGCACGGACACCCCCGTCATGGCGGCCATCCGAGCGGTCCTGGCCAAGGGCGGCGTCGTCGCGGGGATCAGCGCCGGCCTGACGATCCAGCAGGGACCGAACATGGTGACCGGCGGCGAGTCCTACGAGGGCTGGCGCGACGGCAGCGCCCCCGGCTACTTCGACGACGCGCGCAAGCTCGCCTACCTGCCCTACGGCGGCTTCGGCTTCTTCACCGACGGCCTGCTCGACAGCCACTTCACGACGTGGGCCCGCCAGGCCCGGATGATCCGGCTCGGCGATGACGTCGGGGCTGCCCGCGTGGTCGGCGTCGACGAGACGACCGCGCTCGTCATCGATCGCGCGGCCCGCACGGGGCGGGTCATCGGCAACCACGGCGCCTCGATCCTCGACCTGGCCGGGGCGACGGTGAGCGGCCCGAGTGCTGCCGGCGTCCGCTGGACGTACCTCACCCGCGGCGACACGATCGACTTCGCGACCGGCGCGGTGACGAGGGCCGACGGCTGGGCCGTCCCCGAGCCCGTCGCTGCCCCCGCGCCGATCGGGGATGCGTGGGACTCCATCGACGGACCCGGCAACGTCTACTCGCTGCGGAACCTCGCCCGGGCCCTCGTCGCGTCCGGCGCCGCGACGGCGAGCGGCGTGACGTACGAGACGGCGCCGCAGTACCGGACGACGCTTCGCGTCGACGGTGGCACGAGCGCCTGGCGGACGTCGGCGGGCGTCTCGTTCGCCGGCCTCCTCGTGGAGATCGACCCGGTCGCGCCCTGACCGCATCCTCCGGCATCACGCAGGGCCCGGCCGTCGGCCGGGCCCTCGCCGTTCCGGGAACCGATCCGGGTCGCGGATCGTCGGATGACGAGTGGCCGGCCGCGACGCGTGGCGATGGCACCGGCGCCCCGTCGGCCGCGATCCTCGAAGCAGCCACGCCGGCAGCCCAGCCGGACGCCAGCTCGGAGTCTTGTCTCGATGACCAGCACCCTTCAGCTTCCTGTCTTCACCCTCACCGTGCTCGGAGCGATCGTCGCCGTCCTCGGCCTCTTCGCTGCCGGAGAGATCGCCGTCGTCGCCCTCGGGCTCGGCGCGATCGCCTTCGCCGGGCTCCTCGCGGCCCTCGGCGCGCGCCGCGCCTGACCCACGGCCGGCGTCCGACGGAGGTCTGGCGGCTCAGCCGGGGCCGGGGTACCAGCGGCCGCCGCGCATGACCCGGGCGACCCGAAGGTCATCGTCGAGCTCGACGAGATCGGCCCGCAGCCCCGGCTCAAGGCGCCCCCGATCGGTGACCCCGAGCAGCGCGAGCGGCTCGCGCGTCGCCGCCGCCACCGCCCGCGGCAGCGAGGCGCCCGAGCGGGCGAGGTTTCGCACCGCGGTGTCGAGCGCGATGATCGAGCCGGCGAGGTTGCCGCCGTTCACGAGCACGCAGCGGTCGCCGTCGATGACGACCTCGAGGCCGCCGAGGACGCCGGACCGGGCCGCCGTGCCGCCGAGGGAGATTCCGTCGCTCACGAGCAGGAGCCGATCGGCCGGCTTCGCCCGCAGGATGAGCGGCCAGATCGCCTCGGTGACGTGGTGGCCGTCGGCGATGAGCTCGACGTAGGCGTCGTCCTCGAGGAGGGCAGCGACCGCGAGGCCGGGCGACCGGTGGTCCACGCCGGTCATCGCGTTGAACAGGTGGGTCGTCGTCCGCGCTCCGGCCGCGTAGCCGGCCCGGCCTTCCGCCACCGTGGCCGACGAGTGCCCGAGCGAGACCGCCACGCCTCGCGCCGCGAGCCAGCGGATGAGCTCGATCGCGCCGGGGATCTCGGGCGCGATCGTCGTGATCCGGAGGCCGTCGAGCAACGGCTCCAGCTCGGCCATCGGGACCTCGATCGGCACGGCGATGAAGTCGGGGTTCTGGGCCCCCTTGCGGGCCGGGTTGATGAAGGGGCCCTCGAGGTTGAAGCCGAGGGGCCCGGCCCCGTCGTCGGGCGCCGCCGGCATCCAGGCCCGCACGCGCTCGGCGAACGCCCGCAGCGTCGGCAGCGACGCGGTCACGGCGGTGGGCAGGAACGAGGTGACCCCGTGGCGGAGCAGCGCCCGGGCCATCCCGTCGAGGGCTCCATCGGGGCCCATCGCGTCGTGGCCGCCGCGGCCGTGGACGTGGACGTCGACGAAGCCGGGGGTCACGTACGGCCCGTCGACTGCCCGATCGAGATCGACCTCGGCGATCCAGCCGTCGCGGACGACGACGCGGCCGCCATGCACGTGCTCGTCGAGGACGAGGCGACCGGCAACGACGACCTCGCGGCCGGCTCCTGGTTCGCTCATGTGGCGCCTCCTGCCGGGACGGCCGGCGCGAGCGGGTATGTCCCGCACGCCTCCACGGTCTCCCACATCGCCCCCAGGTTCTCGGCGGGGACGTTCGCCTGGATGTTGTGAACGGACGCGAAGACGAAGCCGCCGCCGGGAGCGAGGTCAGCGACGCGCCGGGCGACCTCGGCGCGCACCTCGGCGGGGGTCCCGCCGCCCAGGACCCGCTGGGTGTCGACGCCGCCACCCCAGAAGACGAGGTCCCGCCCGAAGTCGCGCTTGAGCGCGGCCGTGTCCATGCCGGCGGCGGACACCTGCACGGGGTTGAGGATCTCGACCCCGATCTCGATGAGGTCGGGGATCAGGTCGCGGATCGCCCCGCACGAGTGGAAGAGGATCCGGGCGTCCGTCCTTGCCCGGATGAACGCGAACAGCTCCGCGTGGAGCGGCTTCACGATGGCGCGGTACGTCCGCGGGTCGAAGAGCGGCGTCGCCTGGCCGCCCAGGTCATCGGCCTCGCCGACGACGTCGACGGCGTCGCCGAGCTCCGGGAGGACGCCGCCCCACCAGGCCAGCTTCACCTCGAGGACCCGCTCCATGAGCGCTCGCGCGAGGGCCGGGTCCGCAGCGAGGTCCATGTAGCCGTCCTCGAAGCCGCGGAGGCGGAAGAGCATCTCCGTGAGCCCGGCGCAGACCGAGCCGACGTAGATCCCCCGCCCCTCCTCGGTCACGACGCGGCGGGCACCCTCGGCGACGCCGGCGCGGCGGGCCGGGTCGCCGCCGTCGGGCCAGGCGAACCGGGCGAGATGGCCGGAATCGATCTCGCCGGCCAGCGGCGCCGTCGCCGGGTCGAAGTAGAGACCGCCAGCCGGCATCCGGCGCCGCACCCACCATTCGTCGACATAGGCGAGCTCGCCGTCCTGCTCGATGATCTCGCGGCGCCAGGTGCTCGGGCCGCGCGGCTCGACGCCCCGGACGTCGATTCCGAGGCGATCCAGCACGTCGTGGTCCACCACGGCGAGCTGCTGGGCGACGTCGCCGACGCGGACCTCGACGGGTGGCAGCCCGAGTGCCCGCCGCAGGCCCGGGTAGGCCCGGGCGTGGATCCCCGTCATCCGCACCGCCCCGAGGTCGCGGGGGACGCGGTCCGGCTCGCGATGGGCGAGGGCCGTCCGGAGCCGCGCGCGGCCGTCCACCGTCCCGGTCAGTGGGCCGTGCGGCGACGGCTCGCGCGTTCTCGTGCCGCCTCGACCTCGAAGTCGACGTCGAGCGCGTAGCGGTCCGCCGGGTACCGCGAGGTGGTGGTCTCGAGGGGCCGCCCGCCGGGATCGACGATGACCCGCCGCTCGACGAGTAGAGGGCTGCCGGGCGCGACGCCGAGGAGCCGGGCGTCGTCCTCGCCGGCCGCTTCCGCCGAGATCGTGGCCCGGCCCCGGGCCGGGACGAACCCGGCGGCGGCCAGGACCTCGTGGAGCGACCCGGTCTCGAGATCGGCCCGCATCGTCGCCGGGGCGCAGGCTGCCTGGAGCGCCACCGCCTCGACCGCCACGGGCTCGCCATCGGCCATGCGGACCCGGAGGAGGGCCACGACCGGCTCGCCCTCGCGAACGCGGAGGTCGCGGGCCTCGGCCGGCGTGGGCGGGCGGAGCGCGCGCCGAAGGAGCCGCGAGTGGGGCACCCGACCCTGTCGCCGCATCTCCTCGGAGAAGCTCATGAGGCTGTTGGCTCGCCGATGAGCCGGGGGCACGGCCACGTAGCTGCCCCGACCGGGCTCGCGGCTGACGAGCCCTTCTTCCACGAGCCGCTGGACCGCGTTGCGCGCCGTCATCCGGCTCACCCCGAACTCGGCGCAGAGCTCGGCGTCCGACGGGAGCGGATCGCCCGGCTCGAGCGCTGCGACCCGCGCCCGGAGCGCCTGCTCGATCTCGCGGTAGCGGGGAAGGTAGCGGTCGGTCGCCACGGCGGCGCGGCTCCGGCTCATCCGGATCCCGTCCCGGCGGCGTCCGCGGCGCGCTCCGCGCCGTGCACGGCGGCCCCGATCGCCCCGGCCAGCGTCCCGAGCTCGGCGGCCACGATCGCGACCTCGTCGAGGGAGGTGATCGTGACCCGCTTCGCCAGCTCGGCCCGGATCGGCGCGAACAAGAGCTCGCCGGCCGCCGCGACGCCGCCGCCGATGACGACCTTGTCGGGATTGACGATCACGACGGCGTTGCTGATGCCGATGCCGAGGTACCGTCCGACCTCCGCGAGGCCGGCCAGCGCCCGGGCGTCACCGGCTCGGGCGGCGCGGACTGCCTCCTCGGCGGTCTCGGTCCCACAGGCGGCGGCGATCTGGTCGGCCCGCGCATACGCCTCGACACAGCCGCGGTTGCCGCAGCCGCACCACGGGCCATCTGGGTCGATCGTCTGATGGCCGAGCTCGCCGCCCGTGCCGTCGTGGCCCTGGTGGACGCGTCCGCCGATCGCGATGACGCCGCCGATCCCGGTGCCGAGCGTGAGGCCGATCATCGAGGACGCTCCCCGCCCGGCCCCCAGCCGCAGCTCCGCGAGCCCGAACGCCCGGGCGTCGTTGACGAGGAAGGCCGGGACGCCGAGCGCCGCGCCGACCGGCGCGCCGACCGGATGGCCGGCCCACGGGCCCGGCACGTTGGGGAGGAAGCGCACCGTGCCGTGGACGGGGTCGTAGAGGCCCGGCACGCCGATGCCGGCGCTGCGGACCGGCCCGTGGGCGGCCACGGCCGCGCGACCCACCTCCGCCAGCTGGGCCACGACGGCGTCGGGCACCTCGTCGGGCGGGGTGTCCACGCGCGTCGGCACCTGGCCGTCGGCGACGAGGCTCCACGCGTCGCCGTCCCGCTCCACGACCGCCCACTTCAGGTTCGTGGCACCCAGGTCGAGGCCCAGGTGGCGCGTCGGCGGCCCGGCGCTCATCCGTGCTCCTTCCCCCGCTGGTGGCCTCAGGACTCCGCGGTGATGCGGGTGTACGCGGCCGCGACGATGACGATGATCGACCCGAAGAGGATCTGTCGGACCGCCTCCGGGTACCCGAGTGACGACAGCAGGGAGGTGAGGACCGTCAGGATCAGGGCCCCGACGATCGTCCCGCCGTAGCCGCCCCGGCCACCCATGATCGAGGTCCCGCCGATGACGGCGGCCGCGACGGACGGCAGGACGAGGTTGTCGGCCAGGGTGACGCTGGCGACGTTCGTGAGGCCGGAGAGGATGAAGCCCGCCGTCGCGGCCATCACGGCCGAGATGACGTAGAGAACCACCAGCACCTGCCAGGACCGGGCGCCCGAGAGGCGCGCGGCCACCGGGTTGTCGCCGATCGCGTAGAGCAGCCGCCCGTACCCGGTCCGCCGGAGCCCGATGAGGATCGCGGCGGCCAGCGGCACGAAGACGAGCAGGCTGTGGGGGATGAAGAAGAACGACCCCGCGCCGAGCCAGCGGAGGGCGTCCGGGGTGCCGCCGCCCGTCTGGACCATGATGAGCTGCCAGACGTTCGCGAAGCCCAGGACGACGAAGCTCATCCCCAGGGTCATGATCAGGGGGTGGACCCGGAAGACGCCGACGCCGATGCCGGTGATGAGGCCCGCGAAGGCGGCGACGCCGAGGGCGATGAGGATGCCGGCCGGCCAGCCCGGTCCGGAGACGAGCGTCGCCACGACGAACCCGGACATCGAGGCGACGGCGCCGACCGAAAGGTCGATGCCACCGGTCAGGAAGGTGATCGTCTGGCAGCCGGCGAGGATCGCGAGGGGCACGGCTGTCCGCAGGATCACCCCCGCCCACTCCGGCGACACGATGCCGGGGCGGGCGATCTGGCTGGCGATCACGAGGAGGACGAGCAGGCCCAGCAGCGGCAGGATCGGCCGGTCGCGGAAGAGGTTCCGCCAGGCGGCCCACGTCAGCCAGCGGCTGCGGCCCGCGTCGGCCGGCGTCGGCGCGGAGGGCGCTGCGGGCGGGTGGAGCGCTCCGGAGCCGCTCATGACTGCCTCCGCCGCATCTCGATGAGGCTGCCGGCCATCACGACGCCGATGAGGATGGCGCCCTGGGCCACGGTCGCCCAGTTCGGGTTCACGTTGAGGAAGGTCATGTCGGTCCGGACGAGCTGGAGGATGACGACGGCGAGGAGCGGCCCAAAGACCCCGCCCCGGCCGCCGGCGAGGCTGACGCCGCCGAGGACGACCGCGGCCACGCTCTGCAGCGTGTAGGGGCCCGGCACCGGCGTGCCGACGCCGGTGCTCGCGGTCAGAGCGAGGCCGCCGAAGGCCGCGAAGAGGCCGGTGAAGGTGTAGGCGGCGATCTTCGTCCGGCCGACGGCCACGCCGCTCCGGAACGCGGCCAGGCGGTTGCTGCCGACCGCGTAGATCGAGAGCCCGAGCCGGGAGCGGCGGAGCGGGATCCACACGACGGCCACGATCACGACGAGCACCACCGCTGCCTTCGGGATCCACTCGATGACGAGCGAGCCGAGCACGAGCTGGCGGAACCAGTCGACTGCGCCGCCCCCCGGCGTCCGCAGGACGAGGAGCGCGCAGCCGGCCCACACGAACGACATCGCGAGGGTGACCACGATGTCGGGAACCTTCGTGACCACGACGAGGGTGCCGTTGATCGCGCCGAGGACGAGCCCCAGGAGGATGACCCCGACGACGACGAGAGCCCCGTACTCGGCGCTCGCGCCGTCCATCTGCGAGGCCGCGATGACGCTCGTGAGCGCCATCATCGAACCGATCGAGAGGTCGATCCCGCCGGAGATCACGGCGATCGCCTGGGCGACGGCCGCGAGGCCGATCGGCAGGACGGCGCTTGCGAGGCCCTGGATCCCCGCCATGCCGTAGCTCGGGTTGATGATCTTCGTGAAGACGAGGAGCAGGGCGAGGAGGCCCAGGAGGGAGAGCGTCCAGGTGTTGCGCCGGGCGAAGGCCCGCAGGGCGTCGAGCGGCCGGGCCCGCACGTCCCCCACCGCTCGGGACAGGGCGCTCATGGGCGGGCTCCCGGTGACGGGTCGTCAGCGGTGATGGCCTGGACGTCCGCCGCGACGGCCTCGGCGGCAAGGTCCTCCGGCATCCGGGCATCGGACCGGAGGTTGTAGGCGGCCCGGAGGAGCGTCGGCTCGTCCGCGTCCGCCGCGTCGATCTCGGCGACCACCCGACCGCCGAAGATCACGATCGCCCGGTCGCAGGCGAGCTGGATCTCCTTGAGCTCCGAGGTGTAGAGGAGGACGGCCGCGCCCGCCTCCGCGAGGTCGCGCAGGAGGACGTAGATCTGGTGCTTCGTGCGGATGTCGATCCCGCGCGTCGGGTCGAAGCAGAGCATCGTCCGGACGCCGCCGGCCACCCAGCGGGCGATGGTCACCTTCTGCTGGTTGCCGCCGGAGAGGCGGCGCACCTCGCCCTTTGCGCGGGTGTCGATCTGCAGCGTCTCGATCGCGCCGTCCACCTTCTTCTTCTCGGCGCCGAGGTCGATGAGGCCCCAGTTCCGGAGACGGGTCGTGAACGGCAGAGCGATGTTCTCCCGCACCGAGCGCTGCATGAGGAGCGCCTCGGCGCGATCGGCGGCGACGTAGACGAGGCCGGCCCGGATGGCGTCGGCCGGGTGGCGGAACGAGACGGGCGCGCCGTCCACGAGCAGCTCACCGCTGCTCGGTCGTCGCGAGCCCGAGAGGATGTCGAACAGCTCGTCCTGGCCCTGGCCCTCGAGAGCCACGACGCCGAGGACCTCGCCCGGGTAGAGGTCGAACGTCGCATCGAGGAGCTTCGTGCCCTGGGCAAGGCCCCGGGCGGCGATGCGGGGCCGCAGGTCGGGGCTCCGCGGGGGCCGCGAGGCAGCCTCCACGGCACCGGCGGTGACGTCCTCGGCGATCTCCCCGAGCATGAGCTCGACGATCCGCTCCTCGGAGCCCTCCGTCACGTCCACGACGCCGACGGTCGACCCCTCCCGGAGGACGGTCGCCCGGTCGCACACCGCGGCGATCTCGATCATCCGGTGGGAGATGAAGACGACGCAGCGGTCGCCGCCGCGCTGGTGGCCGACGACATCGAGCACCCGCTCGGTGAGGTTCGCCGGCAGCGCGGCGGTCATCTCGTCGAGCAGCAGCACGTCGGGCTCGATCGCGAGCGCGCGCGCCAGGTCGACGATGCGCTGGGTGGCGAGCGGAACCCGCCGGGCCACGACGCGGAGATCGAGGTCGGGGATGCCGAGCTCCGCCATCCAGTGGCGGAACGGCTCGAGCGGCGTCTCCGTGAGGCGCAGGTTCGAGGCGATGTCGAGGTCCGGGATGAGCGCCGGCTCCTGGTAGACGGACACGATCCCGCCGCGGCGCGCCTCCGCGGGGTTGTGGACCGTGCGCTCGCGGCCCCGGATGACGATCCGCCCGGTGTCGGGGTGGACGGCGCCCGTGAGGATCTTCACGAGGGTGCTCTTGCCGGCGCCGTTGGCGCCCATGAGCGCATGGACCTCGCCGGGTCGCACCGCGAGCGACGCCGACTTGAGGGCGACGACGGCGCCGTAGGTCTTCGAGACGTCCGTCGCGTCGAGGAGCAGGTCCGTGTTGGTGACGGTCATCGAGTCCCGAGGGTGGGGGGAAGGGGTGGGGGATGCCGGCGGACCGGCATCCCCCACGTGGTGGTCAGGAGAGCCCGTGCGGCCTACTGCTCGCCGGGGCCCTTGCAGGCGATCGCCTGCTCGGGGGTGTACGAGGTCCAGCCCTCGATCGTGATGCCGAGCGGCCACGTCGGGTCGAGCCCTTCGACCGTGGTCCACGACTCGAGGAGCTTCTTGCCCGCGTCGGTCGTGTTGTCGGCGACGACCGGGACCAGGAGGACGGTGTTCGGCTGCGGAGCGTCGGCCGCGGTCTCGACCTTCTCGCCCTGCAGGAGCTTGAGCGCGAGGGCGACGCCGGCGCCGCCGACGGCCGCCGTGTTCGTGACGGCCGCGCCCTCGAGGCCCGGGAAGCCCTCGGGGTCGAGGAGCTGGGCGACGAACGCGCCGAGGTCCGCGCCGACGATCGGCACGAACGGCTTGCCGGCCGCCTTGATGGCGTCGACCACCTGGCTGTCCATGCCGGACGTCCAGATTCCGTCGGTCTCGTCGTACTGGCCGCTGGCGAGCCAGTCGTTGATCAGCTGCGTGGTGGTCGCCGGATCCCAGCCCGTGTGCACGCCGTCGATGGTCGGGAGGACCTTGATGTCCGGGTACTCTTCGAGGGCCTTCTGGAAGCCGATGTGGCGATCCGAGTCGGCCGGATGGCCGGCGAAGCCACGCATGTAGTAGACGTTGCCCTTGCCGCCCAGCTTCTCGAACAGCCACTTGGCGCCGAGGTAGGCGTAGTCGACCTGGTTGTTGTAGAGGTTGTACGTGCCCTCGTGGGTCACGTAGGCATCGACCGAGACGGTCTTGATGCCGGCCGCAGCGGCCTCCTCGAGCGCCGGGTTGAGCGCCGACGGATCGTTCGGGTTGAAGACGATCGCGTCAACGTCCTTGGCGATGAGGTCGCGGAGGTCCTGGAGCTGGCCGGCCGCGTCGGTGTTCCGATGGATCGTCGTGAGCTCGGAGACCTTGCCCGACGCCAGAGCCTCGGCCTTGGCGGTGCAGACCTGCTCCTCGCGGAACCCGTTGCCGACGCCGCCGGCGTTCGAGTAGCCGATCTTGAACTGATCGCCGCCGCCGCCGTCACCGCCGCAGGCGGCGACGACCAGGGCGAGCGCGCCGAACGCGGCGACGCCCCGGGCCAACCTGGATCGCTTCATGGACAGCACTCCTCCTTGTGGTCGGGCGGCCCCGACGGGGCGCCGATCGACCGCTGACCTAGCACGCGACACCCCGCCGTGGCGGGCGGGGCATCGATCATCGATTGTGTCACGCACCTCCTTGCTGGTCAACGACGCGCGCGACGCGCCGCGCGTGCTCACGATAGGCCGCTTCGAAGAGGGCCGTGGACCGCTCGGGCCCGACGACGGAGGCCCGCGTGAGCACGGGCGGCATCGCGCCGCGCTCCACGAGCAGCTCAGCGGTGCGGACCTTGAGCGAGTTGACGATGGCGACGGCCGTGACGGTCGAGCCGGGGCCGACGGGGGTCTCGAGCCCGTCGAGCATGATGAGGGCATCGGCGGCCGGCGTACAGAGGTCGATGACGAGGTCCGCCTCGTCGAGGAGGCGCGCGCCGACGCGCGGGTCGGGCTCGCCGGTCATGGACATCTCGACCGAGGTGACGGCGATCACCCGGATCCCGCGACGTCGGGCGCCGCGGGCCATCTCGACCGGGACCGCCGAGAGGCCGCTCGCCGAGAACACGATCATCACGTCGCGCGGCCCGAGGTCGAAGTTGGCCAGGATCACCTCGGCGAGGCCGGGAACCCGCTCGATGAACATCGCCTGGCGCTGGCCGTTCGCCCCCACGATCTCGGTGTGGAACGTCATCGACAGCTCGACGATCGGGTGGAAGCCCGGGTACGAGCCGTAGCGGGGGAACATCTCCTCCACTGGGATCCGGGAGTGGCCGGTCCCGAAGAGATGCACGAGCCCGTCCGCGGCGATCGCGTCCGCGCACCAGTGGGCGGCCTCCTCGATGGCGTCCGCCTGGGTGGCGGCGAGCCGGTCCAGCAGGTCGCGGGCGGCGTCGAGCCACGCGAGCGCACGGGCGTCGGGGGCGCGCGGCGTCATCGGGCGGCGACCTCCTCCTCCTCGATCTCGACCGGCTCCCACCGGCCCGACCGCAGCGAACGATACGCCGCGTCGAGGATGCAGTTCACGACGTAGCCGTCGCGGAGCGTCTCGCTCGGAGGCCGGCCGGCACGGTAGCTCTCCACAACGTCGGCCATCATCGCGTCGTGGCCGTGGACGCGCACCTCGTCGGGGACCGGGTAGACCCAGCCGGTGGCGGCGTCGGCCTTCTCGCCGAGGTAGCCCGCGGGGCGCTCGATGAAGGCCCGGATCGATCCGACGCCCATGTCGTGGATGATCCGCCCGCCGTCGCCGTAGACCTCGAAGCGGCCCTCGAGGCCGCCCTTCGAGGACCACGAGACGTCGCAGGTGGCGGCCCGGCCGTCGGCGAAGCGGATGACCATGACCGCGTTGTCCTCGCCGGTTGTCCGCTCCCCGTGAACGAGCGTGGCACCCCAGGCGAACACCTCGGTCGCGGCCAGGTCCTTGCCGAAGAGGTACCGGGCGACCTCCGTGCCGTGCGAGGCCATGTCGAGGAGCGCGCCGCCGCCGGCGAGGTCGGCGTCCCAGAAGTGGGCCGCGTGCGGGCCGCTGTGGCCCTCCCTGGCCCGGACGGTCGTGAGCCGGCCGATCGCGCCGGCGTCGACCATCTCCTTGACCCGCATCATGTCGAGGTTGAAGACGACGTTCTCGAGGTAGGCGCTCCACACGCCGGCGGCCCGGACGGCGCGGAGCATCTCCAGCGCCTCGCCGGCGTTGCGCCCGAGCGGCTTCGTGCAGGCGACGGCCTTGCCGGCCGCCGCCGCCGCGAGGACGGCCTCGCGATGGAGGTGGTTCGGCAGGGACACGACCACGAGATCGACCTCGGGGTCGGCGCAGAGCGCCTCGATCGTCGCGTGGGGCCGACTGCCGAACCGGCGGGCGAAGGCTTCGCGCCGCTCGGCGCCCGCCCCATAGTTCGCCACGACGCGGCAGTCCGGCACATAGCGCAGCCCGAGGGCGTGGAACTCGCCGATGAACCCCGAGCCGAGCATCCCGACGCCGACGAACGCCATCAGTAGCCTCCGGTCTCCGCCCCGGCGGCCGGTGCCGGCGCGGCGCCGGCCTTCCGGGCGCGGAAGTCGTCGATGATCGTCGCCGTGGCGGTGGCTCCGATCCGGGTGACGCCGAGCGCCATGACGGCGAGGAGGGCATCGAGCGTCCGAACGCCGCCGGCGGCCTTGACCTGGACGTGCGGCGAGGTGCTGGCGCGCATGAGCGCGAGGTCGGCGTGGGTCGCACCGCTTGGGGCGAAGCCGGTGGAGGTCTTGACGAACTCGGCGCCGGCGGCCTCCGTGAGGCGGCAGGCGCGAACCTTCTCGTCGTCGGTCAGGTAGGCGTTCTCGAAGATCACCTTCACGATCGCGCCGCCGGCGTGGGCGACCTTCACGACGGCCGCGATGTCGTCGCCGACCTCGGCGTCTCGGCCGGACTTGAGGGCGCCGATCCGCAGGACCATGTCGAGCTCGACCGCCCCGTCCTCGAGGGCGCGCTCTGCTTCGAAGACCTTCGTCTCCGTGCGGTGGTTGCCGTGGGGGAATCCGATCGTCGTGCCGACGAGCACGTCGGTGCCGGCGAGGATCGCCGCCGCGCGGCGGACGTCGGCCGGCCGGACGCAGACCGAGGCGACGTCGTAGCGGGCGGCGAGCCGGCAGCCATCCTCGACGAACGCGTCGTCGAGCTCGGGCCGGAGGAGCGAGTGGTCGATCGTCTTGGCGATGTCGCGCTCGCTCACCCGGTCGAGGAGGTCCGCGAGGAGCTCCGGGGTGAGCTCCTCGGGCCGGCGCGGGGCCGTGACCTCGGCCCAGGAGGGGGTCGGGACGCTCACCGGCAGTAGGGCCGGAGGACGTCGCGGGCGATGAGGAAGCCCTGCTTGACCTTCTCGTCGGTCCCCTCGAAGCGGCGGTCCTCGTGCTCGATGATGCAGTCGCCCTCGTACCCCTGGCGGTAGAGCTCGCTGAAGACGACGCTCCAGTCGACCTCGCCGAGCCCGGGAATCCGCGGGATCTGCCAGCCCATGCCGAGCGAGAAGACGCCGCGCTCGTAGAGCCCGTCGCGGTCGATCATGAGGTCCTTCGCCTGGTAGTGCAGCACGTGCGGCCCGAACTCCTTCAGGAACCGGCGCATGTCGATCATCTGCAGGACGAGGTGGCTCGGATCGAAGTTCAGCCCGATCGTGTCGCCCCACTGCTCGAGGATCCGGCGCCACATCCGCGGCGTGGTGGCGATGTTGTGCCCGCCCGGCCACTCGTCATAGCTGAAGATCATCGGGCAGTTCTCGAGCGTGATCTTCACGCCCTGGTCCTTCGCGAAGGCCACGATGTCGGGCCAGACGCGGAGGGCCTCCTCCCAGTTCTGGTCCTGGTTCTTCGCCGCGTCGCCGCCCATGAACGTGTTGACGAGGGGGATCCCCATCTTCCGGGCGGCGACCATGACGGCCTTGAGGTGGCCGATGACCTGCTCGCGGTGCGCGGGGTCGGGGTGGAGCGGGTTGGGGTAGTAGCCGAGGCCGGAGATCGAGAGGCCCTTGCCCGCGATCTCGTCGACGATCTCCTTCGCCTGGTCGTCGGAGAGGTTGACGACGTCGATGTGGCTCGTGCCGGCGTAGCGGCGGGTGGCGCCGCCGGCCCGCGGCCAGCAGGCGATCTCGAGGACCTCGAAGCCGGACGCGGCCGCCCAGTCGGCGACCTCCATCAGGGGCGTCTCGGGGAATGGTGCGGTGAGGAAGCCGAGCTTCATCGGGATGCGTCCTCCGTGCGGGTGGGGCGGCGAGGGGTGCGGGACGCAGAACCAGGGGCCCGGGACGCAGAACCAGGGGCCCGGGATCGGCGGCTCATGCCCCGCGGTCCACCGCGACCCAGCGACCCTCCCGGGCGCTGGTCGCGATCGCGTCGTTGACGAGCATCTCGTCGTGGCCGTCGGCGAAGGTGGGGTAGATCGGGCGGTCGGCCGGCCGGCCGGCCGCGACGTCCGTGTACACGGCGCGGTAGAGCGCCTTGAACGTGTCGGCGAAGCCCTCGACGTGGCCGCCGGGCAGGCTCGCCGCGGCGACCCCGGCCGCGTTCATGAGGGCCGGGTTGCGCAGGAGCGTCTCGTTGGGCCGCTCGCGGCGGCCGATCCACAGCTCGTCCGGGCGCTCCGAGTCCCACGCCGCCGCAGCCGCCGAGCCGGCGATCTCCCACTGCAGGGAGTTCTTCCGGCCGGCGCTCACCTGCGAGACGGCGAGCGCGCCGCGAGCGCCGCCCTCGAAGCGGATGAGGATCGTCGCGGCGTCGTCGGTGACCATCTCGCGGGGGATCGCGTCGGCGGCTCGCTCGGTCGAGAACGTCTGGACGGGCCCGGTCGGCTGGTAGCGGACCTTGACGAACGTGGCCAGGTCGGCCATGACGCTCTCGACCTTGAGGCCCCCGACGAAGTGCACGAGGTCGAGCCAGTGGCTCCCGATGTCGCCGACGGCCCGGAGCATGCCGCCCTCGGCCGGGTCGAGGCGCCAGTTCCAGTCGGTGTCGAGGAGGAGCCAGTCCTGGAAGTAGTGGCCGGTGACGAGCCGGACCTCGCCGAGCTCCCCGGCGGCGATCATCGCCGCCGCGTGCTGGTTGAGCGGATAGAAGCGGATGTTGAAGTTGACCGCGTTCACGACCCCGGCCTCGCGGGCGAGGCGGACGAGCTCGGCCGACTCGGCCGAGGTGGTGGCCAGCGGCTTCTCGCAGACGACGTGCTTGCCCGCAGCGACGATCGCCTTCACCTGCGGGAAGTGGAGGGCGTTCGGGGAGGTGACGTGGACGACCTCGACGCGGTCGTCGGCGAGCATCTCGTCCAGGGAGGCGTAGGCCCGGGGCAGCCCGAGCTCGGCGATTCGCTTCGCGCCGTGCTCCGGCGAGACCTCGAGGAGGCCCTGGATCTGCACGCCGAGCCGCCGGAGCGCCTCGATGTGGACCGAGCCGATGAAGCCGCTGCCGATGACGGCGGCTCCCACGTCGCTGATGCGTCTCATGCGCTGCGCGCCTCCTGCTTCCCGGGGGACCGGCGGACATCGGCAATAGTCTATACGGCTAGACGGCTGTTGGCGGGCCGAATCGCGCGCCGGAGGGCCGCCGGCGCTACCCCGCCGTCGCGGCGGCGACGACCGCCCGGGCTTCCTCGAGGATTCGCGCGAGGTGCTCCTCGCCGCGGAAGCTCTCCGCGTACAGCTTCGTCACGTTCTCCGTGCCCGACGGCCGGGCGGCGAACCAGCCCTCGGTGCTGACGACCTTGAGCCCGCCGATCGGCGCTCCGTTGCCAGGCGCCGTGGTGAGGATCGCCGTGATCGGGTCGCCGGCGAGCATGGACGCCCGCACGTCCGCCGGGGCAAGCCGCCCGAGGGCCGCCTTCTGGGCCGGCGTCGCCGGGGCGTCGATGCGCCGGTAGGCCGGCGCGCCGAAGCGCTCGGTCAGCGCCGCGTACGTCACCGCCGGGTCCTTTCCCGTCCTCGCCGTCAGCTCGGCGGCAAGCAGGCAGGCGATGATCCCGTCCTTGTCGGTCGTCCAGGTGGTCCCGTCGCGCCGGAGGAACGAGGCCCCCGCGCTCTCCTCCCCGCCAAACCCGATCGTTCCGCCGACGAGGCCATCGACGAACCACTTGAAGCCGACGGGCACCTCGACGAGGCGCCGGCCGAGGTCGGCCACGACGCGGTCGATGATGCTCGACGAGACGAGGGTCTTCCCGACCGCGACCTCCGCTCCCCAGTCGCGGCCGCCCCCGAAGAGGTAGGCGATCATCGCGGCCAGGACATGGTTCGGGTTCATGAGGCCGGCCGAGGGCGTGACGATCCCATGGCGGTCAGCGTCGGCGTCGTTGCCCATGGCGAGGTCGAAGCGCTCGCGGAGCTCGACGAGCCGGGCCATCGCGAACGGCGACGAGGGGTCCATGCGGATCCGCCCGTCCCAGTCGAGGGTCATGAAGCCGAACCGCGGGTCGACCGCCGGGTTCGTCACCGTCAGGTCGAGGCCGTAGCGCTCGCCGATCGCGTCCCAGTAGGCGACGGCGGCCCCTCCGAGCGGGTCGACGCCGAGGCGCAGCCCGGACGCGGCGATCGCCTCGAGATCGACGACCGAGCCCAGGTCCGCGATGTACGTGCCGAGGTAGTCGTGATCGGTGGCATGCGCGCGGGCCCGCGCGTACGGGACGCGCGGGATCCCGGCCAGGCCGTCCGCGCCCGTTGCCTCGAGGATCCGGTTCGCCTCGTCCTGGATCGCCCGGGTCACGTCGGTGTCGGCGGGTCCGCCGTTCGGCGGGTTGTACTTGAAGCCGCCGTCCTCCGGCGGGTTGTGCGACGGCGTGACCACGATTCCGTCGGCGAGGTGGTCGCGGCGGCCGCGGTTGGCGACGAGGATCGCGTGGGAGATCGCCGGTGTCGGCGTGAAGCCGTCCGCCGCGTCCACCCGGACGTCGACCCCGCGGGCGACGAGGACCTCGAGCGCCGTCCGGAAGGCCGGCTCCGAGAGGGCGTGGGTGTCACGGCCAAGGAACAGTGGTCCGTCGTAGCCGCGTGCGGCGCGGTAGCGGCAGATCGCCTCGGTGGTGGCGAGGATGTGGGCCTCGTTGAAGGCGGCGCGGAACGCGGATCCGCGGTGCCCCGAGGTCCCGAAGGCGACACGCTGGTCGGCGATCGCCGGATTCGGGCGCAGGTCTCGGCTGGTTCGGCCGGCTGGCCGGCGCGGGGGCTCTGCGTCATCGGGGACCTCGTCGGCTCGGGGCCGCCGCGGGCCGGCGGCCGCTCCGCCCACGATACCCCGGCGCGAGTAACCCTCGCCGATCGGCAGGTCGGCGCGGCAGCGCTATCCCGCAGCCGTCGGCGACGCTTCCGCTGCGTCCACCTCGATCGGGGCCGGGCCGTCCGCGAGCCAGGGCGCCTCGTGGACCTGTCGTGCCGCCCGGATCCCCGACTCGAGCGAGCCCTGGATCCAGGCGTGGTAGAGCGAGCAGTGCTCCCCGGCGAAGAGGATTCGGCCCTCCGGCCGCACGATGTCGGCGTAGAGCTCGGTCTGCTGGCCCGGCGCGAACATCGCGAACGCGCCGCGGGCCCAGCGGTCGCCGTACCAGGCGTGCGAGGCGCCGACCTCGTAGACCTCGCGGATGCGCGGATGGATCCGCGAGACGTCGTCGAGCGCCTCCTCCTGGCGCGTCTCCTCGTCCATCGCCCCCCACTGGAGCGCGTCCTGGCCCCAGGTGTAGGACGCGAGGAGGATGCCCCGGTCGGTCGTCGGGTCCGGCGTCGGATAGTTCATCCGACGGATCGGGAGGTCGGTCACCGTCGCCCCGCCGAGGATGCCGTCCTCCGTTTCCCAGATCCGCTCCCGGACCTGGAAGAGGATCTTCGTCGAGGCGTGGTAGGTCAGCTGGCGGATCGCTCGCTGCTTGCCCCGCGAGAAGGGCGCCAGGATCTCGACGTGGCGCAGGACGGAGAAGGGCAGGGTGCAGATCGCGTAGTCGCCCCGCTCCGAGAAGCGCCCGGCCTCCGTCTTCACGTGGACCGTGACGCCGGCAGGGTCCTGGTCAATCGCGTGGACCTCCGCGCCCAGGCGGATCTCGGCCTGGAGCCTCCGGTAGAAGGCGGCCGGCAGGAGGTCCATCCCGCCGGCGATCTCCTGCATGTCGACGTAGGCCCCGCCGAGCTCCTCGCGGAGAACCTCGACGAAGGCGTTGTGGAGGTCGGACTCCAGGAAGTTCATGACCCCGAAGTACTCGATTGCCGCCGCCGACCAGCCGTTGACCCGCAGGAACTCGTAGAGCGAGTAGCGGTCGTACTCGCGGACGATGGCCTCCCAGGCCTTGTTGCCCTCCCGCTCGACCCGGGCCCGCAGCTCGCCGATCGTCGCGGCCCACAGGTCGTCTGCCGTTCGCCCGCGCTCGTGGTCGGCCAGCCCGAACCCGAGGCGGGCCGGGTTGGCGTTCGCCTCGGCCAGCGTCATGCGCTCGCCGCCGACATGGACGAGCCCGCGCGGGTTGCCCATGACGAAGGGGCGGAGCGGGAGGTTGAACGCCTCGCAGTAGCGGATCGTCAGCTCGTGGCTCCGGGGGATTCGCATCGCGCCGGCCTCGGCGTAGATCCCCGGGGCGAAGCCGCGCAGGGTGTAGATGCGGCCACCGACCCGGCCCTGGGCCTCGAGGACGATGACGTCGTGGCCCTGCCGCTTCAGCTCGTACGCTGCGACGAGACCGGCTACGCCGGCCCCGGGAAGAGCGTGGGCCTGGAGCTCTTTGAGCTTTACCCCCCTAAGGCCGTGGGGGAAAAGGCGGCCAGGCAGGCCCTCACCAACCTAAAGGCCCGCCCCGCCCCCGCGGGCACCTTCCCGGTGGTGGTGGGCCCTGGGTTTGGCGGGGTGCTCTTCCACGAGGCGGTGGGCCACCTCCTGGAGACCACCAGCGTGGCCAAGAAGGCGAGCGTCCTTGCGGACAAGCTCGGGGAGGCCATCGCCAGCCCCGCTGTCACCTACATCGATGACGTCACCCTGCCCCACGCCTGGGGCTCCACGGAGATAGACGACGAGGGCCGGCCCACGGAGCGCACCGTGCTCATAGAAGGGGGCATCCTCAAGGCCTACATGGTGGACCGGCTGGGCCACCTCCTCACGGGCTACCCCCTCTCGGGCTCGGGCAGGCGGCAGGACTACACCTTCGCCCCCACCTCGAGGATGCGCAACACCTTCATCGCCCCCGGGGACAAGAAGCCCGAGGAGCTCTTTGAGGGCATTGAGTTCGGCCTCTACGCCAAGGAGATGGGGGGCGGGCAGGTGAAGCCGGGGAGCGGGGAGTACAACTTCGCGGTGCAGGAGGGGTACATCATCCGCAAGGGGCGCATCGAGGAGCCCGTGCGGGGGGCCATGCTGGTGGGCAAGGGCCCCGAGACCCTGAAAAAGGTGGTGGCGGTGGCGGACGACTGGGAAAACGCCCCCGGCATGTGCGGAAGCCTCTCCGGGGCGGTGCCCGTGGAGGTGG
>FWPV01006490.1_pt1 | contig 20018 bp, 18 predicted proteins | sample 2228371 | NCBI WGS metagenome assembly FWPV01 (sample SAMEA103939776, study PRJEB20133) | metagenome | reverse complement strand
CCCACAGTTATTTACGAGGGAGACGTTCACGCGCCCCGGCGCACCCCGTAGCCACGAAAATGTGCGTCCGGCGGCGACCTAACCCCCCGGCCCCCTTCCCTATGAGGGCAGGGGGAGCCTGGGGCCAAAGACTCCCCTACCCGCACCGGGGAGGGGCCGGGGGAGGGGTTTATTTACGAGGGAGCCGGGATGGGCCAGATGATGTCTTTAGACGAAATGGCACGTGTCTGCGCGGCGTTGCAGGCGCAGGGGCAGCGCGTGGTTCTCACCAACGGCTGCTTTGATCTCTTGCACCGGGGGCACGTGACGTACCTGCAAAAGGCCCGCGCGCAAGGCGACGTGTTGGTGGTGGGCTTGAACAGCGATGCGTCGGTGCGCGCGTTCAAAGGGCCGGGCCGCCCGCTGGTGCCCCAAGACGACCGCGCTGCAGTCCTGGCGGCACTGGCCGGGGTGGATTACGTGGTCATCTTTGACGAACCCACGGCCGAGAACCTGGTAGCCACCCTGAAGCCGGACGTGTACGTCAAGGGCGGGGATTATGCGCCAGAATGCGATAGCGAAGGCCGGGAGAACGGCAAGCCGTTGCCAGAGGCCGACGCTGTGCGGGCCTATGGGGGCGCGGTGGTGATCCTGCCCTACCTGCCCGGCTATTCCACCACCGCCCTCATTGACACGATCCTGGCGCGATACACGATCCCGGTGCCGCGAGGACCGGCATGAGCCGGCCGGTTCGACGCTGGATGCCTGATCATTCGCCGGTTGCAACGGCCTCCCCATGAGAGCACGTATCGCCAAGGCTGCGACCATCATTGCCCTGGGCAACATCCTGAGCCGGCTGCTGGGCCTGGTGCGTGAGCAGGTCATCGCCGCCTTGTTCGGGGCCACGGCCGTGACGGACGCCTTCACGGTGGCCAACAACGTCCATACGCTGGTGTATGACCTGCTGGCCGGCGGGATGCTCTCGGCGGCACTCGTGCCGGTCTTGAGCGATTATGCCGACGAGCCGGCCGAGTTGGGGCGTGTGGCCGGTGTGATCGCCACGCTGATCGGCCTGGTCATGGCCGTCACCGCCGCCGTGCTCGTGGCCGGCGCGCCACAACTGGTCTGGCTCATGGCCCCGGGCTTTGACGCGCCGACCCAGGCGTTGGCTGTGGACCTGGTGCGGGTGGCGTTGCCGGCCGTGGTCTTTTTGGGCTTGAGCGGCGTGGCGATGGCCGTGCTCTATGCCCGGGAGATATTCACCTACCCGGCCTTCGCGGCGGCGGCGTTCAACGGGGGGATCATTGTCTGCGCGCTGCTCTTCACCCCGTGGCTGGGGCCGCTGAGCCTGGTGCTGGGCGTGTTGGCCGGGGCCTTTATCCAGATGGTGCTCCAGACGCCCGGCCTGCGCGGGCTGCGGATCCGGCCCGCCTTGCGCCTGGGGCATCCGGCCGTGCGCCGCATCCTGCGGCTCTATGTGCCTGTCCTGGTTGGCCTGGTGGTCAGCCAGGTCGGCGTGGTGATTGACCGCAACCTGGCCTCGCAGGCCGGCGCCGGGAGCATGGCCGTCATGCGTTTCGGCACCACGCTCATCCAGTTGCCCCTGGGGCTGATCGGGGCCGCGGTGAGCCTGGCGGTGTTGCCGACCCTGTCGCGCTACGCGGCCGAGCCGGACGGTTTGGGGCGCTTCAAGGATGCCCTGGCCGTGGGCAGCAAGCTCATCGTGCTCACGATCCTGCCGGCGACCGTGGGGCTGACGCTGTTGCGCGAGCCGCTGGTGCGTCTGCTGCTCGAGTACGGGGTCTTTGACGCCACGGCGACGGAGCGCACGGCCCTGGCCTTCCTGTGCTACGCGCCGCAGTTGCCCTTTGCCGCCCTGGATCAGTTGTTCATCTTTGCCTTTTACGCCCGAAAAAACACCTTATTGCCGAACCTGGTGGGCATCCTGACGGTAGAGATCTATCTGATGGTCGCCCTGGGGTTGACGAACGCCTTCGGCCACGAGATGGCCTGGCTGGCCCTGGCCAATGCGGTACAGAACTCGGCCCATGGCGTGATCATGCTCCTCTTCTTCCTATGGCTCGCTGGCGGGCTGGGCGGCCGGGGCCTGGTGGGCACCACGGTGAAGGCATTGGCGGCCTCGGCGGTGATGGGCGTGGTCGTGTGGGCCGGGCAGGTGGCCCTGGCCGGGGTCTTGCCTGGCGGGCTGATCGGCCAGGCAGTGCGGGTGGGCGCGCTCACCGCCCTGGGCAGCCTGGTCTATGGCATGGGCCTGGTGCTCCTGCGGGTGGACGAGATGCGCCTGGCCTGGTCCACCTTGCGGCGCAGGTCCAATCGGTGAACGATGTTCATCTCCGTGGTGATCCCGGCGTACAACGAGGAAGCGTACCTGAGCGATTGTCTGGCGGCCCTGGCTCCTGATCGTCAGCATTATCCCGCCGACGGCTATGAGATCATCGTCGCCGACAACCATAGCACCGACCGCACGGCCGAGATCGCCCGGGCCTATGGCGCACGGGTGGTCTCGGTCCGCGAAAAGGGCGTGACCTATGCTCGCCAGGGGGCTGCGATGGCCGCGACTGGCGACCTGCTGGCGAGCACGGATGCGGACACGCTCGTGTGCCCGGACTGGCTGGCGGTCATCGCCGCGCGATTCCAGGCCGATGATACGCTGGTGGGGCTGATGGGGCCGGTCTACCTGCGCGGGGGGCCGGCCTACGCCCGAGCGTATCAGGCCACGATCATGAACGGCTGGTTCCGGCTATTTCGGGTCCTGGGCCGGCCCTGCTTCCCCGGCCAGAACTTTGCCGTCCGACGGGCGGACTTTCAGGCAATGGGGGGTTATGACACCCGGATGCGCACCGGGGAGGATATGAACCTGTCGTTGCGGTTGCGGCATCGGGGACGCATCGCCTGGGAGCCGCGCATGAGGGTGCATACCTCGGCCCGGCGAGTGGCCGCCGGGCCGTGGGCCAACCTGAGACAGGGTTTCCGCGATTATCTGTTCATTGCTATCCTGGAACGTGGCACCGGCACCGATTTGAAGGACATTCGCTAACGTCAGGCCGGGGGTAAGAACCACATCCCATAGCTGACGACCACCAGATTATGAACACTGTGGAATAAGAAGGAGGGCAGGATGGATTGACTGCGCACGCGCAGCCAGCCCATCAACAAGGCGCCGGCGAACAGCGTGCAGCTCGTGGTCAACAAATTGTTCCAATAGGCCAGTGGGGAGGTCATTAGCGATAGGGAGGGCACACCGTCTTGCGCCAGGAGATGCGCCAGGACAAAAAGAAGAGCCTGGAGGATAAAGGCCATCAAAACCCCCCACCGTTTCTGAAAGATCCCTTGTAACAGGCCTCGGAACAACGTTTCTTCGCAGGCTGCGGCGAGGATGGTGATAGCCAGATAGACGGGGGGCGAGTAAACGGCCCGGCGATCCGCCACGATCATCCGCAACCCCTCAGCCTGTATGGATAGCCAGCCAGACGGGTTATACAAGACAGTCCGATAGCAGAGGATCCAGAACAGGCCAACGCCCAGGCCGAGGCCCGCACCCACGCATAGAAAAAGGGGATGTGGCCAACGCCAGGCAATGACCTCACGATCCATGCGCCGGACGGAAAACCAGATCAAGACGATGATCAGCAGGAAAACCCCATCTTGGCAGAGCAGAACGGGGATGGGAACGGCACGGTCCAGGATGAAAAGGCCGTAGATGATCAAGGCCACCAGCCAGTCATTCCGGCGCGTGTCGGCCCTGGGTCTGTGAGAAACACTGGGGTATAGCATCCGATTCCAACTCCCCGCCCAAATCCATTGGGTATTATACAAAAAGCGTCGTGGTTTTGTCAACGGTTTTTTGCCGATAATTTCTATTATATTTTCGATTGCTCAGCGGGCTGCGGACTCGCTCAGAACCACCGGGCTGGAGGTCAACAAAGGCCGGGCTGCGGGTGTTCGGGGATTCCTGGCGGTGAAAGGATCACCATGTGCCGAAAGGCGACCTACATCGGCATTGATCTCACGGCCGGGCAGCGGCCCAGCAGCCTGGCCGCGTTGGATGAGGCCGCGCGCCTGCTGGCCTGGGGCGAGGCCCTGACCGATGCGGACATTCGGGCGTGGGTAACCGCGTATCCGGCCGCCGTCGTCGCCGTGGACGCACCGCTGAGCCTGCCGGTGGGTCTGTGCTGCCTGGAAGAGTCGTGTGCTTGCCGGCCGACTGGCCCCGGCGCCGGCCGTGCCTGCGAACGCGAGCTGTCCAAACTGCGCCTGGGCTGCTACTACACCACCAAGCGCAGCATCATCAGGGCGATGGTCTACCGGGCTATCGCTCTGAAGGCCACTTTGGAGGCCGCCGGGCACCCGGTCATCGAGGTCTACCCGCACGCCAGCCGGGCGCGGCTCTGCGGCCCGTTGCCCAAGAAGACCACCTCGGCCGGCCGTTTAGCCACGCAACGCGAGTTGATGCGCTGGGTCTGGGAATTGCCGCCGCCGGACGAGGAACTGTTGGGCCATGATGCCCTGGACGCGGTGCTGGCGGCGTACACCGGCTGGCTGTTCGCGCGGGGCCGGGCCACGCCCCTGGGCGACCCGGCTGAAGGCTTGTTGTACATCCCGGCGTGAGGAAGATCGAAGGCATTGTCTGGATCAAGTGATAAGAAACAGAGCCACATTTTCAACCCCTTAGTCCAGGGAGGGAGAAAGATGCGAGTTTTCATGGCTGTTGTCGAAAAGTGCCCTGACACAAGTCTATATGTCGGTTATGTGCCGGGTTTCCCCGGCGCTCATTCGCAGGCAGAGACGTTGGACGAACTGCAACGCAATCTCCACGAGGTCATCGAGATGCTGCTAGAGGATGGTGAGCCGATGTTAGAAACCCAATTCATCGGTACGCAGATGGTGGCGGTAGCCTGACGATGAGCAAGTACCCCGTTTTGAAACCGCGAGAAGTTGCTGCCATCCTGGAACGGCTTGGTTTCGTGGCTGTGCGCCAAAGAGGGGCGCACAGACAATACCGGCATCCAGATGGCCGATGTACCACCGTGCCCTTCCATCGCGGGCGAGACATCTCGCCCATTCTGTTGCGGCAGATTGCGAAAGACATCGGCCTCACCGTCGAAGACCTGCTGGAATATAGGTGAACCACTACCTGGTTAATTCAGGAGGAATCATGGTCCCCCACGTTTACATCGAAGACGTCGCTGAGCACGTCGGCACTAAAGTCACGATCAAGGGCTGGCTTTACAACAAGCGGTCCAGCGGCAAGATTCACTTTTTGCTCGTTCGCGATGGCTCCGGGATCATCCAGGCCGTGGCGTTCGTCCAGGACGTGTCGCCGGAGGTCTTTGCCCGGTGTGACACGGTGACGCAAGAGAGCAGCATCGTGGTCACGGGCGTCGTGCGCGAGGACCCGCGCGCGCCGGGCGGCTACGAGTTGTCCATCACGGATCTGGAGATCGTCCACCTGGCGCAGGATTATCCCATCACCAAAAAGGAGCACGGTGTGGGGTTCCTCATGGAGCACCGGCACCTGTGGCTGCGCTCGCGCAAGCCCCATGCCGCGTTGCGCATCCGGGCGGAAGTGATCCGGGCTACCCAGGATTACCTGGACGATGCGGGTTTCATCCGCTTTGACACGCCCATCCTCACGCCCTGCGCCGCCGAGGGGACCAGCAACCTCTTTGCCACCGAGTACTTTGACCTGGGCAAGGCGTACCTGGCGCAGACCGGCCAGCTCTACGTCGAGGCCGGGGCTATGGCCTTTGGCAAGGTGTACTGCTTCGGGCCGACGTTCCGGGCGGAGAAGAGCAAGACCCGCCGGCACCTGACCGAGTTCTGGATGGTGGAGCCGGAGGTGGCCTACCTGACCCACGAGGGGAACCTGGAGTTGCAGGAGAACCTGGTGAGCTATGTCGTACAGCGGGTGCTGGAGCGCCGGGCCGCCGAACTGGAGACCCTGGAGCGGGATACGGCCAGGCTGGAAAACGTGCTGCCGCCGTTCCCCCGCATCACCTATGACCGGGCGTTGGAGATCATCGAGGAAAAGGGGGTCGGGTACGGCTGCCCGCCGCTGCCCTGGGGCGAGGACCTGGGCGCGCCCCACGAAACGTTGCTGGCGGACCAGTTCGACAAGCCGGTGTTCGTGACCCACTATCCCACCAAAGCCAAAGCATTCTACATGGAGCCGGAGCCGGGCCGGCCAGAGGTGGCCCGGTGCGCGGACCTGCTGGCCCCGGAGGGCTATGGCGAGATCATCGGTGGGAGTGAGCGCATCAGCGACCTGAAGCTGCTGGAGGAGCGGCTGGCCGAGTGGGGGCTGAACCCGGACGACTACCAGTGGTATCTGGACCTGCGGCGCTACGGCACCGTGCCGCACAGCGGATTCGGCATGGGTATCGAGCGGGTGACGGCCTGGATCTGCGGGCTGCCGCACCTGCGCGAGGTGATCCCGTTCCCCCGGATGTTATATCGCATCTATCCGTAGGAGGACGTAGGGCGGGCGTTCCAGCCTGCCAGGAGGGGTGAGCAATGGCAGATCAAATCACCAAACAAGATTTTCGGCGAGTGGCCGACTATGTGTACGAGTTGCCGGCCGGGACCCGGCCGCACATGCGCGTGCCGGCGCGCATCTATGCCGACGACGAGATCCTGGAAGACGCCCTGGGCGACCAGTCCGTGGTCCAACTGGCGAACACGGCCAGCCTGCCCGGCGTGGTGCGCTATACCCTGGCGATGCCGGACATCCACCAGGGCTACGGGTTTCCCATCGGCGGGGTGGCGGCCACGGAGCTGCCGTCGGGGATCGTTTCGCCCGGGGGGATAGGATATGATATTAACTGCCTCGCCGGGGAGAGCCTGATCCTGCACCGGTTCGGGTATCATCGCCGCATTGATGAGATGGGGGACGATTGGCCCCAAACGCGGTTAGTGGCCCAGGACTTTAAGACGAACACCAGCACCGAAGTGCGCGTGGTGAATTACCTGCGTCGGCGACCCCGATCACCAGTTCTGGAGGTCGTGACAGAGGCAGGGGACCGGATCCGCGCCACGGCCGATCATCCGTTCTGGACCCCGAAAGGCATGAAGCCGCTAGGTGAGCTTGTGCCGGGCGATCAGGTGGCGCAGATACCGTTTCAGGGAGTAGCCTATGAGCCGCCATCGGACGCGGTGATCGTTTCCGAAGATGATCTACGCGCGCGGTTGGCCCAGTTCAGCAAGGGAGCCGGCGGTCACAGCGCGAAGCAAATCGTTGATTTCCTGACATCGCGCGGGTTGCTGCCCCTGCGCTACTCGTCGCCGGCGCTGCCTTACCTCTGCAAGGTGCTGGGGTTCCTGTTTGGTGACGGCACGATGCGCATTGATCCCCGGTCCGGGAAAGGGCTGACCTCGTTCTATGGGCAAGCGCCGGATTTGGAACGCCTGCGCGCTGACCTGAAAGCCATCGGGGTCACGCCATCCCGTGTCTACTCCCGGCACCGAGCGCATACTATCCAAACTTCCTATGCCGAATACTCTTTCGAGCACTTGGAGACCCACGTCAACGTCAGCAGTTCTGCGTTCGTGGCGCTACTGTCCTGCCTGGGCGCGCCCTTGGGGAACAAGGCGCAGCAGGATTATACCGCGCCGGCCTGGCTGGAGGCAGCTCCCCTGTGGCAGAAACGCCTCTTCCTGGCCGCCCTGTTCGGCGCCGAACTCACCGCGCCCACCACGATGACCGGCCACGGTACCGTCTTTGCTGCGCCTACGCTCTCCATGAACAAACGCGAGCAGTACGTCACCAGCGGCCTTGAGTTCCTGCGCCAGATCGCGGCCTGGCTGGAGCAGTTCGGGGTAGAGACGCAATCCATTGATTCTCGGGTGGAGCAAGTGAACGTGGACGGCGAGCGCTCGGTGCGTCTGCGGCTCATCCTATCCAACAAAACGGCAAGCCTGATCAATCTGTGGTCCAAGGTGGGCTATGAATACAGTCACGAACGGGCCAGTAGAGCCGCGCTGGCGGTACAGTATCTCAAGCACAAGCGGCAGGTGGTGGCCCAACGGGAACGAGCGGCGCAAGAGGCTGTGGCCCTGGCTGAACGAGGGGTGTCGCCCAGCGACATCTTTGCTCAACTCATCGGACCTCATGTCAACAAACGGTTTCTGGAGCGTTCTTTGTATGGCGGTCGCAAGACGGCTCCTCGTATAGGGGAGCGTTTTGTCCCCTTTGAGCGGTTTTGTGATCAGGCAGGGATCATGACGGAGACGGAAGGGATGGTCTGGGCGCGTATTGCCCGTATCAATCCAATAGAGCACGAGGGTGATGTGTATGACTTTACCGTGAACCATCCTGATCACAACTTTATCGCCAATGGCTTTGTCGTCTCCAACTGCGGTGTGCGGCTGGCGGTCTCGGCAGTGACCCTGGAAGAAGTCGAGCCGCACCTGAAGCGGCTGGTGGACACGCTGTTCGACACCGTGCCCACCGGCGTGGGCAAGGGCGGCGAGGTTCGCCTGACGGACCGGGACATGGACGCGGTGTTGGAGCGCGGGTCCGAGTGGGCGGTGCAAAAGGGCTATGGCTACAAGGCGGATTTGGAGCATACCGAGGAGCGCGGGTCCATGGCCGCGGCGGACGCCGGGGCCGTCTCCCAGCGGGCCAAGAAGCGGGGTCAGGGACAACTGGGCACGCTGGGCAGCGGCAACCACTTTATCGAGGTAGAGGTGGTGGAGCAGGTCTTTGACGCTGAGGTAGCCGATGCTTTTGGCCTGCGCGAGGGGCAGATCGCGCTGCTCATCCACTCCGGGTCGCGGGGCCTGGGGCACCAGGTGTGCACGGATTACGTGCGGGACTTGCAGCGCGCGGTGCAAAAGTACAAGATTCACATCCCGGATCGGGAGCTGGTCTGCGCGCCGCTGGATTCGCCGGAAGGCCGGGCTTATTTTGCCGCCATGGCGGCCGCCGCCAACTATGCCTGGGCCAATCGCCAGTGCCTGCTGCATCTGGTTCGCCAGGCCTTTGAGAAGGCGCTGAAGGGCCAGGTCAAGAACACGCAGCTCACGCTCCTGTACGATGTGGCCCACAACATCGGCAAGATCGAGACGCACGTGGTGGGCGGGCGTGAGGTGGAGGTGTGCGTGCATCGCAAGGGGGCCACGCGGGCCTTTGGTCCGGGCCGGCGGGAGTTGCCCCGCGATTTCCGGGCCGTGGGCCAGCCGGTGCTCATCCCCGGCGACATGGGGACCGGCTCGTGGGTGCTGGTGGGCACGCAGCAGGCCATGGAGACCACCTTTGGGTCCACGTGCCACGGGGCCGGGCGGGTGCTCTCGCGCGCCGCCGCCAAGCGCGAGGTCCGGGGCGAGGACGTGGTGGCCGAGTTACAGCAAAAAGGCATCGTGGTGCGGGGGGCCACCATGAAGGGCATCGCCGAGGAGGCGCCGGGGGCGTACAAGGACGTGGACCGGGTGGTGAACGTGGTGCACCGGGCCGGGATCGCGCGGAAGGTGGCGCGGCTGCGGGCGCTGGGGGTGATTAAGGGGTGACCGCGCCGCTTATACAGGGCGCCATCAAACGAGGTGATAGCGAGCCGCGCTATCCCCTCTCGCGTTCTGGCTCGTTAATTTCGCAGTACCAACGGCAAATAGCCGCGCTGGCAGCTCAGCCCGGTGATGAATTCGTCTGCTCCCAGGTCGGCAAAGTACCAGTCGGGCCAGGCCTCCCCGTCCAGGTCTGTGCTAACCCCGGCATCCACGCCCCAGTTGACGGCGAGCCGGCCGTCAGGTGATACGGATGCGCCGCACCCGTGCCGTCGGGAGCAAAGGCCGGATCGCCCGAGATTGCACGGTTTACACTGACCGCCCCGGCCCCGCCAGTGTTCCCCCCTGTGTTGCCATGTCAAAACACGCCATCCAGCGCGACCGAGCAGCCTGCCTCCACCGTAATACCCACGGTGTGGCTGACGCGGTCAGTCCCGCGCCGCCAGCGGCAGGTACACGTTGAACTCGACCGACGCCAGCCGGGCGACAAAGGCGTCGCCATTTCCCGCGTAAGGATTAACCGGACTACCCCACGTAGCGCCGCCTTCCCCTGCCACAAAGGCAGGCCCAGCTTCGCCCAGAACTATCGTATGGGCCCAGTCTCCTTCTGATGATCCCAAGAATGTGAGCCACTGCCGTACACCATTGCCAGTCAAGCAGGACACAAAGGCGTCGATGGATCCTGCATGGGGGTTGAGCGGACCATCCCAGGTGGCCTTGCTGTACCCTGTCACGTAGACGTTCCCATCCCCGCTCGCAGAGAGAGCGACGCCGCGAGCCTGATCCTGCGCTTCTGACCCCAGGAAGGTATGCCACTGGCGCACGCCGTCGCTGCTCAGCCGGGCGGCAAAGGCGTCGTCGTTTCCCGCATACGGGTTGACGGGATTGCCCCAGGCGGCCGCGCTCCAGCCGGCCACATAGGCGTTCCCGGCCCCATCTATGGCGATGGACCGGGCGGTGTCATAGCCCACTCCCCCCAGGAAGGTGTGCCACTCCAACACGCCGTCGCCGCTCAGCCGGGCCGCCAGGGCGTCAACGCCCTCCACATAGGGGGCGACCGGGTTGCCCCAGGCGGCGTGGCCCCACCCGGCTATGTAAAGGTTGCCGGCATTGTCCACGGCGAGGGCCTCGGCTCCCTCGCCGTCCGAAGACGAGCCCAGGAAAGTATGCCACTGCAACGCGCCGCCGTCGCTCAATTTGGCGACCAGGATGTCGCTCCAGCCCCCGGCGTAGGGGTTGATTGGGCTGCCCCAGGCGGCATAGCTGAACCCTGCTACATAGACCCCCCCGGTCCCACCCGCAGGGCCAACGAGGGCATAACCCCAATCGTCGTCCGACCCACCCAGAAAGGTGTGCCATTGCCGCGCACCGTTGCTATCCAGTTGAGCCACAAAGACGTCATAGCGCCCGGCATGGGGGTTGAGCGGGCTGCCCCAGGAAACGTCGCTGGATCCAGCCACGTAAACGTTCCCGGCGTTGTCCAGTGCGATGGCCCCGGCCCAATCGTTGCGCGACCCGCCCAGAAAGGTATGCCATTGCAACAAGCCGTTGCTGTCCAGCCGGGCCACCCAGACGTCGTTCCCGCCCGCGTAGGGGTTGATCGGCGCGCCCCAGGCAGCATCGCTGCAGCCCAGCACATAGACGTTCCCGGCCCCGTCCACGGCAACGGCGACGGCCGCATCCACGGACAACGATCCGCCCAGGAACGTGTGCCAGGCAGTGGGGGAAACCACTGCATCGGCATGGGCTGAAGGTCGGGCGCTCCCTGCCAGGCCGGACAACCACAAGCCGGAGACCAGAAGCAAACCGAGAAAGGCGCGTTTGAACATGACACAGCCTCCCGGCGCCATCGGGCCAGTGAACAGCCAATGGTCACGCCTTTTTTCTGAAGAAATAGTTTGGGTTCTTGATCACCAACTCGTACTGGCCGGATCGCCGTACCTCGGTGGCAACCCGGTGGACATCCGGCCAGGGCGCCAGGTCCGCCGAATCGTCGAAGAGAAGGAAGCCGCCGGGTTCCAGAAACTCGTCGCAGTTCTCAAAATCGCGCCGAACCTGGTCATAGTCGTGCCCGCCGTCAATATAGCAAAAGCTGATCGGCCCGCCCAGGCGAATCTGTTTCCCAAAGACGTCCGTGACCTCTCGGCCAGCGCGCCAGGCGGCAAAGAAATCGTCTGACCACATCTCCAGGGCATAAGGCAGGTCGTAGCGACTGAACATCAGGACGTTGCGTTGGTAGGTTTCCTTGACGAAATCGCAGTATTCTGTGCGGGGAATCGAGGAGTTGCCTACCATCCCGGAGGTGGCAAACTCCCACTTGTCGCACGTGATCAGCGCGTTCCGAACGCCGTGCCTTTCCTTGTAATAAGTGATGGCATTTGTGGAAAGTCCGCAGAACGAGCCGATCTCTACGATCGGAGCCTGGCTAGGGATATGGCGGATGGCATAATCAAAGCAATACAAGTTTCCCTTCTTCAACCAGCCCGCATTGGCGGAGCAAAGCCAATCCGTGTACTCGTCCGAGATGTCGATCTCGTAGTAACGGTTGCGAATCGCTTGCGCCATACGCGCCAGGAGACCCAGTAGTTGGCGCCCTACGTGCGCCGGCGCGAGAGATCTGGTAATGGGCAGTGAGCGAACCTTCTCTTCGTAGGTAGCCATGTGGTCACTGGGCGAAGGACGCGAAGGGATCGTCCACGATCTCGCCGGTCACGGCATCCACGTTAAACAGAGGCGCAATATCCTGAGTAAAATCAGTCACATCGAACAGGCTCCAGACCGGATTGGGCTGCCCCTCCAAGTGGACCAAGCGATAGTCCAGTTCCAGCCGGGGGTGCGCGGCGACGTATTCGGCCCCACCGTGTTCCATATAAAGACGCACCACGTCCTTGCTATCCAGGGTCAGGCGCTGCAGGTCGATGGGCAGATATTTGTAGGGTAGCTTTTCCGCCATGATGGGCTGGGCTTCCGTGGTGCCGATCACCGTTCCCTCTGAGACCTTGACGTAGAATTCCAGGGTCTCGCCTGGCACCCGGAACATGAAGAACCAGCCGGGCGAGCCGGGCGGCAGACCCAGGTTGGTTTCCATGATCCGCGTCACGGCGATCTGGTGCAGCACAGCCTCGGTGCGCCAGAGTCTGGCTCTAGCTTCCGCTGGGGGATATGCTTCAAAGGCGGTCTGCCGCCGCCCATCGTCCGGCGTGCCAGTGACGGTTAGCGGGGCGGTGGGGGACGGCGCGGTGGGTGGGGGGATCTCGGTGCATCCGCTCAGGCCAAATACCAAGACCAGAAACAAGAACACGAGTCTCACTCGAAAGTTGGTCACGTTGGTTATCCTCCATGACAGGCCATATTGTCAACGAATGCCCAACGAATAAACGAATGGCTTTCGTGCTGGGGCATTCGTTGATTCGTTTCCCATTCGTTGACAGCCCCAATCAAATACCAAAGAAGCCATCGGTGACGATGGCTTCTTTGGCATGGAATTAATCGTTAAATCGTCGGTCTACTGGGGGATGCCCGTATAGGCCGTCAGGTAATCGCCGGGGTGAGCCGTGTATTGGGGCCCGGTATCGTTCTCCTGGACCACCGCCACGATGGGCTGACCGCTGGACGTGATCACCGCTGACACGGAACTATTGCCCGGCAGTGGGGTGTTCGTGCCGATCTCGACAATGTTCACCGTGCCATTGGGCGGCACGTTGTACCACGTCTTGGTCTGGCCGCCAGCGTAGGTGATGGTGATGTTAGTATTAGCGGTGCCCACGTTCTGCACCGTCTGGGCGCTGAAAAAGTTGTAGAACGACTTGAGCACCACGGGGCAGTTAACCGAGTTGGTGGCCTGGATGGGGCAGTTGTAGGAACACAGCGAGCCTTTGGTCGTGTGCCGGCCGTTCACAAAGGCCACGATCTTTTTGCCGTCAACTGACCGGATCTTGGCGGAAAAGACGCCATTGACATCGCCAGAAGGCAAAGCCGCGTCAGCCGGCTGGTAATATTCGATAGACTGGTGCGGCTGCAAGAGGGCATTTCTCACCGTGCCGTTCGAATAGGTCACTTCAATGGTGCCCGCCGTAGAGTCGATATTCTGAACCGTCAGCGCGCTCACAAAGCCGTAATAGTTCTTGTACAGCGCTGGCGCATAGACGTATGTGGTGGAGCCAGCTACCACCGCATTGTAGTTGCTGAACTGGTTGCTGCCCGGCAGCCAGTGGTTGGCCACACCGGCCAGGTTCTTGTCCGATGTCACTACCGCCGAGAGCAGCCCATTGACGTTGCCCGAGGGCACGGCTGTCATGTCTTGCGTGGCAAATACGCGGCTCGAGGTTGCCGGGATGGTGTACGGACCCAGGTTGGCCACCTCGGCGCCGGTGTTCTGGCTGTAGAACTTGATCCGCACGTTCACCGCATCCGTGCTCTCAGTATTTTGCAAGACAATCTCGGAGTAGTAGCCGTAATAGTTCTTGTACAGGCCGGGGAAGTTGAGTTCTTTGGCCACATCCGTACCCTGCACGCCCTGGTAAGATCCCGCGCCAATGGCCGCCCCGCTAGAGGTCTGGTTCGCTACCACTTGCAGGGGCTGGTCGCTGGAGATGATCACCGAGTACTGGCCGTTGGCCAGGCCCGGGATCTGGGCAGGCACATAGTATGAACGGGAACCGCCTGCCGGGATCGTGCTGGGGTCTGTCCAGTTCAGCGCCGAGGCGCCGGCGGTGTCGTGAAAGTCAAACGCCACCGTGGCCGCGCCGCCGCCGGTGTTCTGCACATTGATGCTGCTGACCCATGTGCCCGGGGCCTTGGTAGTGTTGCTAGGGACTTGGGCCCACACCGCCCCGGCGGTAGTTAGAGTCAGGGCCATTGCCAGGACAATCATCAAACCTTTCTTCTTCATCTCTTATTCCTCCTTCGTGCGTGAACTTGTGAACTGCATTCGTCTTGTTGAAATCCCACGATCGATATGGGGTTAGTGATGAGATTGCGTGAAAAAGAGTAATACCTGACCTTACCCACCTCCTTTCTTTTCATTGCTGTTCTGGATGGTGTCTGGAAAGTAGGGCAGTTTTCCATACCTGCCTCTCGGCTATGGAGAACCGCTCTACGAGATTTTCCAGTCACCCCTGCAGCTATCCCAAGTATACGGCGTTCCGAGTCGAAAATCAATAACTCAAATGGGTAATTGTTGCCCGGCCGGTCGATCATTGAGCAGCGTTTCCCGCGCATCCGCCCGTTCCCGGACGAATCGGCCTCCCCCAACCTTGCCAGAGGCGATAACCCTTCTGGATTATTGCCCTCCAGCAGGGCCAATTATCATGAGAAACGGCGTATAGCGTGGGCCAGACCCTCTGGTGTGCCGATGTCAATGTACTCGCCGTTTGCAAAAGGCAATACCCGGATCACCAGGCTGGTCTCCAGGGCCGCCTGGAACACGTCGCCCAGCACGATCTCGCGGGCCGGTGGAGCTTGCTGTTCCAGATACTCGTGCATGAATCGCGCAAAGCTGGTTTCCCAGCACGCGATGCCCCACATGTGCGTTAGGTCGGTCTGGGCTGGCTTGTCCACCGTGTACAGCATCCGGCTGCCATCGAATGAGACCATGCCAAATCGCTCTGGCTTGTCGGTGGGAAAAAGCCCCAGGGTGAGATCAGCGACCTCACGTTGGTGCTCCGCCAGTAGTTGCTGAAAGGCGTCAAAGGGTTCGAATATCGTATCGGGCATCCCAAACAGGACGGTTTCGTCTCGCAGCCAGGGGTATGCCAGGTCCAGGGCATAGGGCATGCCCCAGGCGTTTTCCTGCACCAGATAGGCGATCTGCACGCCCCAGTTCGAGCCGCCGCCAAAGTAACGCAGGATATCGGTCTTGTCCCGGTTAGACACTATCAGGATCCGATCCGCGCCGGCTATCACCATACGCTCTAGCAGGTACAGCCCCACAGCCTTAGGTTGGCGTTGCACCTGGCCCTCTACCACCACGTCCATGAAACCTATCGCAAAGATCTCTTTGCTACACGGTAGGAAAGCAGTTCTCTTGCCCTGACCGGCTGCCGGGATCACGCCCACCAGTTGGTTCATGATTTCTCTGCCTCTCGATTCGCTTTGCCGGGATGACGCCAGGACATAGTTCGTATCAGCGCAATGATCGCCAGGCCCCAAAGGATGCCGCCTAGGGTTAGTAACAGCCGCACGCCGGCCGCGATGAGCAGCGCTTCCGTGGGCGAGTAGAACGCGCTCAGGAACCACGTGAGGGTGAACTCGCGCAGGATCCCGATCCCTCCCAACGTATAGGCGGCCACATACGAGACCACGCCGGCTAAAATCCAGATACGCCACAGGTCGCCCAGGCCGGGCAGCACGGCCGGCCCCAGGATGCCGATGACGATGGTGAAGAACACCCCGGCCATAAGCCACGTTAGCGCGTAGAGGGTGAGCCAGATCACCGCGTCGCGTCGGCTTATGTCTGGCCCGGCGCCCTTGTTCAGCCATGGCAAGGCTAGCCAGCGCGGGCGAATCAGGGCCGCAATTACCAGCGCCAGGGCCAGCGCCCAGGGCCACGTCTCGGGGCGGGCCGGGTGGATGGCGAGCGCCGCATAGACAGCCAGCCCCGTCACGATGTGTAGCGCGGTCTCCAGGGCCGTTGTCGTCAGTGTGGTGCTCCATCTCATGCCGGCTTGGTTGTAAAAGTGGACACGGCTGGCCAGGAACCAAACCGGCGTGGGCAGAAATGCGGCGATGTTGGTGTACGAGTAGTACAAAAAGTTTTGCCGCCAGTCGGTTGGGCCGCCAAAGCGCCGGATGATGGCATGCCAGGCGACGCTGAGGATGACAAGGTTGACCCCGTACAGCCCAAGAAAGGCCAACGCCACCCACAGGTAGCCGATGTCGGGCTTGATCTCGGCCCGGGTGATCTGTTGCCAGTCGGTGACCAAGTGGCAACCCACGAACAGCACCAGGATCAGGACTAACGCCACATTGACCCCGATGCGGAACCAGCGACGGTCGCGCAGCCAGCGCAAGGCGTCGATCGCCCGTTGCCCGTCCACTCAGCTTTCCTTCACACAGAACGCCGTGAGCGCGGTGGAGAGCCGCAGCCGATCCGCCGCCCAAAAGTAGGGCAGGGTCAATAGCCGGACTCCCCGGCTAAACAACACCCGCTCCAGCGCATCGCGGCGTCGGCCCGCGCCCGCGTGCGCCCGCAGCCAGAAGCGGATGCTAGACGCCGCGGCCGCGTGGCTGCCATAGAGACAGCGCACGTCAGCCAGACGAAACCCGGCCCGGTCCACCACCAGGCGCAACGTGCGGTCTGAAAACACGCAGAAATGGCGGGGCAGCTCGTAGCCGATCCAGTAGGGGCCATACAGTCGGGCGTCCAGGCTATCTAGGTTGGGCGTATTCATCACCAGCAGGCCGCCCGGTTTCAGGATTCGATGGATCTCGCGCAGGGTTGCCAGGGGGTCCGGCAGGTGCTCCAAAACATTCCACAGTGTCACCACGTCGAACGAGGCATCAGGCAAGCGGATCTCCTCTAGCGTGCCCACGAGCACGTCCAGCCCCAGCTCGGCGCGCGCGTATTCGGCCGCGTGCGCGCTCAGCTCCACGCCCATCACTTGCCAGCCGGGGAACTCCCGCATCACGCTCAGAAAGTCGCCGGTGGCGCAGCCCACGTCCAGTAGTCGCCCGGCGGGCACAAATCGCCGGATCGCCTGGCAGCGTTTGCGCAAGCCATAGCGCCTGTCCCACCGGGCCAGCCGGGGCGACCGGGTCAGGGCCACGGTGTACTGGTCGTACTCGTCGGGGTACAGGGCCACCAATTCCTGGCGCGTGGGCCGAGGGTTCATATAAACCAGATCACAGTGGTTGCAACGCACCAGCCGGAACTCGCCGGCCTGGCCTAATGACAGATCGCCCCGGACCAGATGCACGCGATAATCGTCGGCTTGGCAGTATGGACAGTTGACGTATTCCATGAATCTGCCGCTTAGGGAGCCCAACCCAGGTGGTCGGCCATTCCCTGGATGTAGCCGGCCCAGTACGGGGGCAGACGCGAGAATTTCAGTTTGAGCGACTCCCGGATGGTGAACCAGGCCGCTGCCAGGATCATGACCCCCGGCCCCTTGTAGCGCCAGAAGAACCGCACCGTGGACTGGCCCATCACGTACCACCATTTGGCCGGCTTGTCCGACTTCTGAGTGGATACGGAAACCTTGTGCCACAGCCGGGCGTCTGGCGCGTATCGGATCCGGTATCCGGCCCGGCGGAACCGTTCGCACAGGTCGTGGTCGTCAAAGTAGAAATAATACTTAGGGTCGAATAGGCCAGCCTTGCGGATAGCCTCGGCCTTGAGTAGCAGCACGCAACTGGTGGCATATTCCAGGTCGCGCGGCTGGGCAAAGGCCGGCCCATCCTCCTGATCGCCGCCGATGAAGGTGATGGCCGGGGGAAAGCGCCGCCAACTCATGCCAGCGCACCACAGCCGGGTCTGGCTGCCGTAGTAATGATAGATCTTGGGCACCACAATGCCCACGTCCGGCGCGGCATTCATCACAGCCGCCATTGCTCGGAAGAGGTCCGGGGCCACGATCACGTCATTGTTCATCACGGCGATTTGGCTGGCGCCCAGTTCGAGTGCGCGCTCGATGCCCATGTTGTAGCCTCGGGCAATGCCCACGTTCTCCGGCGAGCACACGATCTCGATCTGAGGGTACGCCTCGCGTACTTGATCGACCGTACCGTCAGTGGAGCCATTGTCCACGACTATGACTTGGCCATCTTTGCCGACGGCCGGCAACACGGATTCCAGGCACTCCAGGGTATCATCTACGTGATTCCAGGCCAAGATCACAACGGCCAAATGGACGTTGGAAGGCTTCCCGGTTGGTTCCATTATGCCACCTGCCTAGCGAACCGGCGGCCCAGCCGCGCCCGGAAGGCGCGCTTGAAGGCCCCCCAATCCCAGCGCAGCAAGGCTCGCCACCCAGCCTGGATCAGTCCACAGCCAAAGAATAGCCGATTGAGGAGATACGGCAGCCATACCCAGTCCAGGCGTACCATGGCATCGCGCAGCAAAAAGGCCATCAACCAGCGCGGGGCACGTTGCGATTGGAATAACCTGAACAAACCGTTGTTGTAGGTGTGGCTCTCGGTCATATAGAATTTGCGATAGATTTGGTCGAGATCATCCCCCAAGATTCCCTCTCGCCGGGCGCGTTCGTATAGCTCGGTTCCTGGGAAAAAGGTCAGCGAGTACAGCACAAGGTGGTAGGGCTTGGGAACGTCCAGTAACATGCGCAACGTGTCCATCTCTTCTTCTTTCGTCTCCCATGGATTGTCCAGGATCAAGTCGTACATAGGTGGATCGATATGATCGCTGAACCGATGCAGCACGTCGAACGTGCGGGCCAATTGCGCTGCTGTGGTGGGCCGATGATAGACCTCACGCATGGCCCGTATGGAGCCGGTTTGAATGCCCACCCGCGCGCGTCGCATCCCGGCATCCACCAAAATACTCATGCGCTCCTCATCAACCATGGATGGCTGGAACCCAGTTATAAAGAGAGGCAAACCGATGGTAAGCTTGTACAGGTCGGCAAACTCGCGGAGCATCTGGGTGTTGCCCAGAAACACGTCGTCCTCGATCTTGATCCAGCGGACGCCAGGAAAACGCGCGATGATCTGCTGTAACTCGCCGATGAAGTTGGGCACGCTGCGCCGGCGCACCCGCCATTCCTTGTGATACACCTGGCGCAGGGCGTTGTTGCAGCAGTAGGTGCAACTGTACGTGCAACCCCGTGACATCATGGTGGAATACATAGGCTCTGAATCGCTGGTATACGGCCAGCTCAGGTAGTATAGCAGCAGGTCCGGGGTCATAGACCGGATGCGGCCCTCGTGGAGCACGTACTCATTGTCTAGGTCATAGTCCGGGTACGGGTACACGTCCAGATCCACCGGCAGCGGACGCAAGGGGGAGCGCACGATCTCGCCATCTTGCTTGTACCAGATGTTGCGCACACCGGCATGCCCTTCCCCCTTGGCAAGTTGCTGCACCAGTTCTAGCAACGCGTCCTCGCCCTCGCCCACGCACACTAGGTCGGCGTGTTCCAGGCACTCGTCCGGGCGCACCGTGGGATGGATCCCGCCCCACACGATGGGAGCAGCGGTGGCGCGGCGCAGGCGTTGGGTAAGCTGCACCGCGCTATCGAAATAGTTGCTCATCAGGGTGACGCCAATGAGATCGCTATCGCTTGCTAGGTCAGCCACCTGGTCCAGCACGACCTGGGGATACGCATAGAGGAATCCCTCCCGCCGAAAGCCTTCAGTCTCGCGTGGCAGTAGGATCATCTGGGTCTCGAACCCAGCCCGCTTGAGCACGGCGGACAGGCTGCGCATCCCGTAGGAACTGATGTTCTCATACGGCGAGATCAGTGTAACTTTCATACATGACTCCCCCGAAAATACTCAAGCTAGGGTGACTGATAGCGACGGTTGTGTATCAAACATGGCCTGGAATAGGCCAGAAAGGCAAG
>FWPV01007372.1_pt1 | contig 20026 bp, 20 predicted proteins | sample 2228371 | NCBI WGS metagenome assembly FWPV01 (sample SAMEA103939776, study PRJEB20133) | metagenome | reverse complement strand
CGACAAACTGGGAAGCCGCTTCCGGCTTTGAAAGTGGAAGAAATGCCGTCAGTTTGACCCCAAACGTGAGGAATTTTTGTATATTAAGCCGCTCGCTAACTATTTCAAATACATCAAGGCACTTTTCTTTGCTAGCCTGAAAATGTATGACTGACTCATTTACCTGAATTCTGGTTGTTTGGATGAAACAGTCTCCTGTTGGATTTGCCATGCGAACTCCATCGGGAAGATGCGTCAAACTTTGATATTGGTATCGCTCCGTGATAACAGCATATAAGCGATTTAGGTCCACCATTTGAATCTGAAGAGGTGGGTAAAGAATCCCGGCGGTTAATCGCTGGCATGTCATAAGCTCAAGATTCATCAGCGACTCCTGTTTGCTACTTGACGCGCTTTGTGCTTACGAGATTTTAGCATCCGAAAGTTAGTATGGTCAAGCTTGCTTATCTATCACTTCGAATGCACCGCAGAAACTAGCAAGAGCTGTTAAAAGCTACTTTCAAAAAATTAGCATTTTGAAATTGTTTTTAGGATATGCTCAACATCTTCTGCTTTGGCGTCACGAGGATTGCTTTTTGCGGAACCTGATGCAAGCGTTTGTGATATTATTTGATGCCAGTGACGGCAATCGAGCACAAGTTTGGAACGCTGCTTTTCGATACCCATATTCGAATTCAACTGCTCTATGCAGTTTATTAGTGCTATAGCGGCTTTATTGTCATCCTTGTCCCGTGAGATTCCAGCTGCACGTGCAAGACTTGCGTATTTGGCTGTTGATGTTTCCAAATTGAATCGCATTACGTAAGGAAGCAGAAGTGCACACACAAGGCCATGTGGGAGGCTTGTTACAACTCCTATTGGGTGCGCAAGCCCATGAACGAGACCAAGTCTTGCATTGGCAAATGCAATACCTCCCATAAGGCTACCTAGTGCAACTTCAGTCCTTGCTTCAATATCCATCCCGTTTGTATAGGCTTTTGGTAGGTTAAGAAGCAAACGAACCGCGGCACCGCTTGCCAAAGCATCAGTTACTGGGTTTGCTCCTTTCGAAACATATGCCTCGATTGCCTGAGAAAGGGCATCCATTCCTGAATATGCCGTAGACTCTTTGGACAGCGATAATGTCAACTCTGGATCAACTATTGCTGTATCTGGAAGCATCAAAGGGGTTCGAATGCTCGCTTTAATACTTTCAACTTCGTCTATTAATACCGAGTTTGGCGTAACTTCTGATCCACTTCCTGCAGTGGTTGGTACTGCTATAAATGGCGCCCCTTTTTGCTTTATTTCTCGTCCGTAGAAGTATTCTTTAACCATTCCAGATGCTCGACCGATGACTGCAACTGTTTTTGCCACATCCAGTACACTTCCGCCACCAATGCCAATTACAATGTCGCACGTGCTTTGTTGGAAGGTATTTAGGGCAAGTTGGGTGTCACCAATAGTAGGTTCAGGAGGTACTTGTTCGAAAGTACTTACCTTTACTTTTGATTCCTCCAACAAACCAACAATTTTATTAAGCCAACCAGTTTTCCTAAGGAATGACCTTCCGACGATGAGAAATGCATGATTTCCAAGGAGAGCCGCTTCTTTGCCTATATCTTTAAGACAGCCCGTGCCGAAAATTATTTTTTTGGTGGTTTGGAAAGCAAAGTTCATTCCAAGGTCAACCTTCCTTTCTCAGGGTCTTCATTCGATTTTTGCAATTAATCATCCTTCTGTTGCTTATTATTTTACGAAAAATAGCAAATATTCTGTGAATTTCTCGTTTTTTTGGGTAAAAGTAAGTAGAGTTATTGCCAACCTATCGTTTTTGCAGGCGAACAAAATCTCGTAGAGAATATCCTCCAATTTAATACAGCTTCAATATGAAAGGGGGTGACTTACATGAATAAGCCCGATCTAATTAACGCAGTAGCCGAAAAGACTGGAATGAAGAAAGTTGATGTTGAAAAGGCGATTAATGCTACCCTCGACGCAATCACAGAAGCGTTGAGCAAGAAAGAAGAGGTTTCTCTGGTCGGGTTCGGCACGTTCGGTGTGCGTACGCGGAAAGAAAGAATTGGGCGCAATCCACGAACTGGCGAGGAAATTAAAATACCTCCGAGTGCGAGCCCTGTTTTCAGACCAGGAAAAAAACTTCGGGATGCCGTATCACCTTAGTGTTCGGGTAATCAAAGCGATATGGCACTAAAGAAACAGCATTGGGAGGCTATTAAGCCTCCCTTTTCTATTTTCTATTTTATTCTCGAAAGATTATCCCATGCTCACTACAGATTAGTACTGTACCCGTTTTGATGCTCGGTCGAGATACTTTAAGTTGTTTATCACAGTTTTCATGAGGACAAGGTATGAGTTCTTGGCCCTGATGAAACGCCTCTACGACTTTCCATACCTCCCTAGCATAAGCATCTCTGGTCATTCTCATAAAAATACCCCTCCTCTTGTGATTCTGCCGAAGGCTTGTAGTCCAAAAGGTAATGGAAGTACTGGCAACTTCCAGGGCCGAGGCAATATTTATGTTTTTCTTGAAAAATCCAGCATTAAATGTGCAAGTTTTGGTAGACTTTGGGTAACTACAAAGTTTATACCCAAAATGGACTTCAAATAACGTCAAATTTCTAGAAAATTAAGTCCATGCACATTCCCGAATTTATTCTCAGTAGCAGCTACAGGGGAATATCATCTCAAAGAATTTGGATGTAGATCAAAAGTTGAAATAATGCTCCGTTGCCGCATTTAAGATTTACAGAGGTTTTGCTTGTTGAAAGACAACCCTTCTAGATAGCGCTGTCAAATTCTTGCGCTTGAGAACAGAAACTGTTAAGATTTTCTTGTTTCATTAAAGGGGTAGTTTTAGCCGGCAGAAAAACATTATTATGAAAATGAAATGCAACCGCAATCTTGCTGGATTTATGCAAATTCGAGAGCTACCCGCCCTGGTCTTTTTGTTGTTGGCGGTAGTATTCCTTTGGAACAAGGCTCCAAATTTTGGCGAATATACGAATCTTCTTAGCATCTCAAGAGAAACAAGCATAGTTGGAATTATGGCAGTCGGAATGACGACTGTCATTCTCACGGGCGGTATTGACCTGTCGGTTGCTTCGATTCTTGCACTCTCTTCTTCTGTTGTTGCAATCCTTGCGGTTGGCGGATCTAACCTCATTTTTGCAATTTTGGCTGGATTAGGAATTGGGACGGCATGCGGAGCATTGAATGGTATTCTAATTACATTCTTGCGAATTCCGCCAATCATAACGACTCTCGGTACTATGGCAATTTATAGGTCAGCTGTAACTTTATTCACCGAGGCAAAATGGATAGGACCGCTCCCATCTGGAATGGCTTTCATTGGCAACAAAGCAACGCCTGCTTTTATTCTCATTTTAGTCGCTGCTTTTGCGTCCATTTTTTTATGGAAGTGCAGATTAGGTCGGTATATCCAAGCAATCGGCAGTAATGAGAGTGCTGTACACCTCTCAGGAATTAGTGTGCGAAAAGTAAAGCTCCTAGTTTATATGCTGAATGGCTTTCTTGCAACGGTTGCAGGATTAGTAATGGCGTCTTCGGTAAACTCAGCACAAGCGAATATGGCGCTGGGATATGAGCTAAACGTAATAGCCGCCGTAGTAATCGGTGGCACAAGCATATCCGGTGGCAAAGGTTCTGTCTTGGGCTCTGTCATTGGTGCCGCAATAATGTCTGTTTTATATAGCGCACTTATCTTGTTGGACGCCTCAGTATATTGGCACAAGCTAATTTTGGGTGGAGTAATTCTGGTGGCTGTATTGCTTGATAAGTTTAGGTATCTGGGCAAACAATGAATTCAATCTTACAATCAAAGGAGCTGGCGGTCTTCGTTCTTTTTTTAGTCGTATTTGCATTTTTTGCAACGCAAACCGAACGCTTTGCCGCTCCAGACAACCTATTTAATGTTGCACGCCAATATTCGGAACTGGCGGTAGTATCAGTTGGTCTCACTATGGTCATCATTACCGGCGGAATTGATATATCCGTCGGCTCGCTAGTGGGTCTTTCGTCTGTTTTGGTTGGCGTTCTAGGTTCAAGCTTAGGCTTGAATATTTGGCTTTCATGTCTTATTGCAATCTTAGCAGGGTTGGGATGCGGCGTAATAAATGGTCTTTTCATTACTAAGGCGAAATTACAACCTATTGTCGTCACGCTCGCAATGATGAGTGCTGCCCGAGGACTTGCATATGTCCTCACTCAGGGAAGCTCAATTTCAGGGTTCCCGGATTCCTTTGCCGCTCTTGGACAAAAGGCAATTGGTCCTTTACCGTGGATTGGGTATGTCCCACTGCCTGTTTTTATTGCTCTTGTGCTAGTAATTTTCGGCGCACTCCTGCTAAGAAGAACAGCTCTAGGACGAGGTATATATGCCGTCGGAGCTAGTGAGGAGGCTTCGAGGCTTTCAGGAATAAACGTTTTTCGTATAAAATTGTTTGCGTACTCGTTGACGGGTTTGCTGTGCGGGCTGGGAGGAGTGATGATGGCAGCGAGGTTAGTTTCATCGGTGCCAGATGCTGGTGTGAATTTTGAGTTTGAGGCAATAACGGCGGTTGTAATGGGAGGAAGTAGCCTTAGGGGTGGCGAAGGAAACATAACAGGTACAATAATAGGCGTTGGGGTAATGGCTATTCTAAGGAATGGTCTGAACCTCATAGGCGTTCCAGATATTTGGCAGGGGTTATTCCTTGGCGTCGTCCTAATACTTGCAGTATTAGCTGATAACTTAAGGAATACCTTGCGGATGAGACTAAAGATGCATTTCTAGAAGGAGGAATGAGTAAGGTTGGATCTGAAGTTTAAAAGCCGACTTTTTTGCTGGATAGCATCTATATTGCTGACTGCAACAATAATCCTATACACGACAAGTTGTTCGCGAAAACCTGCCCCGACAACAAAACCAACAAAAGTACAAACGTCTGAACAAAAAACCCGCAAGCGAAAAATTGTCTTTGTTATGAAACTTGTTGGAATACCCTATACCAATGCATGCGAGAAGGGAATGAAAAAAGCTGCTGCAGAACTCGGTATCGAGGCGAGCTTTCTTGGTCCTCCAGGTGCCGCTGATATAATCAAGCAGATCAATATTATCGAAGATCAAATCTCGGCCGGTGTAGATGCCATAGTCATTTCACCTAATGACGACAAGGCGATAATTCCCGTCATTGAAAAGGGCACCAAGATGGGCATCAAAATGTTTACGTGGGATTCCGATGCTCCTGAAAGCAAACGCATTTTCTATGTTGCGGCAGCTGACGATGTTGGCATTGGGCGCGATATCATAGATCGAATTGCGAAGGACATTGGAGGTAAGGGAAAAGTCGCCATAATGTCTGGTGGACCCAATGCGCTCAACTTGAACTTGCATATCAAAGGAGTTGTAGAAGGCGCCAAAAAATACCCCGGAATTAAGATTGTCACGCCATATCTATATAACAACGATGACCAGCAGCAGGCAATTACCGCGGCGGTAACTATGCTTCAGCGGCACCCGGATCTAGCCGCTTTTGCGTGCGTTAATTCTCCGGGCGTGCCTGGTGTTGCAAGAGCGCTGATACAAACTGGAAAAGAAGGTAAAGTTAAAGTATGGGGACTTTCCCTTCCAAGTGAGAACCGCGACTACATAAAAAAAGGAATTGTTAATGGCTTGATCCTTTGGGACCCCTCTAAGCTTACTTATCTTACTACCAAACTTGTCAATGATTATCTTGATGGAAAAAAACCTGTTGACGGTATGCATGTTCCCGGAATCGGCAAGCTAAAAGTAAGCAAGGATGGAGTGATCATAATGCCGGGCGTTGTGATCACGAAGGAGAATGTGGATCAATTTGATTTTTAACAGATAATTCTCAAGTTAAAAATAGGACGTCACAGGCGTATGGTTTTAGGTTTCTACTATTCGGTTCTGTGGAAAATTAATTTTGCTTGTTTATATCTCAATAATAACTGGAAGGAACTAACTCGTGAGGCGACATGTCCTTGAATGGGATCCATCATGGGATGACGATTGGCAAGCAGCCCAACCTGATTTGGAAAGGTTGATAGAAGAGGGATGCCCGCCTGAACCTACGAAGGCAGTTGAGTATTACAAATACGGGTTCATAATGCGAAAAAAACATCCCTTTCATCCCTGGCCTGAGATTGAAAGGGAGATTTATCAAGACTATATGACAGGTCAGTTGGAATTGACTGAAGGAGAAGATTGGGAAGAAGCCCGAAGATATATCAAGGCAGGATGGCTGCGTGCTAGCAGGCAAACGTAGTCTTGAATATATCTTCGGGCGTAAGTTTTGAAATCAGTCAAGTTATTGTGCCATTGTTTCAATCTCTTCCTCCCGCCTAGCGGCTCCGAGAATTCCGCCACTAGCGGCTGCGGCCCATGCGAGAATTGCGCTAATCGCAAAATAAATAGCCGCATTTCTTGCAGTACCAACGGCAGCTTGAGCTTCGGATGGGCTAATGTTTAGCCGCGAAAGAGCCGTCAGCATACTCTGAGCCGCTCCTAAAAGCCAGCTAATACCAAAAGCGCTAAGCACTGTTCCAGCCATAAGCGCTAGAGCCCATACCATAGTCCCTTGGGCTAAGCCATTCTTCACGCCTGCCACTGCTGCCATTCGTCCGGCAATATACCCACCAATAAATAGAACTACTAACATGCTAATACCCGACCAAATTCCCAGCATGTTGCTTACACGCGCGGCAAAATCAGGAGCTGCGGGATTGTACAAGCTCAAAGCAACGGCTAGACCACATGCTCCGAGCACAACCTGGGCGCCAAGCGTTACTAGAAATCCCGCCCAAACTGGTCCCCAGCGCACTCGGTCACGGGTCCATGCTATCGCTTCTGCACGAGCTTCTGCAGTAGGAACGCCAGCTGCCATGGCGGCTGCTCCACCTTTGCGTCCTGCTTCTTCACCGGGCAGATTCTCTTGCTTTTGTTCTTCCATAATAAGTTCCTCCTTCGTAATGAGCTAATGATGGTTCATTCTCATTTCAATTTTTTGCCCTTATTTTCTTAGATTTGAAACATTTCCAACTTGCATAAAACTAGCAATCCTTACAGCACAAGTTTTTGAGTGGCATGGCATAATCTCAATGAAAGTAAAAAGTGAATAGCGTGATGGACGACAAAGGCAAATCACTCGAAAGGGTGAGACGCAAAGCCATGGATCTAACCCAGTAGGCAGCGGTAAAAGCCGAGAATAACCTTCGGGAGAATTTGATAGCGAGGGCTCGGCATGGAAAGCTGAATGCTGGTATGACAGCCAGGCTGCCGAAACAATAGTCGCATTTTAGGCACACTGAAGCCACTACCAAAGAAGAGTTTTGAAAATAGCAGTGTGCGCGACTGAGGTTTCAGCAGCCTGGTTTTTCTTTTATCTGGCTTGCAAGGAGGAGGGACCGAAAATGACAATACCTGAAGCTAAGCAGTACATCGGAAAGAACTGTTGGATAAGCTGGACCGATCGCCTTGGCAAGGAACATAGCAAAGTCTTGCAGGTGGAAGATCTGCAGTTTATTCCGCTCTACGGAGCGTATATAATCGGCGACACTGAGGAAGTTCGACTTGACAGGGTTACTCAGATCCGTGCTCTGGACTGAGCATTTGACTACCATGATTTGGACTGTACAAGCAAGCAGCACTGTGAGGTAGTGAAAGGAGGTTAAGTAAAGCGTTACCAAAGTACAGGTCTGAGACTATTCCCCTCCTGTCCCTAAGCAACCGTCGGTCTCAGATCTGCAAAGTGGGGATGGGTAGCCGTGCCCCCTACCCATCCCTTATTTTTTTGCTTTATGGTATAATAGATTGCAAAAGGCGTGAGTCTCGCATTCCCCCCGAACCCATTAAAACTGAGCTGCGAGACTCACGCCCTATATTTATGGACGATAACTTCTTCAAATTTGTTCGCCTTGGTGAACTGGTTAGAAAGGGATTTATAACATCAGCAAGAGGTTGTTGGATGCAGTTTCGGAATTAATTTTTTGCATTGGCTTTTTTTTGTTTCTAGCCATTATTTATTGCTGTGAAATTTCTTCAAGTATGCGCTCAGCCGCTTCAATTCTACTTTTCGCAGCTGTAATTGCTCTCCCTATGACAAGATAGTCAGCTCCATTGTTTAGAGCTTCCCTTGGCGTCATTATTCTAGCCTGATCGTTTGTTGCTGCCCATTGGGGGCGAACTCCGGGCGTAACGACAATAAACTCTGGTCCGCATGCAGATTTTACCGGGATAATCTCGTGCGGTGATGCGACAACGCCAGCTAAACCTGCGCTTTGAGCCAAGACTGCAAGATGGGTAACGTGATTTTCGAGCAACATCGGAACGGACAGTTCCTCGTGAAGTACTTTCTCACTGATGCTTGTGAGTACTGTCACGCCAATTACGAGAGGAGCTTCGATTCCCTGTCTATGTGCTTCATCTCCAGCGGCTTCAACTGCCGCGCGCATCATTGCCGTCCCACCTGACGCGTGAACGTTGAACATCCAAATGCCCATTCGAACTGCCGCTCGAGCTGCACCAGCAACTGTGTTTGGAATATCATGAAATTTGCAATCGTAAAATATGCGCTCTGCTCCTGCATTGCGCAGTGCATCGAATATCTTTGGCCCTACTGAGTTAAAAAGTTCTAAGCCGACTTTGAACGCACCGACATAGTTATTTAATTCGCGAACCAAATTAACAGCTTCTTGCTGGCTGCTTACATCTAGGGCTAGGATAATTTTATTTTTCGCGGTCATTTAACCACACCCAGCTTTCTAGTTTTGCATTCAAAAATCAAAACTTTGAACATGGCTAGAATTCACTCTTGGGCAAACGCACGGTACCTACAATTTCGGAGACATGGCTGAAACCATGGCGTTCAATGTAAGCTTTAAGACCTTCAATAATTTCAATCATGGCATTAGGATAAACAAAATTGGCAGTTCCTACCTGAATTGCATTTGCGCCGGCAAGCATAAACTCTACTGCATCTTCAGCAGACATTATACCCCCAATTCCGATTACGGGAACATCTACAGCTTTTGCTACTTCCCAGACCATTCTCAATGCAATAGGTTTAATCGCAGGACCAGAAAGCCCACCAGTAATATTGGCTAACCGAAAAGTACGAGTCTCAGCATCTATTGAAGTGCCAATTAAAGTGTTGATTAGCGAAACTGCATCTGCTCCCGCTTCAACTGCCGCGCGTGCAATGGATACAATATCAGTCACATTTGGCGAAAGTTTCGGTATTATTGGGAGGCTAGTTGCCTTACGGACAGCGCTTACTACCTCAGCCGTCATATGGGGATCAACGCCAAATGCAATGCATCCTTGTTTTACATTCGGGCAGGAAATATTTATCTCTAAACCTGCAACCCCTTCTATCCCATCCAGGCGCCTTGCAACCTCCGCATATTCCTCAACAGAGTGTCCAACGATATTAACAATAACTGGAACGTCAAATTGCCTAAGCCAAGGTAGTTTCTCGTTGATTAAGTTATCCACACCATCGTTTTGAAGGCCAATGGCGTTGAGCATTCCCGCCGCAGTCTCTGCAATTCGATCGGGAGGATTCCCCATCCAAGGTTCGAGCGAAGTGCCTTTCGTAATTATTGCTCCGAGTTGGTTAATATCAACTAAGCTGCTGTATTCTTTTCCAAATCCAAAGGTGCCGGAAGCTGCCATAACAGGGTTTTTCATATGGATTCCGGCAATTTCGATAGCCAAGGGCTTTGGAAGGCTCATTTGCCTACTCCCAAAATATATCTTCTGCTTTAAAGACCGGACCTTCTACGCATGACCGTGCATATCTAAACCCAGAATTGGGTTCTTTAACTCTTATAACGCAACTCATGCATGCGCCGACGCCACATGCCATTTTTGTTTCTACGGAAATTTGGCAGTGTAAGTTATGTTGGTCGCATATTCTGGCTACTGTTTTGAGCATTGGCATTGGCCCACACGCATATACTAGGCAATCATCCTTATTATCAAATGTTTCAATGTACTCTTTGAGAAGATCTGCAACCGTGCCATGGTAGCCATAAGAGCCATCATCGGTTGAGATAAGGTGCTCTGAACTGCGTTTTTCGTTCTGTTTTCTATAAATAACTAGATTTGCTGTTCTAGCACCTGATAGGAATTTAATCTTATCTTTGCCAAATCTTTCCTCTAAAGTCCTAAGAAGGTAGTAGAGCGGTGCTATGCCCATGCCGCCGCTAACAAGAAGAAAACGTCCGTGCCAAGAATCGGGAATTTTGAATCCACGTCCTAGCGGTCCAATGACGTCAACCACATCCTCTATTATTTTCTCCTCAAGCATCCTTGTGCCTCTGCCTCGACTATCATAAAGTATGTCAACATATCCACCTACCGCGTCGGCAAAATGTATGCTAAACGGACGTCGGAGTAGCGGATCGTAAAATTGCCCTGACTTGTGGCAAAGAACCTGCAAAAACTGGCCCGGGATGCAATCTCTCGCTATTTCTGGAGCTTCTAGTATAAGTCTTCGCATGTTTGGCTGAACTATGCTATACTCAATGACGCGGCATTTGAGGTGTTTGCCTTGTGGAATATTGGTTTCATGGCTGTTAAATGAGTTGCTTGCAGGTTGTTCTATCATAAAAATCCTTTTATTGGAAAGAGTATTAAAGGCACTAAGCTGAGCTATTATTTTAACTGCTTAAGGCTATTTTATCCGCGTTTCATGTTCGGCAAACTTACTTTACTTTCGACGCATAAGTCGCCCATTTATTTTTGTTAGTTGTCTAGCATTTCCACTTCGCTATGGTATTCTTGAAGTGATTTAACTGTATTAGTGCGTTCTCTTGCTGCCTGGATTCCTTGGGCTGCTGCTACTGCCGCCGCTGCGGTTGTAACATATGGTACTTTAAGCTTGATTGCCGTTTTGCGGATGTAGCTGTCATCGTGGAAACTTTCCTTGCCAGCAGGAGTGTTTATCAGCAAATGTATTTTGCCGTTCTGCATGGCGTCAACAATGTTCGGTCGTCCTTCGTGAAGCTTCTTGATTTCCGTTACGTTTATGTTATTTTGGGAAAGGAATCTTGCTGTTCCACCAGTAGCTACTATTGAAAACCCCATCTCAAAAAGCTTTTTTACAGCAGGCAGGACAGCTTCTTTGTCACGATTGGCTACAGTTACTAATACCGTGCCTTCTTTGGGAAGTTCATAACCAGCTGCTGCTTGTGCTTTGTAGAAAGCGAGACCGAAGCAATCTGCCATGCCCAGTACTTCACCTGTCGAACGCATCTCAGGCCCAAGCAGCGGATCAACTTCGGGAAACATATTAAACGGAAAGACCGATTCTTTTACACCATAATGAGGATATCGTCGAGGTCTAGTATCTAAATTACTTAGTTTTGCACCAAGAATTACCTGGGTCGCTAATCTTGCCATAGAAACACCTGTTACTTTGGAGACTAATGGCACTGTTCTTGATGCTCGAGGGTTTGCCTCCAAAACGTAAACCTTGTCATCCGCTATGGCGTATTGTATATTCATTAGCCCGATTACGTTTAGTTCAACGGCTATTCGCTTAGTATAATCTATGATGGTGTCAATATGGCGCTGTGGAATGGTTAAAGGCGGTAGAACACATGCGCTGTCGCCAGAATGAATACCAGCTAGCTCTATATGCTCCATAATTGACGGCACAAATGCATCCTCGCCGTCGGAAATTGCATCTGCTTCAGCTTCGATGGCGTCCTCGAGAAATTTGTCTATCAGGATTGGACGTTCAGGAGACACCTCAACAGCTGCTTTGACATATTTCACCAGCATTTCTTCGTCATACACGATTTCCATTCCGCGGCCACCCAGCACATATGAAGGGCGCACCATTAATGGGTAGCCAATTCTTTTGGCGACAGCTATGGCTTCTTCAAGCGAGCTAGCCATACCATGTTCTGGCATGGGGATCGAAAGTTTTCTCATCATTTCTGCAAATCGTTCTCGATCCTCTGCCAAATCTATGCTTTCGTGTGATGTACCTAAAATTTTCACCCCAGCTTTTGCCAAATCAGCCGATATGTTGAGTGGCGTTTGACCGCCAAATTGAACGACAATTCCTTCGGGTTTCTCAAGGTCTATGACATTTAATACGTCCTCCACCGTAAGCGGCTCAAAATAAAGCTTATCCGATGTATCAAAATCAGTCGAAACCGTTTCCGGGTTGTTGTTAATAATAATTGACTCGTATCCAGCATCTCTTAGCGCCCATACTGAATGAACACTACAATAGTCGAACTCGATTCCCTGACCGATTCTGATCGGTCCGCTTCCTAGAACGATTACTTTCTTTCTGCTTGATTGGCTTAACGTTTGAGCATTATTTAATGAACTTTGCGAGTCAGCATTTTTTGGATGAAGCTCTGGCAAGAAGTTTTCTGCTTCGTCTTCTTCATCATAAGAAGAGTAAAAATAGGGTGTTTGCGCTTCAAATTCGGCTGCGCAGGTATCTACCATTTTGTAGACTGGCTTTATCCCAAGTGATTTCCGAAGCTCGCGCACAGCCATTTCCTTCATTCCGACAATTTCTCCAATTTCCTTGTCGGAGAAGCCCATTTGTTTGGCTTTGCGCAATAATTGAATTGCTTCCTTTTCCTCGCTTGAGTCCGATGCCCTTTTGGATGCTAAATTGTGGAAGATTAAACTTGTTCTTTGTATCTGGCTCTCCATATCAACGAGGCGGTTTATGCCTTCGATGAACCATATGTCAATTGCTGAAAGTTCAGCAACCTCTTTTGCTGATATTCCTCTGCGGATTGCTTCTGCAATGGCAAATAAACGCTCATCATTCGGCGTCCTGATTTTTTCTTTAAGTTGTTCGCTTGACCACTGGTTTGCTTTTTTGTGGCGCAGTCCATGGGTTCCGATTTCTGTTGATCGGATTGCCTTCATCAATGCCGCTTCGAACGAACGATCTATAGCCATGACCTCGCCGGTGGCTTTCATCTGCGTGCCAATCACCCTATTGTCAATTTTGAACTTGTCGAAGGGCCATCTTGGGATCTTGACCACACAATAGTCTAGCGCTGGCTCGAAACATGCTGTTGTTTTTTGAGTTACCGCATTGGTAATTTCGTCCAATCTGAGACCAACCGCAATTTTAGCTGACACACGGGCAATAGGATAACCAGTTGCTTTTGATGCAAGTGCTGATGATCTACTAACCCTAGGATTGACTTCAATTACATAGTAATTGAAGCTTTTCGGATCTAGCGCAAACTGCACATTGCAGCCGCCCTCTATGCCAAGTGCGCGAATGATTGCGCAGAAGTTGATATTCTTTGTCCGAAAGCGTTTGACTCGGCGCTATAACAATTGAGTCGCCGGTATGTATGCCCATTGGATCTAGGTTTTCCATATTGCATATTGTTATGCAATTATCCGCGCCATCTCGCATTACTTCGTATTCAATCTCTTTCCAACCCAAAAGACATCGTTCCACTAGGATTTGATGGCGCAGGGAGAGATTCATACCACGCTCGCCTATCTCCAAAAGTTCATTACGGTTGTATGCAACACCGCCACCTGTGCCTCCTAGCGTATAGGCTGGACGAATGATCAGTGGATAGGGAGCAATTTCTGCTATTTTTTTAAGTTCTTCCTCCGTTTCCACAATCCAACTCTCAGGAACCGGCTCATCAATGCTTTGCATTAGCTCCCGAAAGCACTCGCGGTCTTCCGCTTTCTGGATTGCGTCGAGAGGTGTTCCGAGAAGTTTCACGCCATATTTATCCAAAACCCCACTTGTTGAAAGCTGTGTGGCTAGGTTTAGCCCCGTCTGACCACCGAGTGTTGGGAGTAACCCATCCGGCCGTTCTTTCGCAATTACTTTGGCAGCAAACTCAACATTTAGTGGCTCAACATAAACCTTGTCTGCTATTGTAGTGTCCGTCATAATTGTAGCGGGATTGGAATTCATCAGCACAACTTCGCAGCCCTCTTCGCGCAAAGCTTTGCATGCTTGTGTGCCTGCGTAGTCGAATTCTGCCGCTTGCCCAATGGTAATTGGTCCGCTGCCTATGACCATAACCTTTTTTATGTTGCTTTGCCGTGGCATACTTTTCGTTTACGCTCCCTTAATTTTTCTGTTATTTATTTGCAAGATCTCATCATATCAATAAAACGCTGGAATAGGTAATTGCTATCCATAGGTCCGGGGGAAGCCTCAGGATGGTATTGGATTGAGAATATTGGAAGCTCTTTGTGTGATAAACCTTCAACTGTTCCGTCGTTTAGGTTGATGTGTGAGACTTCCATCCCAGAGCTTTTTAAACCTTCAGGATCTACCGCATACCCATGATTTTGCGATGTGATAAATACTTTGCCAGTTGAAAGTTCTTTTACTGGATGGTTTCCACCTCGGTGACCGAACTTAAGTTTGAAAGTGCTGCTTCCAAATGCCCAGCCAAGAAGTTGATTACCAAGGCAGATTCCCATAATCGGCTTCTTCCCTATCAACTTTTTTACGTTTTCAATCGCATTGGAAAGAAGCGCTGGATCTCCAGGTCCTGGCGAGAGAATGATGCCGTCAGGATCTGCATCTAGTATTTGTTCTGCAGAGGTGTAGCACGGATATACTGTAACACGACACTTGAGTGCGCATAAACTTCGCAATATATTTCTTTTAACACCAAAATCAAGGAGAGCAACATCAAACTCCGGCTTAACTGATTCTGCTTTGTTTTCCCAAACATATGGCTCCTTGGTAGTAACACGTTTGGTGAAGTCTATGGCGCTGTAATCAGGTGTGTCGGCAATTCTTTTGAGCATTTCATCGCGGGTATATTCAGTTGTTATTCCGCCGAGCATTACTCCTCGAATTCGAAGATGCCGAGTAAGAGCACGAGTGTCAACTCCTTGAATGCCCACTATATTTTGACTTGCCAAGAAATCATTAAGAGTGCCGACAGCACGCCAATTGCTTGGAACATCGCAAAGGTGTTTTACAACAAAACCATCAACTTGCACTTTTGAGGATTCAAAGTCATCATGATTGATGCCATAGTTGCCGATAAGTGGATATGTTAACGCCAATATCTGTCCCGCAAATGACGGGTCAGTTAGCATTTCTTGGTACCCCGTCATGCATGTGCTGAATACTACCTCACCAATGGTTGTCCCTTTTGCGCCTATTGATTCTCCTTCGTATGTGGTACCATCCTCGAGAACTAGGAGTGCTTTCATAAGATTTTTCCCCGTTAGAGTGGTAATGGATTATAATTTAACTAGCTTTCCTGTGCGTGCTGACTCTAGTGCTGCCTGCATAACAGCTACAGCTGCACGTGCTTCAGGACCGCCTGTCTCCGGTTTCTTTCCGGTTAGAATACACTCGCCGAATTCTTTAAATTCGTCTGCGATCAAGTTTATGCGCTCAATCATTATTGTTTCTGGCTTGCCATCTATATCGTAGTAAGTAAGTTTATATGGCCAGAAATCAAATTCAAACCAGCCTTTTGTTCCATACACGCAGGTAAGCGTTTTTGGAGGTGTGACATAGGTATCTCCGATTTGACCCAGAATGCCACTTTTGAAACGAAGAATAACCTGCGTTAGTTCTTCGGTTTCACATTCAAGAAATTTCTTGCCCGTCATTGCCATGACCTCAGCCACCGGACCGGCAAGGTAGTGGAAAATGTCTATTTGGTGTATGCCAAGCAGATTCAGTGGTCCTCCCGGGCATTTATCCAAATACCAGCGCCACATGCCCGGTGCCAAAGACCATCCACCTCGATGGGATTGATGAGCTTCAATCATCGCTAGGTCGCCAATTTTTCCGTCTTCAATTGCTTGCTTAATAATTCGAATGCCCGGTGCCCTGCGCAGACTATGACCCACTTGGAGAACTACTCCTGCATCTTCGCATGCCTGAATCATGGCATCAGCTTCTTGCACTGTATTAGCTATCGGTTTCTCGACCCAGACGTGTTTTCCCCACCCCGCTGCTTGAATGGCTAGCTGGGCATGTACATGGTTAGGAACGATTAAAATAACAGCCTCTACCTGAGGGTTGCTGATAATTTCCTCAAATGATCGTGCTGGAGGAACTGGGATGGTATTCGAATATTTTGCTATTATTTCAGAATTTGCATCAAACCACGAAACTAATTCCAAATTACCAGCCTCGTTAATAGCTGGCAGGCTTTGTGTTCCACCCCAGCTGCCAACTCCAACTAACGCAACCTTTACTTTTCTCATGCTATCACCTCTTTGTTTCTAGCCACTATTTTTCCGTTTACGATTGTGAGAACTGGCGAACCTGTAAGTTTGCGTCCACTTAGCGGAGTGTTCTTTGACCTTGAGTAAAACTTAGATGGTTCAACAATCCACTCCGCCTCAGGATCTATTACTGTTATATTTGCCGTGCTCCCTACCTCTAATTTCCCTAAGCCTAGCCTCAAAATTTTTGCGGGAGCCGCGGTCATCTTCATAAAGGCATTTGCCAACGATAGAATTCCGGGTTTGACTAACTCAGTTATCACCAGACCAACTGCGGTTTCGAGGCCAACCATTCCATTTGCAGCTATTGCAAATTCGGTTTCCTTCTCTTCAATTGCGTGAGGAGCATGATCTGTGGCAATTACATCAATTGTGCCGTCGGCAAGTCCCTCCTTAATTGCGGCAACATCATCTGAGGTTCTGAGCGGCGGGTTGATTTTTGCATTGGTGTCGTAGTTTCTAAGTGCATCGTCAGTCAAGCTAAAGTATTGAGGACACGTCTCACAAGTTATATTTGCGCCATCTTCTTTCGCACGGCGAATTAGCTCTACTGACCCCTTGGTGCTTACGTGGGCGATGTGAAGTCTGCAGCCTGTCAGGCGAGCAAGCATTATGTTTCTGGCGACCATAATTTCTTCCGATTCTCGGGGGATACCCTTAAGGCCAAGTATTGTCGAGGTAATTCCTTCGTTCATCAAGCCTTCGTCGCTAAGAGAGAGATCTTCACAGTGTGTTATGACTGGCACGTCAAGCATTGCACAATAATCCATCACACGGCGCATGAGCCCAGAGTTTTGTAACGGAAATGCATCGTCGGAAAACGCAACAGCACCTCCCTCGAGCATATCGCCAATCTCCGCCATTTCCTCGCCTTTCATTTCCTTGGTCAATGCACCTATTGGAAAAACCTCCACCAGCCCGACTTCGTTTGCTCTGCAAAGTATGAACTCAACTACAGAGCGATTGTCCACAACAGGATTTGTGTTTGGCATGCATGCAATTGAGGTAAATCCACCGGCAACGGCAGCGCGGGAGCCAGTGGTAATGTCTTCTTTGTATTCAAAGCCGGGTTCGCGAAGATGCACATGTATGTCAATTAAACCCGGGAGAACAACCATGCCGGCAACATCTTCAACTTGCTCAGGTTTGATACCGACGGGCTCAACCTTTCCTATTTCCGCAATTTTTCCATCTTTAATTAGGAGATTTCCGATTGTATCTAAGTTTCGCGATGGATCAATTATTCTTCCACCTTTAAGTAGCAAGTGCATCTACTGTGCCCCCCAAGAGTAAATAGAGTAAAGCCATTCTTATGGCTACTCCATTGGTAACTTGTGTTGTAACCATCGAGATATCACAATCTGCCACATCTGGCATAATTTCCACGCCACGATTCATTGGTCCAGGGTGAAGAACAATAACATCATCCTTTGCCAGCTTGATTCTGTCCTTTGTAATTCCAAAAAGGTTAGTATACTCGCGAAGGCTTGGGAATAGCCCTTTTTTCATACGTTCAAGTTGAATGCGAAGGACATTGATTACGTCAACGTCTTTAAGCCCTTCTTCAATGTTTGTGTAAACTTCTACTGGCAGGCGGTCTGCTTCAGGAGGCATTAGTGTCTTTGGTCCCACAAATCGAACTTTTGCACCCATTTTAGTGAGGCCCCACATGTTCGACCTTGCGACACGGCTGTGAAGTATATCTCCTACGATTGCTACAGTCAGCCCTTCAAGCCTTCCTTTTTTCTCAAGGATTGTCATCATGTCGAGAAGCCCCTGCGTTGGGTGCTCGTGCATTCCATCGCCCGCATTTATTACAGACTCTGGTATCAAGCTTGCGACAAAGTGGGGTGCTCCTGACGCTTGGTGCCTGATGACGAAAACATCCGGTCTCATCGCTCGAAGTGTAAGAATTGTATCCTTAAGAGATTCGCCTTTCACCACACTGCTAGTAGATGGAGCTATGCTCGAGGTATCGGCACTCATTATTTTCGCGGCAATCTCAAACGAGGTTCGGGTGCGTGTGCTTGGTTCGTAGAAAAGAGTTACAATAGATTTTCCACGCAGAGCAGGTACTTTCTTAATTGGTCGGCTTAGAATTTCTTTCATTGAGAGCGCCGTTTGCAATATTAATTCAATTTCTTCGCGTGTGATTTCCTCGAGACCGAGAATGTCTTTTCTTTTTAATGCCATTCCAGCACCTCTGAATGCCAATTTTCAGACATGACTTTGTTGTCTAAAAGCACAGCATTTATTACTCAAGTTTGCGAATATAAACTTTATCTTCGCCTTCTATTTCTTTGAGCTGGACATCCACGAATTCCTTACGGGATGTAGGGATGTTTTTCCCAACATAATCCGGACGAATTGGCAGTTCACGGTGTCCGCGATCTATCAATACTGCCAATTGAATCGCCGCCGGGCGTCCCATATCCATTAATGCGTCAAGCGCACATCTGACAGTTCTTCCCGTGTAGATAACTTCGTCAACTAAGATAATGGTTCGGTCATTGACGTCGAAGGGTATATCGGTCTGTCCAACTGTTGTTTGGTGTGTGAGAATATCGTCACGGTAGAGACCAATGTCGAGTATGCCGACTGGCACTCGAACATGTTCAATTTCATAAAGAAGTTTCGCTAATCTTTTTGCAAGTGGTACGCCTTTGCGTCTGATTCCGACAATGCCGAGTTTTTCCGCGCCTTTATTTTTTTCGATTATCTCATGCGCAATGCGGGTTAGAGCTCGTCTGATTTCTTCAGCATCCATTAACTGAGGCATCTGGGTTGCCATTTTAATACTCCTTAGATTAAGGCTGACTTCCGTTTAAAAGCGAAAATAAGGTTTCTCGCGCACAAAAAACGCCCCCCTGCTGAGGTTAGCAAGGAGGCGTGATATTGCTGTTGTAAACTTTGTGCATACACGCACACCCTTGTTGGCCTCACAGGACCAACTTAAAGGCATCTCGTCGAGTTTTGCTAAGTATACCAGAGGGAAGCCTACCTGTCAATAGTTTTTTGTTTTTGAATTTGCCGTTATATTAAATTTTTCTTGAGCCATAGGGCACTGGTGACAATGCCTTTTAAAATAAGCGGCAATGATTCTGAACGAAAAAAATAATTTTTAAAGAGAAACTATCGTTTATGTGGCTTAATCCGGAAAAATGGCGGGGATGTGTGCGAATCGAACGCACCCGAGACCTTCTTCAGACCTCACACAGGTTTTGAAGACCAGGAGGGCCACCAGGCCCCATCCACCCCCACGTCGCTAAATTCAGTATAAGTATGTGGGAGTGGCGTGTCAAGAATCCAGAAGTAGGTCGGGCACAGGTTGGACCATTTGCTCCTTTAGTTCATCACTAAGGGGGACTTCGCCATTTGCAAGCGCCTCGAGAAAAGCTTCTACGACCATCGGGTCAAACTGTGTTCCAGCACAGTTCTTTAGCTCGTCAATTGCTACTTGCAAAGGCAAAGCATCTCGCCAAGGGACATCCGATACCAAAATATCAAATGTTTCCGCAACTGCAATAATGCGCGCGCCAAGGGGGATGTCATGCCCTGATAATCCATCCGGATACCCTTTGCCATCAAATCTCTCGTGGTGGTGTTTAATCATTGGGATGGCATCATGGAGTTCGGGCACTCGCTCGAGCATCCGTATTGCAATCGTTGAATGAAGCCTCATAATTTCAAACTCGCGTTCGCTTAGGCGACCCAGTTTCTCGACAATTTGGCGTGAGATGCCAACTTTTCCTACATCGTGAAGTATTGCTG
>FWPV01007371.1_pt1 | contig 20028 bp, 21 predicted proteins | sample 2228371 | NCBI WGS metagenome assembly FWPV01 (sample SAMEA103939776, study PRJEB20133) | metagenome | reverse complement strand
GCCGAGGGCGAGGCGGCGCTGCGCGCGGCCTCGGACGCCGAGCGCGAGGCGGAACGTGCGGCCTCGGAAGCGCGGGAAGCTCGCGCCCGGGCCGAGGCGCGGACCGATGCCGCCCGCGAGGGCGTCGCGCAGGCCGCGCACCGGATCGCGGAGGAACAGGAGACGACGCCCGACAAGCTGCTCGAGTCGCTCGATGCCGACCCCGAGCGGATGCCGGCTTCCGAGGCGATCGAGGCCGATGTCCAGCGCCTGCGCCGGCAGCGCGACGCGCTGGGCGCGGTCAACCTGCGCGCCGAGGAGGACGCGAAGGAAGTCCAGGCCGAGCACGACACGCTGGTCGCCGAGAAGGCCGACCTGGAGGAGGCGATCCGCAAGCTGCGCGCCGGGATCGCGGGCCTGAACCGCGAGGGGCGCGAGCGGTTGCTGACGGCGTTCGAGCAGGTCAATTCGAACTTCACGATGCTCTTCACCCACCTCTTCGGCGGCGGCGAGGCGCGGCTGGTGCTGGTCGAGAGCGACGACCCGCTGGAGGCGGGGCTGGAGATCATGTGCCAGCCGCCGGGCAAGAAGCTGTCGACGCTGAGCCTTCTGTCGGGGGGCGAGCAGACGCTGACGGCACTGGCGCTGATCTTTGCGGTGTTCCTCGCGAACCCCGCGCCGATCTGCGTGCTGGACGAGGTCGACGCGCCCCTGGACGATGCGAACGTCACGCGGTTCTGCGACCTTCTGGACGAGATGTGCCGCCGCACCGACACGCGGTTCCTCATCATCACCCACCACGCGGTGACGATGAGCCGGATGGACCGCCTGTTCGGCGTGACGATGCAGGAGCAGGGCGTGAGCCAGCTGGTGAGCGTCGATCTCAAGCGCGCCGAGCAGCTGGTGGCGTGAAGCGGCAGGATGCTTCTTGCCAGGCGCGGCCGGAGCGGTGTTTCGTCAGGTCATGGTGAAGCTCGTTCTGCTGCACAAGGCGGACTCGATCTACGACGACGACCCCGACGTGAGATACGATTTCCCGCGGTCGTATCTGAAGGCTGTCCGGGAGGCTGTCGGTGACTGGGTTGTCTACTACGAGCCCGTGAAGGCTGGGCCGCGCGGCTATTTCGCGGTCGCGAAGATCTCGCAGGTCATACCGAAGCCGGGCGCTGAGGGGCGTTTCCTCGCCCTTATCGAGCCCGGCAGCTTCCTGCCCTTCGACCGGGAGGTTCCGCGGCTGATCGACGGCAGGCCGCTGGAGTCCGCGCTGACCGAGCCCGACGGATCGCCCAAGACCGGAGGCGCGGTCCAGCTTGCCGTGCGGCGGTTGCCCGAGGCGGATTTCAGCCGCATCGTCAATCTGGGCTTGCCGCCGGACCTCGTCGAGGTCGAAGCCGCCCGATACGGGGGGGCCTTGCCGGGACTTGACGAACCCGCGGCGGTGTTCGATCGGCCGGTGGTGGAGCGCCTCACGCGCCGACCCTATCGCGAGGTCGCCTTTCGCCGGAAGGTTCGCGAGGCCTATGGCTACCGTTGCGCGATGTCGGGCCTGATGCTGACAAACGGGGGCGGGCGCCCGGAGGTGCAGGCCGCGCATATCCGGCCGGTCGAGCGGCAGGGCAGCGACTCGGTGCGCAACGGGCTGGCGTTGTCCGGCACGCTGCACTGGATGTTCGACCGGGGGCTGATCTCGGTCGCGGAGGATTGCGAGACGATCCTGGTCTCGCACAACAAGGTGGAGCGGCTGCTGGCGCCCAGTGGCAGGCTGCTGAAGCCGGTGGACCCGAGGAACGCGCCGCACCCCGAGAACCTGCGGTGGCATCGCGAGAACGTCTTCGGGCAAGTGATGGCCGAGGGCCCCCCGCCCTGGCATTAGGGCTCCTGCCGGCGGCCGGCCGGGAGGGGGCACTGCCCCCGTCCCCGCGAAAGCGGGGACTCCCCCGCGGTATCTGGAACACGGGGAAGGATCAGCTCAGGATCTTGCCGGGGTTGAGGATGCCCTGGGGGTCGATCGCCGACTTGATCGCGCGCATGACGTCGAGCGCGTCCCCGTGTTCGCGGGCGAGGTAGGGGCGTTTGCCCTGGCCGATGCCGTGTTCGCCGGTGCAGGTGCCCTCCATCGAGATGGCGAGGTCGTTCAGCCAGCCGATGAAGCGGTCGGCGCGGGCGCGTTCTTCGGCGCTGTCGCCGTCGACGAGCAGGAGCATGTGGAAGTTGCCGTCGCCCACGTGGCCGACGATGGGCGCGAGGAGGCCGTCGGACTCGGCGCGGTCCTGCGCCCGGGTCACGCATTCGGCGAGACGCGAGATCGGGACGCAGACGTCGGTCGAGATGCCGCGCGCGCCGGGGCGCAGGGCGAGGCAGGCCCAGTAGGTGTCGTGGCGCGCCTGCCAGAGGCGGGTGCGGTCCTCGGCACTGGCGGTCCAGGCGAAGGCGCCGCCGCCGAAGTCCTGCGCAATGACGCCGAAGGCTTCGGCCTGTTCGGCGACGCCGGCTTCCGTCCCGTGGAATTCGAGGAGGAGGAGCGGTGCCTCGGGGAGCGAGAGGCGGGAATAGGCGTTGACCGCGCGGACTGTCAGTGGATCGAGAAGCTCGATCCGGGCCACGGGCAGGCCATACTGGATGGTGGCGATCACCGCCCGGCAGGCCGAGCCGATGTCGGGGAAGGTGCAGGAGGCGGCCGAGATCGCCTCGGGGATGCCATGGAGGCGGAGCGTGAGTTCGGTCAGGATGCCGAGCGTGCCTTCGGAGCCGACGAAGAGGCGGGTGAGGTCGTAGCCCGCGGCGCTTTTCCGCGCACGGCCGCCGGTGCGGATGATCCGCCCGTCGGGCAGGACGACCTGGAGGCCGAGGACCACATCCCTCATGGTGCCGTAGCGCACCGCGTTGGTGCCCGAGGCGCGGGTGGCCGCCATGCCGCCAAGGCTGGCGTCGGCGCCGGGGTCGATGGGAAAGAACAGGCCCTGGTCGCGCAGGTGGGTGTTGAGTCGGCTGCGGGTGACGCCGGGCTGGACGACGGCGTCGAGATCCTCGGCATGGACGGCGAGGATCCGGTCCATGCGGGAGGTGTCGACGGAGATGCCGCCGGCGGGCGCGTTCACATGGCCTTCGAGCGAGGTGCCGGTGCCGAAGGCGATGACCGGAACGCGGTGGTCGGCGCAGATGCGCACGATGTCGGCCACCTCGTCGGCGGTTTCGGCGAAGGCCACGCCGTCGGGCGGCTGGTTGGCGAGCCAGGTCGTGGTATGGCCGTGCTGCCGGCGGATCGCCTCGCCCGTCTGGAAGCGGTCGCCCAGGCGCTGGCGCAGGATTCCGGTGACGGTGGCGATGCCTGCCTCGTTGCGCGGCAGGGCGTGTGCCTCGGTCATCTGTATCCTCCCGTATCGTCGAGCCTGTCGTGGCACGGGCGCCGCGGGCTGGCAAGTCTGTCGGGCCGCCGCCTTGTTCGCGGGGAGGGGGCGCTCTACATGGGGTCCATGTTCGTCCGCCTGCCTTTCCTGCCGCGCCCGCCCGTGGTTCCCGTGGTCCGCCTTTCGGGCATGATTGCCGAAGGGGCGCGGCGGCTCTCTGACAACGCGCTGGCGCCCCTGTTCGAGAGGGCGTTCCGCAAGGGCAGGCCGGCGGCGGTCGCGCTGGTCATCAACTCGCCCGGCGGGTCGCCCGTGCAGTCGTCGCTGATCGCGGCGCGCGTCCGGCGGCTGTCGGAGGAGCGCAAGGTGCCGGTGCTGGCCTTCGTCGAGGACGTGGCGGCCTCGGGCGGCTACTGGCTGGCAACGGCGGCCGACGAGATCTGGGTGGACGAGGCGTCGATCGTCGGGTCGATCGGGGTGATCTCGGCCTCGTTCGGGTTCGACCGGCTGCTGGAGCGGCAGGGGGTGGAGCGGCGCGTCCACACGGCGGGCGAGAACAAGAGCTTCCTCGACCCGTTCCGGCCCGAGCGGGCCGAGGATGTCGCGCGTCTGAGGGCGGTGCTGGAGCCGCTGCACCGCACCTTCATAGCGCAGGTCAAGGCGCGGCGCGGGGCGCGGCTGGCCGAGGGGCGGGACCTGTTCCAGGGCGATTTCTGGACCGGCCGCGAAGCGGTGGAGCTGGGGCTGGCCGACGGGATCGGGCATCTTGTCCCGAAGCTGAAAGAGCGGTTCGGCGACAAGGTGAGGCTGGTGCCCTATGGGCAGCGTCGGCCGCTTCTGGCGCGGCTGGGCGTCGATCTGGTGGGCGACGCCGTCGCCGCGGTGGAGGAGCGGGCCATGATGGCGCGGTTCGGGCTCTAGATGCTGGTCAAGGGCATCACGCTTTTCCTGATCGCGATGGCGGTGCTCGCCATGTTCGGGCGGTTGCGGGTCAGGCGCCGGTCCGACCGCGGGAAGAGGCCCGCGACGTTCACGAAGTGCCGCGCCTGCGGCGCCCCCATCATCGGCAAGGGCCCCTGCGCCTGCCGCAACGCGTGAGGTCTGCCCGTGTTTCTTGACTTGGCTTCGGTTGCGGCCGGACTGGTGATCCTCGTCTTTGCGGGCGACTTCCTGGTGAAGGGGGCAGTGAACCTGGCCCTGCGGCTGGGCATACCGGCGCTGGTCGTCGGGCTGACGGTGGTCGCGTTCGGGACCTCGGCGCCCGAGCTGCTGGTGTCGATCAAGGCGGTGTTGGAGGGCGCGCCGGGGATCGCGCTGGGCAACGTGGTCGGGTCGAACATCGCCAACGTGCTGCTGGTCATCGGCATCCCGGCCATGATCTCGGTCCTGCACACAAGCCGGATCGACACGACGCAGAGCTACGTCACGATGCTGGCGGGGTCTGTCCTGTTCACCGCGCTGGCCTTCGCGGGCGTTTTCGCCTGGTGGTCCGGTCTGATCCTTCTGGCGGGGCTCGGCTTCATGCTGTGGCAGTCCTATCGCCACGCCGCCGCGCACCGGTCGGCAAACGGTGCGGGCATCGGCGAGGACGAAGATCTGGAGGGGGCCGAGCCGGGGATCCCGGGGTGGAAGATCGCCGTGTCGCTGGCGATCGGGCTGGTTGGGCTGCCGGTGGGCGCGGACCTTCTGGTGGACGGGGCGGTGAACGTGGCGCGCGCCTTCGGCATCAGCGAGACGGTGATCGGCCTGACGCTGGTCGCGGTCGGCACGTCGCTGCCGGAACTGGCGACCACGGTCATGGCGGCGTTGCGCAAGTCGGCTGACGTGGCGGTGGGCAATGTTGTCGGATCCAACGTCTTCAACCTTCTGGGCATCATCGGCATCGCGAGCCTGGTCGGACCGATCCCGGTCGATCCGGAGTTCCTGCGCTTCGACCTGTGGGTGATGCTGGGGGCGTCGCTTCTGCTGATGCCGTTCGTGTTCGGCCGGCGGGATATCGGTTTCTGGACGGGCGCCCTGTTCGTCGCAGGCTACGCGGCCTATGTCGTGGTCCTTCTGTCGTAGGGGAGGCGCGGATGGCGGGCAGGGCGTTGGTGACGGGGGCCGGCAAGCGGTTGGGCCGGGTGATGGCGCTGTATCTTGCCGACCGGGGCCACGACGTGGCGGTGCACTATGCGACCTCGGCCGCCGAGGCCGAGGAGGTGGTGGGCCTGATCCGCGCGAAGGGCCGGAAGGCCGAGGCGCTGCGCGCCGACCTGCTGGACGAGGGCGAGACGCAGGCGCTGGGCCCGGCGGCGGCCGAGGCGCTGGGCGGGCCGCTGACGGTGCTGGTCAACAACGCCTCGGTGTTCGAGTACGACAACATCGAGACCGCGACGCGCGAGAGTTGGGACCGTCACATCGAGTCGAACCTGCGCGCGCCCTTCGTGCTGACCCAGCACCTCGCGGCCGGGGTGCCGGACCCGGTGATGGATGAAAACGGCGAACCCCTGGCGCAGGGGCTGGTGGTCAACATGAGCGACCAGCGGGTGCGCAAGCTCACGCCCGAGTTCATGACCTACACGATCGCGAAGATGGGGCTTTGGGCCTTCACCCGAACCGCGGCGCAGGCGCTGGCGCCCCGGGTCCGGGTGAACGCGATCGGGCCGGGGCCGACCTTGCAGGGAACGCGACAATCGGCGAAACACTTCTCGGATCAGCGGACATCGACGATCCTGGGCCGTGGAGCGAACCCGTCCGACATTGCCGCGGCGCTGGGATATTTCCTGGATGCGCCTGCGACAACGGGTCAGCTTCTGTGTATCGACGGGGGCCAGCACCTGGCGTGGCGCACGCCTGACGTTCTGGGTGTCGAGTAGGCCTGACACGCATACTGCGCCCTGGCAGGGCTTGACTTGTGCACCGCTCTCAGGGTCGTGACACAAGTGTTACGAATCCTTCAAGAATTACGGGCATTTGCAGAGCCGTCATAAAAATATATCGTAAATTCAATGACTTGTAGAATTGCCTAAAAAATGTGCAGCTTAACGAAGCGGGCGGAAAACAAGGAGAATTCCGAACGACCCAAAAGATATCGACCGACTTATCCACAGAAGCCGTGGAGATGTTTGCTCTTGCGTCTTTCCGACAGTCGGGGCAGCGACAGCGTGGAATCAGGGGTGTGGTCCCATGACGGATGAGAAGTCCGCAGAGATATCTGGGCAGGCGGTGATCCAGTCCTACCTGCCGGCGCTCGGTCAGGGGCCGGGCGTCTACCGCATGCTCGATGCCCAGAGCCAGGTGCTCTACGTGGGCAAGGCGCGCAACCTCAGGGCGCGGGTGGCAAACTATGCCCGCCCGACGGGGCACAGCGCGCGGATCGCGCGGATGATCTCGGAAACGGCGTCGATGATGTTCCTTTCGACCCAGACCGAGGTCGAGGCGCTGCTGCTGGAACAGAACCTGATCAAGCAGTTGAAGCCGCGCTACAACGTGCTGGCGCGCGACGACAAGTCCTTTCCGAACATCCTGGTTAGCCGGGAACACGCCTTTCCGCAGATCAAGAAGCACCGCGGCGCCAGGCGCGAGAAGGGCAGTTATTACGGCCCGTTCGCCAGTGCCGGCGCGGTGAACCGGACACTGAACCAGTTGCAGAAGGTGTTCCTGCTGAGGAACTGTTCGGACGCGACCTTCGCGACGCGGACGCGGCCCTGCCTTCTCTACCAGATCAAGCGGTGCAGCGCGCCTTGCGTGGGCTACATCGACGAGGCGGCCTACGGCGCGCTGGTCGCGGACGCCGAACGCTTCCTGCAAGGCAAGACGACCAAGGTGCAGGCGACGCTGGCGGCCGAGATGCAGGCCGCGTCCGAGGCGTTGGAGTTCGAGCGCGCCGCCGCGCTGCGCGACCGCATCCGCGCGCTGACGCAGGTGCAGTCGAGCCAGGGCATCAACCCGCAAGGCGTGGCCGAGGCCGATGTCGTGGCGCTGCACATGGAGGGCGGGCAGGCCTGTGTGCAGGTGTTCTTCATCCGCGCGCACCAGAACTGGGGCAACCGCGACTTCTATCCGCGCACCGGCAATGCCGAGGCGCCCGAGGTGCTGGAGGCGTTCCTTGGCCAGTTCTACGGCGACCGGGTGCCGGCGCGGCTGATCCTCCTGTCGCACGGGATCGAGGACGAGGACCTGATGGTCGAGGCGCTGAGCCAGAAGCTGGGCCGCAAGGTCGAGATCGCGGTGCCCAAGCGCGGCGAGAAGGCCGAGCTGGTCGCACACGCGGCGCAGAACGCGCGCGAAAGCCTCGCCCGGCGGATGAGCGAGAGCGCGACGCAGGCGCGGTTGCTGGAGGGGCTGGCCGAGGCCTTCGGCCTGGATGCCCCGCCGCGGCGGATCGAGGTTTACGACAACAGCCACATCATGGGCACGAATGCGGTGGGCGCGATGATCGTGGCGGGACCCGAGGGGTTCCTGAAGTCGCAGTATCGCAAGTTCAACATCCGCGGCGACGAGGTCGCCCCGGGCGACGACTTCGCCATGATGAAGGAGGTGCTGACGCGGCGCTTCCAGCGCCTGCTGAAGGAGGATCCCGACCGCGAGGGCGGCACCTGGCCCGACCTTCTGCTGATCGACGGGGGCGCGGGGCAGGTCGGCGCGGTCGCGGGCATCCTGTCGGACCTGGGCGTCGACGATATCGCCATGGTGGGCGTGGCCAAGGGCGTGGACCGCGACGCGGGCAAGGAGGAGTTCCACCGCCCCGGCCGGCAGCCCTTCGCGCTGAGGCACAACGACCCGGTGCTGTATTTCGTGCAGCGCCTGCGGGACGAGGCGCACCGCTTCGCCATCGGCGCGCATCGCGCCAGGCGGGCCAAGGCGGTGTCGGCGACGCCGCTCGACGAGGTGCCGGGCGTGGGGGCGGCGCGCAAGCGGGCGCTGCTTGCGCATTTCGGGTCGGCCAAGGCCGTGTCGCGCGCCGGGGTCGAGGACCTGAAGGCGGTCGACGGGATATCGGAAACGATGGCGCAGGCGATCTACGACCACTTCCACGCTGCCGGCTAGGCGCAGCGTGCCTGCCGGTTGTGCGCGACCCCAGATTGCCACTAGTCTCGGGCGAGTTTTTCGTTGCCGGAGCCCGAGATGCGCCCTCGCCTGATCCTTGCCCCCGCTGTCGCGCTGGTGTCCCTGCCTGCCGTCGCCCAGACCATCCTGACCGTCGAGCCCTTCGCCGGGTCGGCGCCCATGAGCGAGGTCGCCGAGGCCTTCGGCGAGACGGCGCGGATCACCGGCTTCGCGGACGACACGGTGCAGGCGGAGGACTTCCGCGGCCGTGTCACGCTGAACCGTTATCGCAACCCCGACGGCGTCTCGACGCTGGAGATCCTGGAGAACTACCGCGCGGCGCTGAACGAACGGGGGTTCGTCGCGGACTGGGAATGCAGCGGACGGGCCGAGTGCGGGAACCAGCGCGACGGCGGCTGGAACAGCCGCAACGGCATGAACCTCGGGATCGGGGGAGACGTGCGCTACCTGACCGGCCGGGTGCCCCACGAGGGGGTCGAGGTGCTGGTGTCGGTCGGCGTGGAGCGGTCGGCGCATTACGTCCAGGTGCTGCAGCCCGAGGCGCTGGAGACGGGACGGGTGCGCATCCTCGACGCCGAGGCGATGGCCTCTTCGCTGGAGGCCGAGGGCAAGATCGCGATCGAGAACATCTATTTCGATTTCGCGAGAGCGGACCTTCTGCCCGAATCGGACCCCGCGCTGGCTGAGATCGCGCGGCTTCTGGCCGAGCGGGAAGGGCTGTCGGTCTACGTCGTGGGCCACACCGATGCGGTGAGGTCGCTGGAGGCGAACCTGGACCTGTCCCGCCGCCGGGCCGAGGCGGTGGTCGCCGCGCTGACCGGGCGGTTCGGCCTGGCCGAGGGGCGCGCCGTGCCGGCCGGCGTCGGGCCGCTGGCGCCGGTCGCGACGAACGCGACGGAGGAGGGGCGCGCGCTGAACCGGCGGGTGGAGATCGTCGCGCGGTAGCGGGGCGTCAGGCCCCGCCGCCCACGATCGCGGTGACGACGGCGGCGTAGAACAGGCATGTCGCCGCCAGCACGAAGATGTGCCAGATGGTGTTGTGGAAGGGCAGGCGTTCCCAGAGGTAGAACACGACGCCCGAGGTATAGAGAGCGCCGCCCGCGATCATCAGGGCGACGACGGGCGCGTCGAGCGCGCCGAGAAGGGCGCCGCCCGCCACGACGCCGGCCCAGCCCATCCCGAGGTAGAGCGCCAGTGCCGCCCAGCGGAAGCGCGCGGGCGACAGGAGCTTGAGGCTCACCCCAGCCAGCGCCGCGCCCCAGAGCCCGGCCAGCAGCCCGAAGCCCTGGCCCGAGACGATGACGAAGGGCGTGTAGGTGCCGGCGATCTTGACATAGATCGCCGAGTGGTCGAGCCGACGCAGGAGCCAGGCCCAGTCGGCACGGTCGATCATGTTGTAGAGCGCCGAGCAAAGGATCATCAGCGCCAGCGCCCCGCCATAGACCGACACCCCCGCAAGCGAGGCAGCGTCGCCCCGCAGGAGCGCCGTCACCACGATCAGCGCGGGCACGCCGCCCAGCGCCGCCGCCATCCCGACGACGTGCACCACGGCGTCGGACAGGTATTCGGCACGGCTGTAGACACGGGCGGAAGAGCTCATGCCCAGAGGATAGCGTGCGTGCGTGACAGGGCAATGTCGCCCCGTGACGCAGAGCCGTGGCGCAGGGCGGTGACGCGGAGCGGTGACGCAGAGGCCGGCGTCCATCTTCCCCGGCGCAGCGGAATGGGCTAAGCCCGGCGCATGACCTGGACGATCCCCAATATCCTGACGACGCTTCGGCTGCTCGCCGCGCCGGGGGTCGCGGTCATGTTCCTCTACTTCACCCGGCCCTGGGCGGACTGGTTCGCGCTGGCGCTGTTCGTCGGCGCGGCGATCACCGACTGGTTCGATGGCTACCTCGCGCGGCTCTGGAAGCAGGAATCGCGCTTCGGCGCGATGCTGGACCCGATCGCGGACAAGGCGATGGTGGTGATCGCGCTTCTGGTCCTGACGGGCTATTCGGGGATGAACCCCTGGCTGATCCTGCCGGCGACGGTGATCCTGTTCCGCGAGGTCTTCGTGTCGGGCCTGCGCGAGTTCATGGGCGACGATGCGCGGCTTCTGAAGGTCACGAAGCTGGCCAAGTGGAAGACGACGGCGCAGATGGTCGCGATCGCCGCGCTGTTCCTGGGGACGGGGCTCGAATACCTCAACGGGGTCGCGATGCAGGGGATGACGCCCGACGAATACACCGCCGCGGTCCATGCGGGTGCCGCCGACCCGATCCGGGCCTGCGGCGTGCGGGACTGCGCCTCGGTCGCGGGCGACGTGGGGCTGGTGCTGATCTGGATCGCGGCGGCTTTGACGCTGGCCACCGGGTGGGAGTATTTCCGCAAGTCGCTGCCCTATCTCAAGGACGAGGTGCGCAAGTGATCGACGTGCTCTATTTCGCATGGGTCCGCGAACGGATCGGCCTGCCGAGGGAGCGGATCGAGACCGCCGCCGCCACGCCCGCCGCGCTGGTCGAGGAGCTGAAGGCGCGCGAGGAGCGCTATGCCGCGGCCTTCGCGGACCTGGGTGCACTGCGCGTCGCCGTGGACCAGGAGCTGGTCGACTGGGACGCGCCGCTTCAGGGCGCGCGCGAGGTGGCGTTCTTTCCGCCGATGACGGGGGGCTGAGCGGTGCAGGTCCGCGTCCAGGCCGAGCCGTTCGACTTCGGCGCCGAGGCCGCGCGCTTCGCGGAGGGTCGCACCGACGCCGGCGCGGTCGTCACCTTCACCGGCATCGTGCGCGGCGAGGGCGGGCGCATGGCCCGGATGGAGATCGAGCATTACCCCGGCATGACCGAGCGCGCGATCGGCAAGATCGTCGAGGAGGCGGCCGCGCGGTGGAGCCTTGCGGACGCGCTGGTGATCCACCGCCACGGGCCGATGACGCCGGGTGACCACATCATGATGGTCGCGACCGCCGCCCCGCACCGCGCCGACGCCTTCGCGGCGGCCGAGTTCCTGATGGACTACCTGAAGTCCCGCGCGCCGTTCTGGAAGAAGGAATTCGGTGCCGACGGCGCCGAATGGGTCGCCGCGAGGGAGGAGGACGAGGCCGCGCTGGGCCGGTGGTAGGGCGTCAACGGAAGAAGCTTGCGACGCGGTCGAAGGGTTTCTTGCGCTTGGCGGCTTCGGGGACGGTCGCGTCGTCGGCGGGGTAGCCGACCGGCAGGATCATCACGGGCTTTTCCTGCGGCGGACGGCCCAGCATGTCGTTGAGGAAGCTCATCGGGTTCGGCGTGTGTTCCAGGCAGACGAGGCCCGCGTGGTGGATCGCGGTGATCAGAATGCCGGTGGCGATGCCGACGCTTTCGGGGACGTAGTAGTTCTTGTAGCGCGTCCCGTCCTCGGTCAGGCCCCAACGTTCGGCGAAGACGACGATCAGCCAGGGTGCATCGGTGAGGTGGGGCTTCGAGACGCCGGTTCCGATGGGTTCGAGCGCGGCGAGCCATTCGTCGCCCCCGCCGCCGGAATAGAAGCCCTTCTCCTCCTCCTCGGCGGCGGCGCGGATGCGGGCCTTCATCCCGGGGTTCGACACGGCGGCGAAGTGCCAGGGCTGGTGGTTGGCGCCCGAGGGCGCGGTCGCGGCGGCGGCGATGCAGGCGGCGATGATCGCCTCGGGCACGTCGCGAGTGGAATACTGGCGCACCGAATGGCGCCTTTTCATGTAGGCCAGGAAGTCCTCGGCCGCGCGGAGCGCCTCGGCGGGGTCCTTCTGCACCCGGTCGGGCAGGGCGAGCGGACGGTAGGCGACTTCGCCCTTGCGGTACATGTCAGTTCCCCGAATGCGGCGGCGTCAGCCGACGTTGGTGCGTTCGATATAGGCGCGCAGTTCCTCGGCCTCGTGGCGGGCGTCGCGCAGCCCCTCCATCGCGGCGCGCAGTTCGGCTTCGGTCTGGGCGAGCTGGTTGGCCAGCTCGGCTTCGCGCTGCTGGATGTAGGTGATGGCCTGGTCGCGCATCTCCTCGGCCTCGTGGAGTTCCTGGGCCATGCGCTCGAGCTCGCCCATCTGGTCGCCGGCGACCCGGGTGAAGCGGTGGAGGAGCCAGTAGGCGAACCAGCCGAGCGCGAAGGCGACGAACAGGATGATCGCGGTAACGACGATGAATTCAGTTCTGTTCATTCCCGTCTTCCGTCCCCGGGTCCGTGTTCTCGGCGGCGGTTTCCCCGCCGGCGTCTTCGGGGGCATCTTCCTGTGATATCAGCGTGAACTCAATACGCCGGTTGGCCTCGCGGCCTTCTTCGGTGTCGTTGTCGGCGATCGGGTTGCTTTCGCCGTATCCGACTGCGCGCAGGTTCGAGGTGACGACGCGTCGTGCCAGAAGGGCGTTCAGGACCGAGTCCGCGCGTTGCTGGCTGAGGCTGAGGTTCATCTCCTCGCGCCCCTGGCTGTCGCTGTGGGCCCCGATCTCGATGGGGACGTCCTCGCAATCCTTCAGGGCATCCGCGATCTGGTCGAGCGTGGAGACGGCCGAGCCTTCGATGTCGGCCGAGCCGGGGGCGAAGGTGATCTTCTGGATCCTGAGGATGGCGTTGACGTTCTCGACGCATTCCTCGGGCGTGGGCAGGCCCAGGACGGGGTCGAGCGCCTCTTCATAGCGCACGGCGATGTCGAATTGCGCGCCGTCGCCCAGCTTTTCGGCGAGAAGCCGGGCGATTTCGGCGTTCGCATCGGTGTCGCCGGTGGAGCCGGAAATGCGGACGAGGTCGGGTCGGACGGTGACCGATCCGTTCGACAGGAACGACAGCGCCTCGAGCGCGGCCAGGACGCGGACGGACCAGCCCGAGGGGAGGTCGGCGTCGAGGCGGGCGGCGCTGTAGAGGTTGCGCGCCCCGAAGCGCGCGGCGGCGAAGCTGTTGACGACGGTGCGCATGCGTTCGTCGGCAAGCCGGCCGCGGATCTGCAACTGGCCGTCGTCGGACAGCGTCGCGGTGAATTCGGGCGGGCCGTCCGCCGTGGGATCGGCCTTGGGCGTGAGGACCGCGGTCAGCGAGAAGACATCGGGCAGCGCGCGTTCCAGTTCGCCCACGACGCGGTCGAAGTCGGACTGCGCGACGGTTTCGGCCGCGACGAGCGAGACGTCCGCATCCGAGAAGGTGAGCGTGCCCTGTCCCAGCTCGGCCAGGGCGGAGATGCCTGCCTCGACTGCCTCGGACCAGCGGGGCGAGGGGACGCCCAGGCCGATGGTGCAGACCGACTTGCCCTCGGCCCCGGCGGCGACGGCGGCGGCGAGGATGCGGGCGCGGGCCTGTTCGGTGTCGGCCGAGCAGGCATCGAAGCGCGCGCCCTCGTCGTCGATGAGGAAGCGCAGGGTGAAGGGCGTGATGACCGGGCGCGGCGCGCTGATATCGAGCGCGAGGCGCACCCCCCTGGGCGCGAGGCGGGCGAGCTCGGCCTCGAGCCGGGCCTTTTCGCTGGCGCTGGTGGTGATCGCGGTGATCGTGACGCGGTCGGGCATGATCGAGATCTTGGACCGCGGCAGCTTGTTGAGCGATTCGAGCCCGTAGGCCAGTGCCGCCTCCCAACCCTCGGGCGCGGGATAGTCGGCGGTTTCCAGCATGTCGGAGACACTGCCCTGGCCGGCGAGTTCGCCCATGCGCGCAACGACGCCGTCGCGGTCGGCCGAGGCGGGGATGAGGCCGATCAGCGAGATGCCGTCGTCGTTCCGGAGGATTTCGACCGAGAAGGCGGGGGCGCGCAGTTCGGCCGCGGGGCGGACTTCCATCGCGTCGATGATGCGGGCCGAGTCGACGACGCCGCCGGCGATGGAGAGCGCGCGGAAGCGCAGCGCCTCGGTCTCGGCCATGCCGGAGAGGGTCACCAGAAGGCCGTCGGCCTGAACCTCGGTCCAGTCGAGCCCCTGGCTGACCAGGGCGGCACGCACCTCCTGCGTGGTGCGGCGTTCGATCACGCCCGCCACGATCGTCGCGCTGCCGATCGCGAGCGCGGCGGCGGTCACGAAGGCGATGGGCAGGAGGAAGTTGCGGTTGAGGGTCATCGGCTTCCAGGCTGTGGCTGCGAGTCGGGCCTGATTAGGACCGCAGCCGCCGGGGTTCAATCAAACGAAAAGTGAAGCGGCGAGAAACAGCGCAGGCAGGAGTCCGGCGTCGCGGTTCGAGCGGAAGAGGCTCAGGCAATTGGCCGGATCCTCGGTGTCGAGGCGGACGAGCTGCCAGGCGAGGTGCCAGCCGAAGGCCCAGACGCCGGTCAGCGCGAGGGCGATCCGGCCGACGCTGGCCTCGGCCCCGGTCAGGGCGATCACGACGGCCGCGCCCATCAGGAGGACGGCGGCGAAGAGGAACCCCCGGAGCCACGCCTGCGTCCGGTCGCCGAAGAGACGCGCGGTGGACTTCACGCCGATCAGGGCGTCGTCCTCCTTGTCCTGGTGGGCGTAGATCGTGTCGTAGAACAGTGTCCAGGCGATGCCCGCGGCGTAGAGCAGGACCGAGGGCAGGGCGACGCTGCCGGTGTGCGCGGCCCAGGCCAGCAGGGCGCCCCAGTTGAACGCGAGGCCCAGAAAGACCTGCGGCCACCAGGTGAAGCGCTTGGCGAAGGGATAGACCGCGACCAGGGTCAGCGACCCGATGCCCAGCGCGATGGCGGTGGCGTTGTAGCTGAACAGGATCAGCGAGGCGGCGAGCGATTGCAGGATCATCCAGACCGCCGCCTGCCGCACGGTGACCTGCCCCGACGGGATCGGGCGGCTGCGGGTGCGGGCCACGGCGCCGTCGAAGTCGCGGTCGGTGATGTCGTTCCAGGTGCAGCCCGCCCCGCGCATCAGGAACGCGCCGATGGCGCAGCCCGCGACGATCCACAGGTCCAGGGGGCGCACCCCGGTCGTCGCCGCGGCGAGGCCCACGCCCCACCAGCATGGCAGCAGCAGCAGCCAGGTGCCGATCGGCCGGTCGGCGCGCGACAGGCGCAAGTAGGGACGCGTCCAGGCGGGGGCGAGCGTGTCGACCCAGTTGCCCTTGACGGCATCCGCCACCTGCCCGTCGGGCACTGGCGTTCTGGTGGGCTGGGGCATATGGTCCGGCCTCGGAATGGCGACGATCAGGCTTTATGTAGACCAGCCTCTCGGAGAGGGGCAACCGGTCCCGCTGACGCGGGAACAGTCGCATTACCTTTTCAACGTGATGCGGCTGGGGCAGGGCGACGAGGTCCGGGTGTTCGACGGTCGGTCGGGCGAGTGGCGCGCGGAGGTCGGCGAGGTGTCGCGGAAGGGCGGAACGCTCGTCTGCCGCGCGCGGACGGCGCCCTTGAGGCCGCCGCCGGACTTGTGGCTTCTGTTCGCGCCGATCAAGAAGGCGCGGACCGATTTCATCGTCGAGAAGGCGACCGAGATGGGGGCCGCGCGCATCCTGCCGGTGCAGACCGACTTCACCAACTCCGAACGCATCCGGCAGGACCGGCTTCAGGCCCATGCGATCGAGGCGGCCGAGCAATGCGGTGGAACCTATGTGCCCGAGGTGGGCGAATTGCAGCCGCTGTCGAAGGTGCTGGCCGACTGGCCGGCGGAGCGGCGGCTGATGTGGGCGGACGAGCATCTGGCTGGCGCCGGGGCCGCGCTGAAGGACGCGCCGCGCGGGCCATGGGCGATCCTGATCGGGCCCGAGGGCGGGTTTTCCGAGGCCGAGCAGACCCGCCTGCGCGCCGCGCCCTTCGTGACCCCCGTGAGCCTCGGGCCGCGCATCCTGCGTGCGGACACGGCCGCGGTCGCCGCGCTGACCCTGTGGCAGACGGTGCTGGGGGACTGGGTGTGACCGGCTTCCTGCGCCCCGAGGCCGTGGCGCGCATCCTGCGCTGGCGCGAGGTCATCGCGGCGGGGGCGGTGGCGCTGGCGGGGGCGTGGCTGTTCCAGCTGGGCGGGCTGTTCTTCCAGGCCATCGGCGCCCTTGTCGCCGTGGCCGGCGCTGCGGGCGTGGTGGTGGCGTTGCGCAAGCTGAGGTTCCGGCGCGAGGTCGACCAGCCCGGCGTGGTCGAGGTGGACGAGGGGCAGGTGCGCTACTTCGGCCCGCACGGGGGCGGTTTCGCGTCTCTGGCGGACCTCGACCGGCTGGACCTGCTCGTTGACAGCACCGGCAAGCGGTGGTGGCGGCTGACCGAGTCGACGGGAAACTTCATCTCGGTGCCGATCGCGGCTGCGGGGGCGGACGGGCTTTTCGAGGCCTTCGCGTCGCTGCCGGGGCTGTCGAGCGCCGAATTGCTGGCCGCGCTGGACCGGACGGCGGCCGAGCCGATCACGGTCTGGCGACGCGCGGCGCGGCGGGTCTTGACTTGACCGCCCGGGCAAGACACCTCTGACCGCCTGACAGACGATCGGAGCCACGCAGATGTCCATCCCTCAGTCCGGCGGCGGTCCGATCGAGCACGAAAGCCAACTGGCCGAATACCTTGCGGCCGGCTGCAAGCCGAAGGACGCCTGGCGCATCGGCACCGAGCACGAGAAGTTCGGCTATTGCCGCGACACGCTGAAACCGCTGCCCTACGACGGCCCGCGGTCGATCCTGGCGATGCTGGAGGGCCTGCGCGACCGCTTCGGCTGGGCCGAGGTGCGCGAGGGCGACAAGCTGATCGGGCTGGTGAAGGACGGCGCGAACGTCAGCCTGGAACCGGGCGGGCAACTCGAACTGTCGGGCGCGCCGCTCGAGACGATTCACCAGACCTGCGACGAGGTGAACGAGCACCTGCGCGAGGTGAAGGCCGTGGCCGACGGGATCGGCGCGGGTTTCATCGGGCTGGGCGCGGCGCCGATCTGGACGCATGACGACATGCCGCTCATGCCCAAGGGGCGCTACAAGCTGATGGACAGCTACATGCAGACCGTCGGCACGATGGGCACGACGATGATGCGGCGGACCTGCACGGTGCAGGTCAACCTCGACTTCGCGTCCGAGGCGGACATGGTGCAGAAGCTGCGGGTGTCGCTGGCGCTGCAACCCGTCGCGGTGGCGCTGTTCGCCAATTCGCCGTTCTTCGAGGGCAAGCCCAACGGCCACAAGAGCTGGCGCAGCCGCGTGTGGCGCGATCTCGACGCGTCGCGGACGGGCATGCTGCCCTTCGTCTTCGAAGAGGGATTCGGGTTCGAGGCCTATGTCCAATACGCGCTCGATGTGCCGATGTACTTCGTCTATCGCGACGGGAAATACATCAACGCGCTGGGCCAGTCGTTCCGCGACTTCCTAAAGGGCCGGCTGCCGGCGCTGCCGGGCGAGGTGCCGACTCTCAGCGACTGGGCCGACCACCTGACGACGATCTTCCCCGAGGCGCGGCTGAAGAGGTTCATCGAGATGCGGGGCGCGGACGGCGGCCCGTGGCGGCGGCTCTGCGCGCTGCCGGCGCTTTGGGTGGGGCTGCTTTATGACCAGGGGGCGCTGGACGCGGCCTGGGACCTGGCCAAGCGGCTGGATGCCGAGACGCGCGAGGCGCTCAGGGTGCGCGCCTCGATCGACGGGCTTCAGGCCGAGGCGGGGGGCGTCAGGCTTCACGACCTGGCGCGCGAGGCTGTGGCGATCGCCGAGGCGGGGCTGAAGGCCCGCGCGCGGCCCGGAGCGGGCGGGCTGATCCCGGACGAGACGCATTTCCTGAACGCGCTGAAGGAAAGCGTGGAGACGGGGCGGGTGCCGGCGGACGAGCTGCTGGAGCGTTATCACGGCGAATGGGGCGGCGACCTCAGCCGGATCTACGCCGAATTCAGCTACTGAGCGCTTGCGCTTTCCGGGCATTGCCCGAATGCTTCGGGCCATTCACCCGTGGCAGTTTCGGAGGATCGGATCATGCGGGACTTCTTCATCAACGCGTTCGAGAAGCTGGTCGGCGTGGTCGTCGTGATCCTGTCGCTTCTGGTGGTGATCGGCGCGGTGGCCGTCATGGTGGGCGGCGGCGGCCCGATGGGGCCCGGCGGGCGCGAGATGACGGGTGTCATTCCGGGCCTGCTGTTCCTGCTGGGCGGCGCGATCTACGTGATCTTCGTGGGCGGGCTGATGTACCTGGGCCTGGGCATCTACCAGAACACGAAGCGGTCGGCCGAGCTTCTGGAGCGGATGGCGCAGAAGTAGCGGGCTACTTGCCGGCGCCGATCTTCGGTTCGGTGCCCGCCCGCAGGCGGGCGATGTTGGCGCCGTGGCGGACGAAGACCAGGAGCGCCAGCAGCGCCGCGAGGAGTGCCGCGTCGGCGTGGCCGAGGAGGACGACCCAAAGCGGCGCCGCTGCGGCGGCGACGAGGGCCGCCAGCGACGAGAAGCGGAAGGCGAAGGCGGTGGCGAGCCACGTCAGGCAGGCCGCGATCCCGACCGGCCAGGCGAGCGCCAGAAGCGTGCCGAGGAAGGTCGCGACGCCCTTGCCGCCCTTGAATCCCAGCCAGACCGGGTAGAGATGCCCGAGGAACGCCGCCCCGCCTGCGGCCTGGGCCAGATCCTCGGCCCCGAAGGCCCGGGCGAGCAGGACCGCCGCCGCGCCCTTGCCGCCGTCGAGCACCAGCGTCAGGAAGGCCGCGAGCCGGTTGCCGGTCCGCAGCACGTTCGTCGCGCCGATGTTGCCCGACCCGATCTTGCGCAGGTCCCCGAGCCCCATGGCGCGCGAGACGAGGACGCCGAAGGGGATCGACCCCAGCAGGTATCCGATGGCCGCACAGAGGGCGATCAGGGCGGGGGCGCTTTCGAGCGTGGGCATCAGAGTTCTCCGAACACGGGGCGACCTGCGACGAGGGTGGCGCGCACCCGGCCCTGCATCCGCGCGCCGTCGAAGGGGGTGTTCTTCGACTTCGACCTCAGCGTGAAGCGGTCGAGCACGAAGGGCGCGTCGGGGTCGAAGAGGACCAGGTCGGCAGGCGCGCCCCGGGCCAGGCTGCCGCCCGGGAGCCCGAAGCGGCGGGCGGGATTGAGGCTGAGCGCGCGGAACAGACGCGGCAGGTCCATCGCGCCGGCATGGACCAGTCGCATTGCGGCGGGCAGGAGCGTTTCGAGCCCGACGGCACCGGCGGCGGCTTCCTCGAAGGGGAGGCGCTTGGATTCCTCGTCCTGCGGGGTGTGCATGGAACAGACGATGTCGATCAGGCCCGAGGCGACGGCGTCGACCACGGCGATGCGGTCATCCTCGCTGCGGAGCGGCGGCTTGATCTTGAAGAAGGTGCGGTAGTCGCCGACGTCGAATTCGTTCAGCGTCAGGTGGTGGATCGACACGCCCGCCGTCACGTCGAAGCCGTTGCGCTTGGCGCGTTCCAGCGCGGGAAGGGCGCGGGCGGTGGTGATCTGGTCGGCGTGGTAGCGCACGCCAGTCATCTCGACCAGCGCGATGTCGCGGTCGAGCCCCATGCGTTCGGCCATCGGGCTGACGGCCGGCAGGCCGCGGAGCGAGGCGAACTTGCCGGAGGTCGCGGCGGCGCCGTTGGACAGGCCCGGCTCCTGCGGGTGGCCGATGACCAGCGCGCCGAGGCCGCGGGCGTAGGTCATGGCGCGGGAGAGCACCTTGGTGTCGGCGACGACGCGGTCGCCGTCGGTGAAGGCCACGGCGCCCGCGTCGAGGAGGAACCCGATCTCGGTCATCTCGCGCCCCTCACGGCCCTTGGTGAGGGCGGCCATGTGGCGGATGCGGACGGGGCTGGCCTCGGCGGCCCGGCGGGTG
>FWPV01007370.1_pt1 | contig 20039 bp, 15 predicted proteins | sample 2228371 | NCBI WGS metagenome assembly FWPV01 (sample SAMEA103939776, study PRJEB20133) | metagenome | reverse complement strand
TGCTGGCGCTAATTGACAATAAACTATCTTCTCTTAATTTTTTTTTCAATTTAAGTAAGATAAAGTTTGCTTGCTGTAGAAAAATATCAAAATGCTAAACAGCCTAAAGCACTATAGATTAATATAATAAATTATTAAAATATAATATTATCATCATGCACTCACCAGATAGTTACAAAATTGAACCTTTAGGTATATATCCTATAGAACTACCGGATAACGTGGTAATCGATCATCAATCTTGGTTTTGTCGATCTTGCGGAGCGGAATTAGATGTACCGGTCAGAGCAACTCAAGTAGGGCCTGAAATGGCAGCTGTAGTAAGGCATGTTCCGATCTGTTGCGAAAATCCAAATCATATAACTTTAGATCTATAGATACGAGTTTACAAACCGCATCTTTTTTTTCTTAGATCGAGCTTATTTCTGCTTTTTCTCCACTTTTAAACTGCAAGATTTGACTCCAATACTAAAGTTAGAGTATTATACCCCTTTGCCCTAGTTAAATAGGGTATATTTATTATGGAAGAAGAAAGAAAATCACTTGTTCCCTATCACAAAGAATTATTTCGCCAAACCAGACTCATGTTCCCCCTTCTTACGGATGAGAGAATAACTGATGAAGAAAGAAGTCTTGGCTACAGCCTTTTTTTCAAACTTGAACAGGGAGGGATGAAAGAGGAAGATATCTTCCAAGTGGCGCAAGCGGCCAACTTGGTCTCAACTGCTCTTGCTGGAGAAAAAAGATTTAGCGGCGAGGCAAAAGCCACTCACTCCTATCATGTGGCCCATATTTTAGCTGATGCCGGATTTGTAAGAGACAATCGCCATAAAGACTGGGAAATAATTGCGGCGGCTCTTCTTCATGATGTGCCTGAAGACACCAGCGAAGAAAGTTACGGCAAACCAGCCATCTCTTTAGACCATATCAGAATATATTTTGGCGACAATGTCGCCTCACTCGTTGAGGCGTTAACGGCAGTTAAAGGAAAAAAACATCCCGATCCAGACCCAATCACCCATCTGAAAATACTTCAATCATTGAACAAAGACCCAAGAGCGATATTGATCAAACTGGCCGACAGACTTCATAATATGGCAACGATAAAACATCTTCCAAAGGATGTTCAAATAAGAAAATGTGAAGAAACGCTAAAGATCTATGTGCCAATCGCCAGACAAAATAGCCTGCACCAGTGGGCAGATATTTTAGCCGAACAAGCAGTGCTTGCTTTGTCCCGATTACAGCCGGATAAATTTTCCTCTTTAAGCTCTTTTTTGCAAGAAAGATCCGGTCTTTATAATCCACAAGCGCTAGAAGATCTTAGCGGTCAACTTAAACAAGTATTATCAAACTATGTAAGCGATATTTCTGTAACCCCTCCTTCAATAGCCGAGTATTATCAAAATATTTCAAAAGAACATCCCAATCCTCCGGCAACTATCGCCTGCGTGATCAGAGAACCAACTACTCACCTAAGAGATGGAGTAGATCCTATATCATTTATGGTTAATAATTGTCTTAATACGCTCCACGCTCACTTTGGTACTATCATGGAAGAAGCTAGTCTGCTTGATCTTTTTCCCCAAAATTCGGATTTTATCTCATTAGTTATGGTAATGCCAGATGGAAAAAAATTCAGACTGATATTTTTTACCAAAGAGGAATATGACATGCAGACGGCATCTCTGTTGGATTTCTATTTTGACCAATCTCCCTATCATCCTTGTGCGGTTGAAAAATTGAAACTATTAAAATCAAATTTAAGAACTATAACCTCTCTTTCAAAACTGCCTCAATCTGTAGTGACTGAATTTTTAGCTCAACCTGAACAGCCTTTGTTCATAACTGTGGTAAATGAAAAACCAATAGTTCTTCCCCAAGGAGCAACTGTAGCTGATGCTGTTATTGCTTGTAATGGTCACTTAGCTTCACGTTTGAAAATAGAAAGTCTATCTTTAACCCGAGATAAAAAAAGTGAGACTTGCGACTTATCTACTCCGCTTAGACCAAATGATAAAATTTCCTTTGTCTATCATCCTCGTAATCAGAAAAAAACAATCGAACCTTGGTGGCTTGATGCCGCGCGTACACCTTATGCTCAAAGAGCCATCAGAGATAATTTGCGCTTAATCATTAGAAAAGAAAAGGAACAAATGGAAAAACCAATTACCGAACAAGCAAAAAAAAGAGGAGTGAGAATATTTAATCAATGGTTTGAAACACAATTCGCAGCCAGAAGAAGAGTCTCCATAGCAAATATAAAAAAAGCAATTAATGATTTTCTTAAAAAAATTGGAACAAGAAATTTTCTTTATCCTGATCAGCCAATACTCAGTTTCATTTTGGCAATCGGCCTAAACCAATTACCTCAAACGGAAGAAGTTACGGCTGAATTAAAAAATCTCTTATCTTTGCTTTACAGCTACCAATCCTCTCTTGTGCCTTTGAGCTGTCGTGTAAACAATCAACCCGGTATTGCAGGAATTATAGGACAGACTTTAGGTGAAAATGGTATAAACATCTGCGCTCTTGACCACGATCAAGATCCTGCCTCATTAGAAAAAGCTGTAATAACCTATTGGTTTGAACCCGGAGAAAACGATGCAAATCTTTTAATAATTCAAAATAAAGTAATTCCAGCTCTAGCACAAAAGCTCAATTTACCACCAGAAGATTTAACCTTTGGAAAAGATCTCGGATTGGTTTTAAAGTAATTTAATGTATTCATGAAAAAAGCCTATGCTTGAAAGACAAGAAGCAGAAACTATAGAGTTTGACGCTGTCAGATTTGTCCCTTTGCAGATGACAGATTTTGATCTCATTGGCGAGAAGTTACTTCAACAGCAAAAAGAAGGGCGCTTTGCTCCTTGGGAAATCGAACTGACAGGAACATATCTTGTTGTCAGAGCCCCAAATTCAAATCTGCCTAATAATCTTATGCTGCCGGGAGGCAAAATAAACCACGACGGGACGTCGGAGAGAGAAATTCTTCAACAATTAAGCCGGGCCATGCATCTGTATGGAACATCTTCTGCTGATACAGGGACTCTTTATCAAAGATCTTTTTCTTATCCTAGAGGAGAAGATCATTATCGGGCCAATGAAACATACTTGCAAGTTGAGATACTCGATCCCCTATTTTCACCTATGGCCATAGCCGCCGATGTCAGAGGGCATAGATTCTTGAGGCTCACTCCAAGCCAGCTTTCAGCTGTATTGGTTCAAGAAAAAGTCTGCTTAGGAAACGGTTCAATATTTCCTCTCTGCCCCAACCTTAGAGAACATCATAGAGAAAGGATAAAATATGGGGATTTAACGATCGAAATTACAGACGAGCAGGCTGGCATCTTGGAAATAGATTCAAATAAAACCCGTCTTTCAAAAAAGCTTCAGGCTGAAAATGAAGAAGTCAAAAGGGCCAAAAGAACAATAGAACAAGCCGCAAAAAAATATGAAGCTCAAATCAGACAGGCGGTAGCTTTGGAAATGCTCCAAAGAATTAGAGACGAAGAAATCAATAAACAAGTCATTGCTTCTTTTACATACTCTGATCAACTACATTTCAACTCAGTTTTAGAGTGGATAATTAAAAAAAGGGTCATGTTGACTAGCTGGAATCTGGATGATCCGGAGCAGGAGCAAGCTTTTAATCAGCAATACCGCCAATTTCTTGAAGAGTATTTAGCCGCAATCCAACCTAATATTAGTAACCAAGATGCGGAAGATATCTTAACAAGATGGAACTCTCAAGAACAAAGAGCCAAGCTATTAACTGCTAGATTTGCCGAGGCAGTCTATGAAGTGCAAAGAAAAAAGGCGCAACAATACACCTCACGCACCAGAGTACAAGGCTCTCTGATGCAATGCGCCAGACTTGACACTTGCGATATGGCCACCCAAATAGCAGGCAGCCTGCAAGAGAAAGAAGAGAAAGAGCAAGGCAAAACAGAAAGCGGTTTGAAGTATTATTATCAATTTTTGGATTTTGCTTTTGAGGCCATGAATGCAGGTTCTTTGGCAGATCTTTTCTCTAAATTAATTCGATTGCAAAAATTGCATGCAAACCAAGAGCAGCTAAATGAGAACGAGGCTCTTGAGTATGAAATTTGGCGAAGAAATATGCATGATGTTTTTATGAGAAAGTTTTTTCCGGATGCTAGCGTCTATTTTAGCCTGCCTGAAGATCAAAGGCAAGAAAAATGGCTTTCTATTTTTGCCGGATACGCCAGAGATAATAGGCGTTTTTATGATGCCTTAACATCAAGAATCAGCCAAACAATTGGAGAACCAACTTTCGCTTTCGCATTTGATCAAAATGAGACGGTGTCAAATGGCGGATTGGTCGATCACCTTTTGGCTTTTTTCAATCTCAATCCTTTTGATTCTGAAACAAGAAGGCTATTTCAATCTCCGGAGGATTTACAGCTTGGATATGAATTTCGAAGACAAATACTTGGCATTATCATTTATATGAGCGAGCTAATTCCTCATTTAAACGAAGTTGAAAGAAATCGCGGCAGATATTTTCTCGATATCTTAAGAAAAGCTGCGGCTTCTTCTAGAAAAGGCAGATCGAGTGAAGAACAAGAATATCATCTTTTTCTTGATCCTTCAGGAGAAGCAAAACTGGTTTCCCACGACGCTGCTCCAACCGAGAAACAGGGAAGTCTCATTGACGATGTGAAGGTTACCGAAATGGAAATTGATGATATTCCCTTCAGAGGGGGAAAATATCATTTGAGATTTCGACTGTTTAGAAAAATGCGAACAAAAAAAACAGAGGATATTTTCAGAAAATCGATCGAAAGAGATTCGCCTCCCGGTGAGATTTGGGATATAATAGGCATTGCGGTTGGGATAGACAACAGCTCTCTTTCAATAATTGCTCCATCCGATAATAAATTTAAACCTTTATCTTCTCTTTTTACTGATATTTCAAAAGAGGAAATCCAACAAATATGCAAAACTGTAATCCGCCGTCTTTTTGCCCCAGCAACCAGCGATGGAATAGTTAATAAAGATTGCCTTTTGGCCCAGACTGCGGAAGTCTGCGGTTATAAATATTCCCAAAATGAAACTAAAGATCAGCTAGATGGAAAAGAGCCGATGGGCGGCACTTTGGCCTCTAGACCATTACCATATTTTAAAACATACACGGTTACAGAAAGAGAAGCCGATTCTTCTCCGCCTCAAATCCAAGAAATTCAAGCTTTTGCCACACTTGAAGATTATATTTTAAAAAAGGATGACGATGAAAAATATGCTCAAAGAAGATATCTAAATCCAAAATATGCTCAAAAAACGGCTGTCGATCACCAAACCGGAAGAGAAATTACAATCTATGAAGCAGACACTATGCTAGCGCCTCTTCCTTATGTGCTTTACCCACCAAGATATCCAGCTTTTTTGCCCGCTTATCTAAAACTGATGTGTGAGGATCAAGAAACTATTGATAGCATAATAGCTCAAATGGCAAAAGAACCTACAATCCCTGCTGTTGGCACTTGATAATGTCAAGACCGTTTATTACACCGTTGTTATCTATATCATACTGTTCTATTGATGGCCAATGAATGGTATCGATACTGCTGGCGCCGATATTATCCTTCACCTTCTGACAAAAAGCGCTCAACATACTTGTTGGTGAGGGAGATAAAATCCGACTGGCGGTTGGAGTGACACTTCTTGTTGGCGAAGGCGTAGCTGATCTGGTGGGAGAAATAGCCAAAGTAGGAGTCAAGGCAAGAGTCAATGTGGGCGCAACTGTAGGCGCAGGCGTATTGGTAGCGGAAGTTATCGCAGCAGTGGTAAAGCTCAACGGCACGCAATCTTTATCGCAGGTTTGTCCGGATGAATCACATTTTTTATTTCCGATTGTAATAAGGTAATAATAGACGGTATTTGGAGTCAAAAGTGTGATCGGCACATTGTGGACTTTGCCGGAAGAGGCTTCAGGAGCGGAAAAAGGCAGATCAGTAGCGCTGGTGCCGTAGTTTACCATTCCCTGAGTAACATCTGCCGTCTCCCAGTATATTACCGCGCTATTGGCGGTCACCTGCTTGACTGAAATATTTGCCGCAGGACAAGTAGAGGCTTTGGCCAAAAATACAGTTGAAGCTTTTTGTCCAAAAAAAATAGTCACAGCCAAAACAACTGCCAGCACTATTACCAAACCTGCTATCTTAAATGTTTTCTGAAAAGAAGCCAACTGCATATTATGAAAAATTTTCAATTTTCAATTATCAATTTTCAATACGTAATACTTACTACTTACTTCTCACTACTCAATACTTGATACTTTATACTTACTACTTATTCCGTGATTCGTGCTTCTTGATTCTTAATTCGTATTTCTTAATACCTAATACCTAATACGTAATACTTAATACTTTCCTACAAGATAGCTAAAATTCCAATAATCGTCAAGATTAGGCCGGTTGCGATTCCAAATAAAGTGATTTCTGTTGTGCCGGCTCTGGGAAGATGGGTAACTGTTGGTCTTGAAGGACTGGTAGGAATAGGGGTGCTGGTAGGTCTTTGTGTTGGAGTAGCAGAAGGCGCGCTCGTTGGTGAAGCAACAGCGGTTGGCGAAGGAGTGATGTCTGAACCTGTCGGAGCAGGAGTTGATGTTGGTCCTGTTCCACCGATATTTATTGTCAGGGGCAAACTAGACGCACAGTTTATTATATCTCTGGAATCCGAAGCTCTATTAATATTGGAATCGGCTTCGTTGCTGGATACGCAATCAAAAGCTAAAACCGTCGTGCCTGCTTCTTTGGCGGTCAAATTGACAGTAGCAAAAAGAGCATCAGTTGAAGATGATTTGGCATGCGCCACGCTTTCCTCCCAACTGCTGATTAGATATTTAGTGTTTGATCCTCCTAAGGGACTGGCAGAAAAATATGTGAAAAAACTGCCGCTCTGAGCAGAATTTATACTCACTTTATTAGAGTCAAAACTTATCAACGCATCACCATTTATTGCTTCCTCGCCGGCAGTATTGATCAATAATTTTACCTGAAAATTTGATCCCACTGAGATTTGCTGACTCGGTTCCGCCTGCTCCAGCTTCAAATACTGAGCCTGTACTTCGCTGGCACAGGCGCTAGCTAGAAATAGAAAAAATATAGTAATAGCAGTGGTTATCAATCGCATAATATTAATTTATTAGGTAGCAAGTATTACGCGTTATCTATTTAAGTTATTTGTATTAGATATATTTATTTATTATTTCTTTATCTGTCATATATAATACTTAATTCATGATACTTAATATACCTTATTTCTGATTCTCTCCCATTATTCAATTGTTATTTCAACAGGTATAACTTTTCCCAGCACATTTTTGCTGCTTCCCTTCTCTACCAAAGTAGATAAATTTGTTTTCCCTTTTTCAAAATCTAAATTTAAACTAGCAACACCTGACTGCAACGCTTTGAAACTGATCGTTAGCACATCTCTAAAATCATTTGCAACCGTCTGGTCTTTTGCCATAAATCCAGTCACTTTGACTGATCCTTTGACGTTATCCACTTCGCGTCTTGGATAGCTTTGAAAAACATCTTCCAGCAAGATATTTTCCTCTGCCTGCAATAATTTTGGGTCAAAACTAAGTCTTATATCTGTCCCAAAAATTATTTTTTCCGGAGCTTGAAAAGATATTTTCACCGTAACAATTTCCCCTACCTTAATCCGGCTTTTATCTGGTGTAATTTTATAAACGCCTGTCAAAGACTGATCTTTCTTTTGTCCCTCCTGATTTTGAGAAGCGCTCATCTTATTTCTTTGCAGCACCCGATTCATTTCCAGCTGTTTTTGCCGGCGAACGAAAAAAACAACCAAAAGAAGAACTCCTAAAATTATTGCTACTATTAGTATCTTTTTGTATTCTTTTGCTTTATGAATATCCATAATTATCGAATTTAAGTATTAAGTATTAAGTAGTAAGAATTAAGAGTAAATAAAATATTTTCTTCAACCTAATACCTCTACTTGATACTTAATGCTTTTTTACAGATCGTCATCCGGCTTGTTCGACAGCGTATTGACCACTTTTGAGACATCATTGCCGTTTACCACCCCATCATAATTGACATCGGCAATGCGAAGACTTACAGGATCTGTATTGGAAATTCTGGATTCTACCAGAGACAAGTCAATACTGTTGACAGTGCAATCCTGCTTATCGCCATTATTCGGATCCGGCAAATCTCCCGGCTCTAAAAGATTGTTAGTCCAGTCAAAATCCTGTTCTGGCGGATGACCTATATTTAAGATAACATGTTCGGAAGTTTTTGTCGCCCGAGTTTTTTGTGCTTTCAGGGTAAAGCTGTAATATTTTCCGGCAGATATCCCCTCCAAAATTACCCAGCCGTCAACTACTTGAGCAATAACTGCTCCTCCAGGTGGAGAGGGTACGTTGCTGACGCTTGACACCGGCATATAGACTCCGCCTGAATCGGCTCTTACCGGCACATAAAAATCTTTCCCTCCGGCTCCCGGGTCTTCACAGGTTGGCTTGCTGTTTGGATTGCCGATAAATGCCAAATCATCCTTCACTCTCAGTTTGAAATACATCTCGGGATTGTTTTGCGTATGAGCTAGTTTAGCTTTGAATCTGATCTGCGGAATATCTCCCGGGGGAGTAATAGGACCGGCACCGATATGAATCGTAAGTGAATCCGTTTGACCTATATCGATACGATAATTGTTTTCGCTAGATGGAGGTGTAGGTGTAAGAGTAGCAGAAGGAGTAGGCATCCTAATAACAGAAGGAGTAGGAGTACGGCTGGGCGTAGGAGTAAGAGTAAGAGTGAGTATAGGAGTAAGTGTAGGAGTAATTGATAATTGAAACTGATACCAGAAGGTAAAAGGTGTTGACCAAGCGCTGACATTTCCGCAATTAGAATCAAAACAGGCTTGAACTTTCCAGGTGTAGGAATTGCCCGGCTGGTAATTAAAAGACGACAACGGATAGGAATTTCCGCTAAGCGGCAAGCTGGTCCAGTTAATAATTCCGCCTTTTAGATTGATTCTGTACTTGACCGCATCAAAACAGGAATTCCACTCTACTGTGGGAGGTGAAGCTACTATTGCGCCATCGGCAGGAGCTTTAAGCACAGGTGGACAAGGAGACAGCGTGCTGGTCTGGAAGCAGTAGAGAGCATGACCATTGTTACAGCTTGAGCTTCCGTGTTGAGTCCAGCGATAATCATTATAGATTGGCTTACCGTCTTTGGCAGAATAACCGCTAACTGCTGTCCAGTTGTTGCAATGAGTAGTGTCTTTGCTGCCGTCGCTTTTAGTGCCGGTCCATGTTTGCCAGCTTTGAGCGTTGCCCAATTCATCTTTGTTAATCTCATGATCAATATTCCCATCAATCAAATCAGCTTTGTTATCGGCGACTTTAGTGACTCCGTCAACTAAATAGTAGGAAGCATTATCGGGAATTCTGTCTTTGGCATTGGTGTTGGAGTCGGAAAGCCAAGCCTTGTAGGTGCCGCTTAGGCCGGCGCTGGCGGCTAGCGACTGACATTTGGCATCGGCTCCGGATAATCCTCCTAAATCACCGTTGTAGAGAGTGGAGGATACGAAGACTTTGTAAATACTAGGGTTACCAGCCGCCATACTACTCAAATCATGAGCTCGCCTCACCACATGCATACTAACAAATAGCAAAACTAATGATCCAATTAACATCAAAAATTCTAACTTTCTTTTCAAAAGCTTTGGCGGTAAATTAAAATTTGTATTTTGTATTTCCCGACTCATATATTTTTTCGCCAAATAAAAATTTACCCTTCTTCTTTCTCTAAACTATCTTTACTAAAAAACCATAATTTTCCTAAACGACTCTATTTTCTCACTTGAAAAAAAATTTTAGTCATGCTCTATCAAATCTACTCTCTTTGTCAGTATTTTTATAAATATTCCATTCAATAATTATTTATATGAATGGAATTAATTAGTGATGCCAACCACCTCTAAATATTTTTTATTCTGCGGAAATTTAATAACAGCATCACCGCCTCCCACTGCCCGAAAAGTAATTATGGCCAAATTTACTGCCCCGCTTTTCAGATAGACTGTCGGTTTTCTAGCCACCAAACTCACTCGCAGATAATTAAAACCGGACTCTTCATTATCCGGAAAACTACCTCCCCAGTTAACAATCGGCGCATCGGTAAAAGCAGCTTCAGGGCTCACACGACTCCAGCCAGGAGTAATAGTATAAACTTCAAGCCTGCTTCTGTCATAAAGCAGAACAAAGTCCACTCCCGATACCTTGATTTTCGGATCTGTTAACTCAAGGGAAACCAAAACATCGAAAGTCTGCCCAACAGAAATATTAGTGGTGTCGGCGCTAAGATGCAGATTTGCCTTTCCCTGCAAAGCTCGGGGGCGGATGTCCTGCTTTTTCTGCACCAGAAAAATAACAGCCGGCAGGGCAAAAATCAGCAGCAGCAGCAATATTACGCTAACTAATTGTTTTTTATTTAATAAAATCATTGTCTATTTTTTTCTCTTTTTTTTCCTTCTTTTTTTAGTTTCCCAAATTCAAATTAGGAACAATAAATTAGTTAATTAACAATTTTTTTCTTTTTTATTTATTATTTATTTATTATTTTTTATATATCGATCAAAGTTAAGTTAAATCCGCCAAAATCTTCTGTTGGAATTTCAAGGACAACCCACACATGAGTTTTCACATTCTTTTGGATAACCCTCACAAAAATTGGCTCCCGGACATGGCGCACAATTCTTTTGACATTTATCACAATCTGGTCCCGGGCATTTATGACATCGAGGCTCTGAAGGAGTATTTGTCGGCGGTGGAGGATGAGGAGTATTTGTCGGCGGTGGAGGATGAGGAGTATTTGTCGGCGGTGGAGGATGAGGAGTATTTGTCGGTATTGGTCCCGAAGTAATAGTTGTAGATGGAGGAGTAATAAGACCTGCGGAGGTATTTCTCCTCCAGATTTCAAAATCAACCAGATCGACAAAATAGGTAGTCGTATTTCCTTCGATGCAGGAAAAGTTCGCCGCAAAGCCAGTTGGCTTCATATTGTCAAACTGGTTTTTCCATAAGGAAAAATCAGTCTGATCGATATCGCCATCACAATCAGCATCCCCTTTTGATTTCGTAGCTGGACAACTAATCGGACAATAAGGCGGGTCGGGATAGGGATCGGGAGGAGTTTTGGGCAATCTCAAAGGTCCAACTTTAGCATATGGAGTAATAGTAGGAACAGATGAAGTTACGGTCGCGTTGACAGCTTGGGATACAATTGGTGATGCTGAAATTAAACTGGGAGTAGGAGTAAAAGTGATGTTTGTCGAAGCAGCCAATACCGAAGCCAACGCATCAACCGCGCCAAAATTAGTCGCACCTGAGGCTATATTTCTATTGGCATTGTTCTCTATCCAACTTTTCACCTGAATATTTGTGGCAGCGGGATTTACGGCAAAAAGAAGGGCCGCAACTCCAGCTACCTGCGGAGAGGCCATTGAAGTACCAGGATAACAGGCGTATCGAGCCGTCTGAATCAATGGAATTGTAGAACAAATGCAATAATACCTATCTGCTGATCCTGAACAATTTCCGCCTGGTGCTGCCACAGACACCCAATTACCGTTTAAATCATCATTATGCTCTGAATAAGGAGCCAAACTGTTATCGTAAAGAAGCGCCGCCACCGAAATTACATTCGGAGAGGCCGCCGGATAAAATTTGGAATTAGAAGCATAACCAGTAGCAGGGTCTCCTATGGCGCAGGAATCATCACCGTCATTATTGGCCGCTCCGCAATTGCCTGCTGCTGCTACAATTACTGCTCCGGCATTCCAGGCAGGCGCAATCATATCGTTGTTGATAGCGGCAATATCTTCTTGCGTCAGATTATCCGCCAGCACTCCTAAACTGATATTTATAACTTTTGCCTGCTGCCTGACTGCTTCAGCAAAAGCCGCATATAATGAGGAATCATAAATAAACCCATCTTGATCCATCACTTTGAAAACAAGAAGTTTTGTGTTATATCCTACAGAAGCAATGCCAATGCTATTGTTGGTAGCCGCGGCGATAAGACCGCTGACATGGGTACCATGCCCGAGGGAAAACTCATATGGATCTGTCATTGAACTGACTTGCTGACAGGAACTGCCGCTTGAGCAGTCAAAAAGTCCGGCTATTTTGCCAATTAGATCAGGATGAGTTGAGTCTACTCCGGTATCAATCACTGCTACTTTTACCTGATCTGAACCGGTAGTATGGTTCCAGGCACTATCTCCGGCCCCAGCCAATTTCAGATTGTATATATTCCATTGAATCGAATTTAACCCGGAAACCGGCGGTGTAGGCTGAATATATTGATCGTTTGGTATAACCAGCAAATGAAATCTGTGATTGAGAAGAACGGATTTGACATTGGAATTGGCTTTTAGTGTGGCTATAATATCTTGTGGGTTTTCTAAATCTACTGAATATACCATAGCATTAGTGTTGGCAATCCCGTATTTAGGAGATAATTTCGCGCTTTGTCTGCTTACGCTTAAGAGAGCGGAAGTGCTGGGTTTATCATAAAATGTAACTATCACTTCTTTGCTTTTTGGAGAAAAAACTTCTTTTCTAGGAGTAATAGGCGGGAGATAAATCGGTTCTTCTTGAACGTATTGAGCGTAGCAAATATGCCCCGATAAAAGAGCAATTGTAAAAATAAAAACAGTAACAAAAATAAAGAAAAACTTCTTCACGAAAATAACTATTTGATCTTAGTGTGGCATATCTTCTTTATTTATGTCAAGAAGAATAATGAGGCTGATTTGTCGAAAGAGAAAAATTAAATTTTGAATAATTTAATTGAACATATAGAACGATATGGAAAGTCATTTAGGGAAGAATCGTCTGACTTAACTTCACAAGATACTGATATAAGTTGTTAAAGAAAATTCCTGTATTTTTAACAACTTGGCCGATCTGATTTGGAGCTTTTGTCGGTGATGGTTTAATCTGTCCCGGTGATGCAAAAGGGGCTCTGCCTGAAAATATCGTTGGTGGAGGTCTACTTATTACAGGTGGATTTCCAGAAAATCTGGTGGGATAAGTATTTGGTGCTGATGAGGTAGGAACAGATGCGGCGCCGGATTGAGTAGGTTGATTTGTAGAAGGTGTAGAAGATGGTAGAAAAGGAGCTTTTGTTGGAGGTCTATTTTCAACTGTCTGTGAGGCAAAAATCGTCTCTTTTGCCAACATTTTTATTCCTTTACCCGAGACGGTAAAATTCCCGTTGCCTCTTAAAGTAGAATAATAATAATATGTGTTAAGATCCAACTCTTGGGAGAAATTGACAATAATTTCCTGCGCAGAGGTGTTGATAAGAAAAATATTATATAATGAATTCTTTTTCCCCATCAAACCAATAACAGGCAAGGTGGGATTTTTCTCCTCCCAGCATGATCCTCCGGCTCTTGGCCAATATAAAACTGGTTTGGCTCTGGCGAAATCGGAAAAATATCCTAATAATTTTTTTTCGGCTTCGCTTTTTTGAGAAAAATCTCCCGCGATAATATAAGAAAGGGGAATATTTTTAGAGGATTTCTGATATTGAACGCTGTTGATTAAAGAGGAAACAACTACACCGCTAGTATAGGTGAGAATATTGTCTGGTTTGATATTAGATAGATCAATACCCGAGAGAGAAAGCTTAATTCCGCTTGGATAATTTATCACCACTCCCGATAAACCGGGGATATTCAAAGCCGCATCAAAAATAGTATCATAAATATCTTTTATCTGGGAAAAAACTTCGGGAAAATAATTTACTTCAGCCCGAAAGCTAACCGCTTCAATTGCCGGAGGAGCCAACTTTTGTAATATTTGATTTGCCTTGTCGCGCGGCCAGTTGGGCAAACAGCCGACATGAACTTTGATGTTGGAAAAATAATTTCTCAAATCTTTGATAAAATCGGCATCAACATCGCAAATTTCCACTATCGCGCTGGCATTATATTTGCCAAAATATGAATTTAAAAATGCTTTTATGCTCTCTTTTTGCGAAAAAGTAAAATACCAGCGAAAATTGCGAGAAGAAAGAGCGGCAAAATTGGCATTATTTATCAAGTTCTGATCTGGATCTGCCACCTTTAAATAGATACCGTCTCCATCGAAATAATTGATTAAACTTTGGGTAACACCATCATCTAAAGATTTTGGAATCGCCACACCAAAATCCTGATCAATTGTCCCATATGATTTGTTATGATCCAGAGCAATTTCCACCGAAGAGGAAGCGGCCCGCGACAAGGTGTCAATTTTTTGCCTGCTGGCAAATTTAGCTACTACAGCAATTAATATCAGCAAAAAAATATAGGAAATAGAAAGAAGAAACAGCTTGATGGAAGAATAAGTTCCTTTGTTGATGTTTTCTTGAAATTCTTTTTCCATTTCCTTAATATTCTATCGGCAAAAAAAAGAAAATACAACGAGTTTTATAGCTTGCGGCCAATCATCCAATATAAGCAAAATTAAACTTTCAGCCCAAAGGCTAAAAAAAATAAGCACTTTTTACAAACAAACACTCGACAGATAAACAATCAAATAGTAAAATAATACATATTTGAATCGGCCGGAAAGAATTTAGCTTGGAAACGCGAATTTGGAGAAAAATCTAAGCCGATGCAGTGTAGTGGTAAAGCGGCGGTTTTGTCCCAGAAGTATCTGTCTAAATTTGATATAATTTAGACTAGAACTTCGGGATCCCATATTTCTATGCCCTTTTAGCTTAGTGGTAAAGCGACAGTTTTGTCCCAGCACATTCTTGCTGAATTTGATAAAATTCAGCTTAGAAGTGCGGGATCCCGTACATCTATTGCTCGCCTTCATAGCTCAATGGCAGAGCGACGGTTTTGTAAACCGCAGATGACAGTTCGATTCTGTCTGAAGGCTCCAAAACTTGCGAGCTAGATGGTACTGGGATAAACTGTTGACGTCAGTTCGATTCTGACAAAGGGCTCAAAATTAAAAAAATCTAGAAATATTGAGATAAACCGTTGACAGCAGTTCGATTTTCTCATCGGCTCAAATAATTTTCAATAACAGCTAATAAGTTTTAAAAGCGCTCAAATATTTAAGAAGTTAAAGGCAAGCTGGGATGGCAGAGTGGACAATTGCAACAGTCTGTAAAACTGTCGCCGCAAGGCTACCCAGGTTCGAATCCTGGTCCCAGCACCGCGTAATAAATTAGTCTTCGCGTAATTTAATTACACCTCTTCCCTACAGTTAAATAATATTGAAGTTCTTTAGTAATAATTTCTGCTATAATCATTACTTATGATCTTGAGCAAAATACTTAAATATATCTTTCTTCTTATATCTCTGCCATTGTTAATTTATTTTTTATATTCCATATTCCCTACTGGATTTTCTTCAGAAAAAATCCGCTTTGTGGTCAATCTTGAGGAAGATCAAGCTAGTGTGGTAAAAAGACTCAAGCAGGAAAACCTGATCCGTTCGGAAAAAATGTTTCTATTTCTTCTAAGCATGTTAAAATTTCCAGGAAAAATCGAGCCTGGAGCTTATCTTTTGTCTCATCGGATGACTACCCTGTCAATTGTCAATACAATTCTATATCATCCTTATCAAAAATGGATAATTATTGTACCCGGACTGCGGAAAGAACAAACTGCTGAGAAATTAGCGGAAAAATTCGGTTGGAATAAAGAAAAAACTGATGATTTTTTGACAAATGCCCAGGAAGGCTATCTTTTCCCTGATACCTATTTGCTTAATGTTGATTACAGCGGCAAAGAAGTAGCGCAAAGACTAATCAGCAATTTCAATGAAAAATTTGACGCAAAACTGCAAAATGACCTTTTAGCCCAAAATGTGCGAAACGATACTGCCATAAAAATAGCTTCCCTGATCGAGCGGGAAAGCGGCGGAGATGAAGATAAGGCGCTTATTGCTGGAATTATCTGGAATAGACTCAATAAAGGCATGAGGCTTGAAATAGACGCCACAGTCCAATACGCGCTGGGTAAACCGGGGAACTGGTGGCCGAAAATCTCCAAAGCAGATTACAAAACTGTCTCTGATTACAATACTTATTTTATTAAAACCCTACCGCCTACTCCCATTTGTTCTCCTTCACTATCTTCGATAAAAGCAGTCGTCTATCCGGCCGAGACAAATTGTCTTTACTATATCCATGCTCCTGATAAAAGCATTTATTGCGCTCGAACTTATGAAGAACATCTGGAGAATATAAAGAGGTATTTGAGGTAAAAATTATATTAATATTATGCTAAATTACTTCTCCTCAACGGATTATCGACTATTTTTCCTTCTCTAACCAAAGGAACATCAAAATCCATTGCCCACATCTGTAAATCGGCGAAACTAAATCTCATCAACTGTTCTCTCAGAGCCAAATATTTCCTTAGTTCGTCTGATATGACAAAACCAGGATTTTCTCCCAATCTCCATCTCACCCATTGTTTAAATAGCTCTTGAATTTCTTTACTTCTGTGTAGTTCACCATATGGTCCTACTGCTGTATGATATGAAATCATCATTTCTTTGATTTTTTCCTCATTCCAATCAGGTATAAATCTGGCAGCATACGGCCCATAATAACCAACATAAAATGTGCGCCAACCAAATTTTTCCGCCATTCTTTTTATCAGGAACGGATCAACATCAGCCGTGACATTATATTTGCCTAAATCCGCTAGGATATCTACTTCTTCTGTGGCTCGACGATCAAAGTTGGTATATACACGTATGGGAAGATTATCTGCTTTTATCTTGTCTTTTTCAGTAGTGAAACTTAAAGCATAATCCCCAAACAACACTGTTCCAGCTGCCATTACCCGGTCAATTTCAGCCAGAGCCATCACTATATTTAAAGATACAGGTAATCCATCAGGATAACCTAAATCTTGATAGTGGAAAGCATGAAACAATATTTTTTCCGGACAATCTGGTATATTTATTCGTGCTTTGTATACTCGACCTTGTGTTAATCCTTCATCACTCCATGTCAAAACATGTTCCAAAGTATCTCCACTGTTGCTGGCGCTGATACTTTTTGCGGGCAAATCATCCAGTAATTCATAAGCATATACAACTCCATAAACCGATTTGTCAGGCAGATGAAGCATATTTATTGCACTGTCACGGAAAAATTCTTCAACAACTCCCTTTACTCGGTTTTCTTTTTGCTTTTGGTGGAAAGTCGCCCCAATATCAACGCTTACATTACGCAAAATTGCAAATAAATCCGGTTTTTCTCTTCTGATAATTTCACTAGTGTGAACCCTAGTTGTTCCATTACCATCTCCAATATAAACAATAGTAAATGGATTGTCTCTATTAAAGACTACACCTTCAACCTGTAATCTTTCATATGTTTTTATCGCTCGAAAAGCCAAAGCTGAAGCCAAAACTTCCGGTGTGACTTCTGAGGAAGTTTCAAATAATGCTCCTTTCTCTTCTTTTCCAATTGTACCCGGTTGATTATAAATGCCAAACGGGCCGGTATTGGCAGTTGCCATCCATCTGTCATACGGAAGAATCCATGTACCTCTCGATCGTTGAGTGTCATGAATAGCAATTTGTTCTAAAAGTATCTGTGGTGAAAGACCTCGTTCATTCCCGATATAAAAAGTATTATTGGGATCAAATAGATCATATCTTTTCCAACGCTGATGTGCTACTAAAGCTCGTTGCAAAGCATGCTGTTCCAATACAGTATCGACTTGTCTTTCCATTGGACGGGGTAAGAAGTCTGTGTCAAAAGGAGTATACCAATCATTGACTCTTAATATTCGTTCATGCATAATAAATTACTTTTAAAGGCAATACGAAAATATAACAAAAGATGATTTGATAATCAAATTTATGTACTGGAAGGGTACATCGCTGACACTTCCTGATTATTAATAATATACTCCATTAGCGTCTAATAATTAAGAGCCTGGTGTGGCCTTTTGAAGTTATAGAAGACTAACCAGTCTGTAAGCTCTCTATTAGCCTCAAAAAGATCTTTATTCGTTAATAATCCTTCATAGTATTCATTAACTTCAATAAATTCTTCCTTTATGGTCCTGTTGAATCTTTCATCTTTGGGATTGTCCTCCGGAGTCCTGACGCTGGTATAGATATGGGTAATCCTTTGGGACATGTTGGGCTCGACCCAGAGTCAGATCCGTTCAAAGTCATAACCGCTATGACTTGACCAGCCTCGTTCGTCTTCGTCAGGGTCAAAGTCCAGTCCCACTTCCAGCTTGTGCACACAGGTACGGGTGTTGGCTCCGGCGTTCCTCCTGACGCAGCGCAAGCAAGCATAGCCGCAAGCACCAGAACCAGCAAGATAACACACACGGTACGACTAGGTCGTCTCATTTTGCCTCCTACCAGAGGGCCTGCCCTACTTTTTGCCCGGACAGACGAGAAGCGACCGCCCAGCGTAGATCGTATTTTCCCATCCGAGTCTGTTATCCAACTTGAGCCTGAGCACGGTGGTGTTGTTGCGAGTGGCAATACTCCATAGCGTGTCTCCACGCCTGATCGGATAAGAGAAGCATCCCCCCTCGCTTTGCACTCTCTGTGCGTTCTGCGCGGAAGGACCAGTCGAATAGCCACCACCGGATGGAATGGCGAGGCGATAGCCGGCTGCGATCAGGTCTGGATTATGCCCGTCCAATCCGTTGGCATGGAGAATAGCCCAGACGTTCGTACCATACCGGGCGGCAATCCCAGATAACGTCTCCCCTCGCTTGACCACGTGGAAGACTACCCCTACAGAAACAGATGCCGACCCACCGTTGGTCTTGTAGCGAAGTGGAAGATAGGTGCTGCTGGTGCTTGTCCGCGGTTGGCTGGTGCTAGGGATAACAAGCCGCTGGCCGACGTAGATGAAATTCCAGTTGGTAATGCCATTGGCGTTAGCGATGGTAGCCGGCGACGTCCCATACCGTATGGCAATAGAGTACAACGTATCACCAGGCTGCACGACGTGGGTTATCTGCCCCTGGGCCACTGTGACGGCCTCAAAGACGGGCAGAGCCAAAAAGACAATCACAAAAACCGTCAATAGTCGCGCTTTCATGGTAATCCTCCTTTGTCAAGTCTTGCGCGTTACAGACTCTCAGCTTTTCGCGACTTGTAGCTATTCAAGCTCTCAAGCTGTACTTGAGCCTGAATAGCATTCCACTTTGGTGGCATGTACCACCTCCTTTCTTTTTTTATAGTCAAGCAGAATACCCTTTGCAGAAAAATAGTCTTTTCTGCCCACGATACTCTGCCTGACTAAAAAAGAAAGGTTAAAATTAACTATTCGCTTTATTTTCCTTATGCTTAATTAATCTGAACAGTTTAATCTGCGCATTGTGCAGATTAGCTATGCAGAAAAAATAAGTTATAAGTTATATAAAGCACTTTTTAAGGTGCGATTTTCTGCCTTGATGGCAGAAATCCGGCCAGAAGCATAAAAAAGAAATTTACTTAGGAAAAGCAAATGTAGGCTCCTGACCAGATTTCCAGCACCAAAGCTGAAACTAGCCATTAAAAATGTGACTTAAGAAATAGAGATCTTTGCTTTTCCTTTTTTCATTCTCGGGTATAATACACGATTTTTCAAGATCTGTCAAATACTATAGGGTAGAGTTAGATATCGGATTTCGGATATCAGAGTCCAGAGAATAATAACCATTTATCAGAAATAGGTTATGCGTTGTAGAAGATTGTATTTTCAATATACCTATAATATAATATTATGAGTAATATGAGAGAGATTTTAACACCTGGTGATTTGGAGCTTCTACAAAAAGCTGATTTAATGAGAAGAGTTGCTTTATACCGACATGGCATCTTGATACTTGATAGACCTGTAGTTCAAGCGGTGTGGGGTAATAAGGCAATAGCGGATATAAATACAGCTTTAAATGTTAGCTAACGATACGTTGTAAAATAATATTCTTTGTTTCTTTTAAGTATTGGGCTGGTGTTTTATAGTTTAAGCTCTTAAGCCTTTTGT
>FWPV01002766.1_pt1 | contig 20041 bp, 19 predicted proteins | sample 2228371 | NCBI WGS metagenome assembly FWPV01 (sample SAMEA103939776, study PRJEB20133) | metagenome | reverse complement strand
ACGTTCAGCACGATCACCACCGTGAACCCGTTGTACTCAACCTTCTCGCACCCCAGCTTGATGCGAAGGTCCACCACCGGCACGATCACCCCGCGCAGATTCACCACCCCCTTGATGAACCCCGGCGCGTTGGCAATGCGGGTGGGCTCTTCGTATGAGCGGATCTCCTGCACCCGAAGAATGTCGATGCCGTATTCCTCCCCACCCAGGCGAAAGGTGAGGTACTCGGCGCTGGCGTGGCGCGCTTGCCCGTTGTACGTGGGCGCCACATTGGCAATGGTGGACAAGCTCATGATCACATCTCCGTTGGTTGAGGTTGCATCGCCCCGGGCGGTGCGCCCGTGAGCGGAAAGCACAAGTCAGCACCCTGTCGCTCAGACCTGGCCAGGCACCAGGCCGGGCGTTCAGCCGGGGCCTTGCAGCCGTGGGGGGCCATCGCGTGAGGAACAGCATGCACCACATCCCAAAGCATTCAAACCGCCTGACTCTTGTGGCATTTCGTACGCTTTTTGTAAATCTTTAATTTCCAGAACGTCGCTGTGTCAGAAGGCGTGTCGCCTAGCTGCCATTGAGATGGCCGTTGCCTCTGGTACCGTGCGCCCATGAACGCCCCACACGACATTCACCTGCTGCCCACCAACGCGATCGACAGCGACCACGAGCTGGTGCAAGCGTTCGCGCGGCAACACGCACAAGGCGAATCGGTGCGCGAACGCGCCGTTGCTCTTTACCGCGCGGTGCGGGATGAAGTGCGCTATGACCCATACCGGATCGACCTTTCCCCACAAGGCATGCGCGCCAGCACAGCGCTCTCCACGGGACATGGCTGGTGTGTGCCCAAGGCCGTGCTGATGGCGGCCACAGCGCGCGCGGCGGGCATCCCGGCGCGCTTGGGGTTTGCGGATGTGCGCAACCACCTCTCCACCGAGAAACTGCGCCAGACCATGAAGACCGATGTGTTCGTCTTCCATGGCTACACCGAGCTTTGGATCGATGGCGCCTGGCGCAAGGTCACCACGGCCTTCAACCGCTCACTGTGCGAAAAGTTCGGCCTGCTACCGCTGGAGTTCGACGGCGTGAGCGACTCGCTTTACCACCCCTTTGACCAGGCTGGCTCACGCCACATGGAGTACGTGAACGACCGCGGCACTTATGACGATCTTCCTCTGGACGAAATCGTCCAGACCTTTGCCGTGGTCTACCCAGGCATGGGAAGTGCCGGCGAAGCGACCGGCGACTTTGGCGACGACGCCGCCCGTGAGCGGGCGACTTGAGCGCGCCGGTCAGCGCGAAAAACGAAAGACCGCCGTGCTGGCCATGAGGTTGGGCATGAGGCGAACCTCGCGCCCCTCGTGCAAGCCAAAGGCCTCTTCCACCCGCAGGCCGCAACTGCGCGCCAGCACCTCGAAATCGGCAAAAGTGCCCACGCGGATGTTGGGCGTGTCGTACCACTGGTAGGGCAAGCGCTTGGTCACCGGCATGCGGCCCTGCAGCACCGCCAGGCGGTTGGGCCAGTGCGCGAAATTGGGAAAGGCCACCACGCCAATGCGCCCCACCCGAGCGGTCTCGCGCAGCATGGTCTCGGCGTTGCGCAGGTGCTGCAGCGTGTCGATCTGCAACACCACGTCAAACGCGCCATCCTCGAAAGCATTCAAGCCTTCTTCCAGGTTGAGCTGCAGCACGCTCACGCCCATGCGCAGGCAGGCCTGCACCTTCTCGTCGTCGATTTCCACGCCATAGCCCGAACAGGCACGGGTGGACTGCAGGTAAGCGAGCAGGCTGCCATCGCCACAGCCCAGGTCAAGCACGCGCGAGCCCGGCGGCACCAGCCGGGCGATCGATTCCATCACGGTGCGCTCAGGCATGTCCGGCTCCCACGGTGTGTTCAAAGTAAGCGCGCACGGCAGCGTGGTAACGGGGGTCGTCCAGCAAGAACGCGTCGTGGCCGTGTGGCGCATCGATCTCGCAGTAACTCACCTCACGGCGGTTGTGCAGCAGGGCCTTGACGATCTCGCGGCTGCGAGCGGGCGAAAAACGCCAATCGGTGCTGAAGCTGACGAGCAGAAACTTCGAGCGGGCGCGGGCCAATGCGCGGCTGAGGTTGCCGTCGAACTCGCGGGCCGGGTCGAAATAGTCCAACGCGCGGGTGATCAGCAGGTAGGTGTTCGCGTCGAAGTACTCGCTGAACTTGTCGCCCTGGTAGCGCAGGTAGCTCTCGATCTGAAATTCGACATCTTGCGTCGTGTAGCGATACGCCAGTTCGGCCGCAACCGTCGGGTCCTGACCATCCACCGGGCGTAGGCTGCGCCCGAACTTCTCGTTCATCACGTCGTCGCTGAGGTACGTGATATGCCCAATCATGCGAGCGATGCGCAGGCCGCGACGGGGGATGGTGCCGTGCGCCAGGTAATGGCCATCGTGGAAATCGGGGTCGGTCACGATGGCGCGGCGCGCCACCTCGTTGAAGGCGATGTTCTCGGCGGTGAGGTTCGGGGCACTGGCCACCACCACGGCGTGGCGCACGCGCTCGGGGTACTGCAAGGTCCACGACAGCGTCTGCATGCCGCCCAAGCTGCCACCCATCACCGCGGCCAGGGTGTCGATGCCCATCGCGTCCAGCAAGCGCGCTTGCGCGTTCACCCAATCTTCCACCGTGACCACCGGGAAATCGGCCCCCCAGGGCTGCCCGGTGGCAGGGTTGGCGTGGGTGGGACCGGTCGAGCCGAAGCAAGAGCCCAGGTTGTTCACCCCGATCACGAACCAGCGGTCGGTGTCCAGCGGTTTGCCCGGGCCGATCATGTTGTGCCACCAGCCTTCGCTGCGGGGCAGCGGCTGCCCATTGGCATCGGCGTGGTAGCCGGCCACGTGGTGGCTGGCGTTCAGCGCGTGGCAGATCAGCACGGCGTTGGACTTGTCGGCATTCAGGTTGCCGTAGGTCTCGACCACCAACTCATAGGACGGCAGCACCGCCCCGCTGCGCAGCGGCAGGGGCTGGTCGAAGCGAAAGGTCTGGGGTGTGACGATCACGCGATCTTCCCTGGGGCCGGTCGGCCCTCAAAACAGAATCCCGGCACCGCCAAAGAGCGAGACCGGGAATCTCCCCTTTAGCGGCATTTCTAAAGCGCCCGCAATCCGGAACAAATCGGCGCAATGGCAAGTATACGGGTGCCACTTTTGCCGCCCAACCGGGGGGCAGTGCCGGACTTGCGTACCACGACGGACCCGCGCCGCCAGCCCGGGAGAACAATTAGGTGTTGTTTGCAAACGTCGCCATCGAATGGCGATGACGCCACCTGAAAGAAAGTCACTGGCCATGCGGCTTTGCGCGCATAATGGTTTGGCGTGCGGCTTAAATGCTGGCGCTATCAGTGATTGGTCGGTTCAGGTGCTGCAGGTTGTTGTGCGCTATCGGGGCTCCATCGCTATTTCTCTGTGTGTCATTAGGAGTCCCAAAGATGGGCAACAAACTGTACGTCGGCAACCTGCCGTATCAAGTCCGCGACGAAGACCTGCAACAGGCTTTCGGTGCTTTCGGTAACGTCAACAGCGCCAAGGTCATGATGGAGCGCGACACCGGTCGCTCCAAAGGCTTCGGCTTTGTGGAAATGGGCAGCGACGCTGAAGCCCAGTCGGCCATCAACGGCATGAACGGCCAGCCCCTGGGCGGCCGCAATCTGGTGGTGAACGAAGCCCGTCCCATGGAACCCCGTCCCCCCCGCTCGGGTGGCTTCGGCGGCGGTCGTGAAGGCGGCGGCGGCTACGGCGGTGGCCGCGGTGATGGCGGCGGCTTCCGCAGCCCCTACGGTGGCGGCGGCCGCAGCGGCGGTGGTCGCGAAGGCGGCGGCGGCTACGGCGGTGGCAACCGCGGCGGCTACTGATCCTCAGCCCCCTCACAAAAAAACCTGCAGCCTGCTGCAGGTTTTTTTTCGTCCGCGCGCCGGGCGGATCAAGCTGCGATCAAGTGCAGCGGTGCCGTCAATCCGCCTCGCCCTGGCGGTGCTTGCGCGGGCGGCCTGCAAACAAGCGGTCGAACCACGCGTTGGGCAACATCCGAAGCAGCTTGGCCACGACGCCCATGGGCCAAGGAATCACGCGGTAACTCACACCCGCGGCAATGGCGGCGAAGGCCTTGTCGGCAAACGCCTCGGGCGAGAGCAGAAATGGCATTGGGTACCGATTTCGCTGGGTCAGTGGCGTGGCGACGTAGCCAGGCAACAAAGTCACCACCTGCACCCCTGTGCCGCGCATTTCGCCGCGCAGACTTTCGCAGTAAGACACCACTGCGGCCTTGCTGGCGCAATAGGCACCGTGCCCAGGCAGCCCTCGAATGGCGGCCACACTGGCGATACCGACCAGTGCGCCGCTGCCGCGCTGCCGCATGGCGCTCAGAAAAGGATGAAAAGTGGCAGCCATGCCAGTGTTGTTGGTGGCAAAGGTGCTGACCATCACCTGCAAGTCATCGCGCTCAGCGGTGTCCATGCCCACGCTGATGCCGGCGTTGGCAATGACGACATCGGGCAGGCCTTGGCGTGCCAGGCAGGCGCGCCCGGCGGCCACGATGCTGTCGATGTCGCTCACGTCAGCTCGGTAGACGCCACAGGCCACCTCGTCCAACCCCTGAGCCGCCGCCCAGGCACGCAGTTCGTCTTCGCGGCGGGCCACCAGGGCCAAGCGGTAACCCGCCTGCCAGTAGCGCGCGGCCAGGGCTCGCCCAATGCCGCTGGAGGCACCCGTGATGAAAACCAGCGGTGGCAACGGATTGGCGCTCATGGGCGGGGCAGAAGGGTGACGCGCACACGGCCCTTGAAATCGGCGATCTGGTCATCGCCTCTGTAGTCCAAGGTCTGGGCTTGCAGGCGGTCGCCCTCGCGCAGCAGAGTGACCGGCAGGTCAGACACCACGTGATCCGGCTTGAGCGTCACGCGGAATTGTTCACCACGGAACTCCAGTCTGGGGCGAACGCGGCCATCCGTGCCGGTGCCTGCTTCGCGAATGACGATGGCGTTGCCCTCCAACACAAAGGCGGTGTGATCGGCGTTGGAAGTCACGCGATTCGCGGTGGCCGTGGTGACCAGCCCCTGCTCGTCGATGCGCCGCAGCCGGGCGTTGTCGATCTCGATTCGGTCGTCGTCGGGATGGTGGCGGGCCTCGTCGCCTGCCACCTCGCTCGTGACGCGGCCCTTGGCGTCAAACGACTTCACGGAGAAGCGCCGCATGAAGTAGTCGGGCTCTGTGCTAACGGGCCCGGTGGGCTGGGGCGCTTCGGCCGGTGGCGTGATGCGCAGCAGCCAATACGAGGCCAGAGCCAGCACGCCCATGAGCAACACGGGCAGGTAGATGGACAGGGAATCCCACCAGGCGCCACGTCGTGCATGGCCAGCCGGCCGCGGAGCTGGCGCCTGGCCGGGCAGGATGTCGTCAAGAGGCTCGTCGGGGTTCACCGCTGGGCAGCCTCCAACTCGCGCGCGTAGGCCCCATTGGCCACCAGCAGCAGGTCGCAACACTCGCGCACGGCGCCAGCCCCCGCGGCGGCCCGGGTGACGAAGTGGGCGCGCGCCAGCACCTCGGCGTGGGCGGTGGGGGGCGCCGCCACAAACGCCACACGGGCGATCAGGGCGAGATCGGGCCAGTCGTCGCCCATCACGGCGGCTTGCGACCAATCCAGGCCCAGGGTGTCCAGAATGGCCTGGGCGGCGGGCGCCTTGTCTTCGGTGCCAAGGCGGATGTGCTCCATGCCCAGCGCGCGCAAGCGCACCCGCAGCGGGGCAGAGTCGCGTCCGCTCACCACGGCGGGCGTGATGCCCGCGCGCTGCAGCAGTTTCAGGCCGTGACCGTCGAGGGTATGAAACCGTTTGATGGTCTCACCGGCCTCGGTGAAATAAAGGCCGCCGTCGGTGAGCACACCGTCCACATCAAAAAACACGACGCGAATGTCTTGCGCACGCAGGAGCAATTGGGGGTCGAATTGCAGCACGGGTGCCATCAGATCACCTTGGCCCGCATGAGGTCGTTGCTGTTGAGCGCACCCACCAGTCGGCCCGCCTCATCGACCACCAGCACGCAGTTGATGCGGTTGGCCTCCATCAGGCTGGCGGCGTCAACGGCAAGTGCCTGGGGGCGCACCGTGCGCGGGTGGGGGGTCATGACCTCGCTGGCGCGCACGCGGCGCAACTCATCGCCGCTGCCGGTGCGCTCGATCAGTCGGCGCAGGTCGCCGTCGGTGAAGATGCCCAACACCCGATCGGCGGCATCCACCACCGCGGTCATGCCCAAGCCCTTGGCGCTGACTTCGCGCATCAGGTCGCTGAGCGTGGCCTCGGGTTCGACGCGGGGCACATCCGTGCCAACGCGCATCACGTCGGACACCAGCGTGAGCAGCTTGCGCCCCAGCGCGCCGCCGGGGTGGGAGCGCGCGAAGTCGTCGGCCTGGAAGCCCCGGGCGTCCAGCAGGGCCACCGCCAGGGCATCGCCCAACGCCAATTGGGCGGTGGTGCTGGCGGTGGGGGCCAGGTTGTGGGGGCACGCCTCCTTGCTGACCGAGGTATCGAGCGCCACGTCGGCATGCCGCCCCAAGGTGGAGTCGGGACGCCCGGTGAAGGCGATCAGGGGCACACCCATGCGCCGGATCAGCGGCAGGATGGCGGTGAGCTCTTCGCTCTCGCCGCTGTTGCTGATGGCCAGCACCACGTCGCCGGTGGTGATCATGCCCAGGTCACCGTGGCTGGCCTCGGCCGGGTGCACGAACAATGACGGCGTGCCGGTGGACGCCAGCGTGGCCGCGATCTTGCGGCCGATGTGGCCGCTCTTGCCCATGCCGGTGACCACCACGCGGCCGCGGCAGGCCAGCACCATGGTCACCGCGCGGGAGAAGCGCGCGTCAAGTCGCTCAGCCAATGCCGTGACCGCCGACGCCTCGATGCACAGGGTTTCGCGCGCCAGCTCAAGTGCACGCGCCACGTCGAAGGATTGGGGGTCGCTCATGCCCGGATTATCGCTGGGGGTGGCCTTAACATCGCCCCATGAATTCGCTGGACATTGCCCTGCTGTACCTCTTGGCCGCTGTGCTGGGGGTGCTGGTGTTTCGCAGCCTGAAGCTGCCGCCGATGCTGGGCTACCTGGCCGTGGGCGTGGTGATCGGGCCCAATGCGCTGGCCTTGGCCCAGGATTCCAGCGGCATTCGTTACCTGGCCGAGTTCGGCGTGGTGTTCCTGATGTTCGTGATCGGGCTGGAGTTCAGCCTGCCCAAGCTGCGCGCCATGCGGCGACATGTGTTCGGTCTTGGCCTGTCGCAGGTGGTGGCCACGGTGCTGGTCACCACGGGCGCATCGCTGCTCTTGGGGCTGCTGCTGCCGCGCTGGTGGTCGATTTCGTGGCAGACCGCCGTGGCCCTGGGCGGCATCATGGCCATGAGCAGCACCGCCATCGTCATCAAGCTCATGGCCGAGCGGCTGGAACTGGAATCTGAGCACGGCAAGCGCGTGCTGGGCGTGCTGCTGTTCCAAGATTTGGCGGTGGTGCCCTTGCTGGTGATCATCCCCGCCCTGAGCGCCGACCCCGACGTCTTGCTGCCCGCTCTGGCACTGGCCACGCTCAAGGCGGTGCTGCTGCTGGGCCTGCTGCTCACCGTGGGCCAGAAGGTGATGCGCTGGTGGCTCACGCGGGTGGCGCGGGTCAAGAGCGACGAGCTGTTCATGCTCAACCTGCTGCTCATCACGCTGGGACTGGCCTGGATGACCGAGCACGCCGGCCTGTCGCTGGCGCTCGGTGCCTTCGTGGCCGGCATGCTGATCGCCGAGACCGAATACAAGCACCAGGTGGAGACCGACATCCGGCCCTTTCACGACGTGCTGCTGGGCCTGTTCTTCATCACCATCGGCATGATGCTGGACTGGCGCCTGGTGCTGGAGCGCTGGCCGCTGGTGCTCTTGCTGCTGAGTGCCTCTTTGGCCTTCAAGGTGGGCCTGATCACCGGCCTGACTCGCCTGTTCGGCGCGCCCACCGGCGTGGCCCTGCGCACAGGGCTGTACCTGTCACAGGCGGGTGAATTCGGGCTGGTGCTGCTCACGCTGGCCGGGCAAAACAAGCTGGTGCCACCACAGTTGTTCAACCCGATCCTGGCCAGCATGGTGATCTCGATGCTGGCCACGCCGTTCATCATCCTGTACGCCAACGCCATCGTGACGCGACTGGTGGGCAGCGACTGGCTGATGCAGTCGGTGCAGATGACCAGCATCGCGCGGCGCGCCATCAACGCCGACAAGCACGTGATCATCTGTGGCTACGGCCGTTGCGGCCAGAACCTGGCGCGCCTGCTGGAAAGCGAGGCCATTCCCTACATGGCGCTGGACCTTGACCCCGACCGCGTGCGCCAGGCCGCCGCCGCCGGCCATTCGGTGGTGTTCGGCGACGCCGCGCGCCTGCAGGCCCTGATGGCCGCCGGCCTGCACCGCGCCAGCGCGCTGGTGGTGACCTACCTGGACACACCCAGCGCCATGAAGGTGCTGCACCACGCGCATGAGCAGGCGCCGCACGTGCCCGTGGTGGTGCGCACCATTGACGACGTAGACCTGGAAAAACTGCGCTCGGCCGGCGCCACCGAGGTGGTGCCCGAGGCCATCGAGGCCAGCCTGATGCTGGCCGGCCACGCCCTGGCGCTGGTGGGCGTGCCCATGCGCCGCGTGATCCGGGTGGTGCAAGAGCAGCGCGAAGCCCGCTACAACCTGCTGCGCGGCTACTTCCACGGCGCCGACGACGACTCGGTGGACGAGCGCGAACAAGAGCGCCTGAACACCGTCACCCTGCCCATGGGCGGGCGCAGCGTGGGCAAGACCTTTGGCAGCCTAGCCCTGCAGGCCATGGGCGTGGAAGTGGTCAGCCTGCGACGGGCCGATGGCCACCCCGGCCGCGTGGACGACGAAGCCGTGGTGCAGGGTGGCGACACCCTGGTCTTGCGCGGCAGGGCACCCGCGCTGGCGCTGGCCGAGGAAAAGCTGCTGTCGGGTTGAGGCGGCGAGGCGAGGGCACGCCAAATCCTTATTTGACCAAAGGCCATTAAGACCGGGCAGTTTCGGTTGATACCGATCGGTCGTTATGCTGGCACTCCCACAACCTTAGCGGAGCGCGCACCCATGGATCGTCGACACTTTCTGGGCGCCGGCATTGCTGGCGTTTCGGCCCTGACCTTCACCTCGGTTTTCTCACAAGCGGCCCCTTCGCTGGGCACGCCCGCCTGGCCAGAGCCCGGCTTTCGCCGCCTGAAGGTGGGCAGCATCGAGGTGATCGCCATCAACGACGGCATCACCCGCCGCCCCCTGGGTGAAGAATTCGTGCGCAACGCACCGCTGGAACAGGTGAAGGCGCTGTTGGCGGCGCAAAACCTGCCCACCGATCACGTTGACATCCCTTACACCCCGCACCTGGTGGTCATTGGCAACACCCGCCTGCTGATCGACACCGGCTTTGCCGACAACGGCCCGCCCAACACCGGCAAGCTGCGCGCCAACATGCTGGCCGCCGGCCACCGCCCGGAAGACATCGACCACGTGGTGCTCAGCCACTTTCACGGCGACCACATCAATGGCCTGATCGCCAAAGATGGCTCGCTCGTGTTCCCCAAGGCCAAGGTACACGTGCCCGCCGCCGAGTACGCCTTCTGGATGGACGACGCCAAGATGGCCGCCGTGCCGGCCCTCAAAGGCGCCTTTGACAACGCCCGCCGCGTGATGGGCAAGATCCCGGCCGACCGCCTGGTCAAGTTCGAGGCTGGCGCCGAACTGGCCCCGGGCCTGAACGCCATGGCCGCCCCCGGTCACACACCCGGCATGAGCGTGTTCACCGTGCGCTCGCAAGGCCAGTCGTTCATGTACGTGGCCGACGTCACCAACGTGCCCTCGCTCTTCGCGCGCAGCCCCGACTGGGCCGTGGCCTTTGACATGGACGCCGAGATGGCACGCCAGACCCGCCGGCGCATCTTCGACATGCTGGTGAAGGAAAAAATGCCCATGGGCGGCTTCCACTTCCCGGCACCCGCCATGGGCACGCTGGAAGTGGCCGGCAACGGCTACCAGTTCCAGGCATTGGCCTGAGCGACCTTCGCGCCCGCCCGTCCACGGCCTGCCCGGGGTTGTGGACGGAGTGCGCCGGATAATGGGCGCCATGGACACCTCTGCCTACCTGAAATCCCACATCCGCACCGTGCCAGACTGGCCAGCGCCGGGCGTGCAGTTCCGCGACATCACCCCCTTGCTGCAAGACCCCAAGGTGTTTCGCGTGCTGATCGACACCTTCGTGCACCGCTACATGGACCCGGCGTTGCGGCCCAATGTGGTGGCCGGCCTGGACGCGCGCGGCTTCATCATCGGTTCGGTGCTGGCCTACGAGCTGGGCGTGGGCTTCGTGCCCATTCGCAAGAAAGGCAAGCTGCCCTTCACCACGGTGGAAGAGACCTACGAACTGGAGTACGGCAGCGCCACCGTTGAACTGCACACCGACGCCGTGAAGGCCGGCGACCGCGTCGTGCTGATCGATGACCTGATTGCCACCGGCGGCACCATGATGGCGGGCCGGCGTCTGCTGGAAAAGCTGGGCGCCGAGGTGATGGAGGGGGCCGCCATCGTTGACCTGCCCGAACTGGGCGGCTCCGAGAAGCTGCGCGCCAGCGGCTTGAAGTTGTTCACGCTGCTCGATTTCGCTGGCCACTGAGGCCCGCCGGCCTCACAGCTTGCCGTACTGGGTTTCGCTCAGCGCGGCAAAGTCGCTGTTGAATTCGGGGGACGAAGTCGGTTGCCTCGGCGCAGAGGCCCGTGCAGCGGGCGCCACGGGCGTCGTGGCCTGCAAAGCCCGACGAAACGCCGCGATCTCATCGGCGCCCACTGGGTCGTAGATGCCATTTGTCTTTGTGGCCGGCTCGGGCATGAGCGGAGCGGGCGCCGATGTCTCGGCCTCACGGCGCACCTGAACCGGAACCGACGCACGCAGCGCCACACCCGCCTGCTGGGCCTGCGCCACGCGGCGCCAGTACACCGAGCGCACCACCAGGTCATGGCGGGCTTTGGCGCTTTGCTCGATCCAGCGCTCGATCTCCAACAGGTATTCGTCAGGCATGTCCTTGGAGCCAAGGCCTAGGTCCATGAGCACCAGGAACGAATCGCCGTTGCTGTCCAGTGCCAGCACCTTGAAGGTGTAGCTGGTGGAGATCACACCGCCGCGAATCATGGACTCGCGCACGATGCCAAAAAGCTGCTGGCGACGCAGCACCCGGCGCCCTCGCCGCGGTGAGATGAGGGGCAGCGTGGTGTTGCGCACGGTGTTGCGCGCCTTGATCAGGGCGTCTCGGCCGGGCGTTCGAGGAAGTCGGGCTTTTAGCCAGTTCATCAAAGACATGGCGGGAGTTTGCATGGGTTTGGCAAGGCGATGTCCGCCGTCGGGCACGTGGACAGCCGCGCAGGTCGGGAGACACGGCCCTGCCGCGAACAGAGCGTCTCGAACACAAGTGAACCGCGCACCACGGCATCGCACAAGCGGCAATTACCTGCCCTTACAGCTGCGCTCCGAACGGCCACCATTCGGGCATCAACGGCGCCATGCGGCGACCGAAGCGGTCACTTGCCGATGCAGAAGCGCGAGAAGATCACGCCCAACAAGTCATCCGCGGTGAATTCGCCGGTGATCTCGCCCAGGGCATGCTGCGCCAGGCGCAGCTCTTCTGCCAGCAGGTCCAGGTGCTCGGCGGCGTGCGCCAGCCAGCCCTCGGCCACGGCCAGGTGCTCGGCCACGCGGCGCAGGGCCTGCAAGTGGCGTTCGCGCGCCATGAACAAGCCCTCGCCACCCGACTGCCAGCCCGCCAGTTGCAAGAGGCGCTGGCGCAACGCTTGCAGGCCCTGGCCGTTCTTGGCGGACAAGGCCAGGGCGCCGGCAGGAATCGCGGCGTCAGGCCGCTGGTCGTGCTTGTTCCACACCGAGACCACCGGCACGCCCTCGGGCAGAGCGGCCTCAATGGCGAGATCGGCGTCGCGGTAGGCCGCGTCGTCCTGGCGCGAGAGGTCGTGCAAAAAGATCACGGCATCGGCCTCGCGAATGCGGCCCCAGGCGCGCTCAATGCCGATGCGCTCCACCTCGTCCACCTCGGGGCTGTCGCGCAGGCCGGCGGTGTCGATCACGTGCAGCGGCACACCCTCGATCTGAATGGTCTGCTGCACCACGTCGCGGGTGGTGCCCGCAATCGGGGTGACGATGGCCAGCTCGGCCCCCGCCAAGGCGTTGAGCAGCGAGCTCTTGCCCGCATTGGGCTGGCCGGCGATGACCACTTGCAGGCCATCGCGCAGCAGCGCCCCCTGGCGGGCCTGGGCCAGCACGCCATCCAGCTGCTCGCGCAACCGGGCCAGCTGGCCCTGGGCATCGGCCTTCTTCAGAAAGTCGATTTCTTCTTCGGGGAAATCGAGCGTGGCCTCCACCAGCATGCGAAGCTGAATCAGCGCGTCGCGCAGCTCGTGCACGCGGGCCGAGAACACACCGGCCAGCGAGCGCGAAGCGCTGCGGGCGGCGGCCTCGGTGCTGGCGTCGATCAGGTCGGCCACGGCCTCGGCCTGGGCAAGGTCGAGCTTGTCGTTGAGGAAAGCCCGCTCGGTGAACTCGCCCGCTCTCGCCGGGCGCAAGCCCGGCAAGGCCTGGGCCGCCACCTCCAGACAGCGGGCCAGCAAAAGCTGCAACACCACCGGGCCGCCATGGCCTTGAAGCTCCAGCACGTCTTCGCCGGTGTAGGAGTTCGGCCCCGGAAACCACAGGCTCAGGCCGTGATCGATGGGCTGGCCCTGCGCATCGCGCCAGGGGCCATAGGTGGCCTCGCGGGGCTTGAGGTCTCGCCCCAGCAGGGCGCGCACATAAGGGCCAAGGCCTTGGCCCGACACCCGCACGATGCCCACGGCACCCCTGCCGGGGGCCGTGGCGATGGCGACGATGGGATCACGTGAGGCGGCGAGCATAGAAACGAAGGATAAGGGGCAGGCCCCAGAAACGGCGAGGGCCTGCAAAGCAGGCCCTTCGGAACGTGGCGCCTTCACCAGGCGCTCAGGCTCACTTGAACTTCGGCATGTTGAACTTCAAGGGCACGCCCATGCGGTGGTTGATGTGGGCCTGCTGGGCGATGGTCAGGATGTTGTTCGTGATCCAGTACAGCACCAGGCCGGACGGGAAGAAGAAGAACATCACCGAGAACATCAGCGGCATGAGCCACATCATCTTGGCCTGCAGCGGATCGGGTGGCAGCGGGTTGAGCGCGGTCTGGATCATGGTGGTGATGGCCATCACCAGCGGCAGGATGTAGTAAGGGTCTGGCGAGGACAGGTCGTGAATCCACGCGGCCCAGGGCGCATTGCGCATCTCGACGCTGGAGAGCAGCACCCAGTACAGCGCGATGAACACCGGGATCTGGATCAGGATCGGGAAGCAACCGCCCAAGGGGTTGACCTTCTCTTCCTTGTAGATCCGCATCATCTCCATCTGCATCTGTTGCGGGTTGCTCTTGAGGCGCTCGCGCATTTCCATGATGCGCGGGTTGATCGCCTTCATCTTGGCCATGCTGCGATAGGCGCTGGCGTTGAGCCAGTAGAAGGCGGCCTTGATCAGCACCACCAACAGCACGATGGCCCAGCCCCAGTTCTGAACGAAGCCGTGGATCTTCTCCAGCAGCCAGTACAGCGGCTTGGCCAGGATGGTGAGCCAGCCGTAGTCCTTCACCAGCACCAGGCCCGGCGCCACCTTCTCCAGCATCTTCTCGGCCTGCGGGCCCACGAAGAGGCGGGCGTCCAAGGCCTGCGCCTGGCCGGGTGCGATCTCGGGCAGTCGGGCAATGGTGCCCACCGAGTAGAGGTTGTTGTCGACCTTGCGCACGAAGTTGTCGCGCTGCACGCCGTCACCCAGCAACCAGGCGCTGGCGAAATAGTGCTGCACCATGGCCACATAGCCGTTGTCGGTGCTCTTCTCGAAGCTGGCTTTGTTGTTCGCAATTTGCTCGAACTCCACCTTCTGGTACTTCTGGGCTTCGGTGTAGATCGCCGGGCCGGTGAAGGTGGAATAGAAGGGCGTGTCGCTGTCGAGCTTGCTGCCGTCGCGCACCAGTTGCACATAAAGCTGCGGGGCCACGGGCTGCGAGCCGGTGTTGATCACCTCGTGCTTCACGTCGATCACGTAAGAGCCACGGCGCAGCGTGTAGGTCTTGGCCAGCTTCACGCCGCCCTGATCGGCTGACTCAAACCGCACCTTCAACTCGTCCTGGCCATCGGCCAGCGCGCTGGGGTTGCCCACCAGGGCCATGGGCGTCTTGTGGGTGGGGAAGCTGCCGCCGATCAGGCCTGACTGGGCCACGTACACGTGCTGCCCGTCCTGGGTAAGCAAGGTGAAGGGCGCATCGGTGTGGGTCTTGCTCTGGCCGGTGGACTGGGCGTGCTTGAGCAGTTGAGCGCCAATCAGAGAGCCGCCTTCGCTGTTGAAGGTGAGGTCCAGCACATCGGTGCGAACGCTGTGGCGCGTGGCCACGGCCGACACGCCGCCAGCAGGGGCTGCCTCGGCACCAGCCGCGGCGGGAACGGCCGCGGGGGCTGCGGCCTGACCGCCGTTGGCCGCAGCCGGCGCGGTGGCGGCGGGCGGCGTGGCACTGGGGAAGAAGGTCGGCTGCTTGCCATTGTGGATCTGCCATTTGTCCCAGATGAGGACCATGCACAGACCGAACACCACCCAGAGGATGGAGCGACGGATGTCATTCATGACGTTGTCTTCTTTTCAGTGGAGGAAGGAACCAGGCGACTGAACAGCGCCGGGGCGCGCTCAGGGACGGGATCGGGGCCACCGTCGCACCAGGGATGGCAACGGCAGAGGCGGTGCAGGGTAAGGTAACCGCCGCCCAGGGCACCATGGCGCTCCAGCGCTTGCAAGGCGTAGGCCGAGCAGGTGGGCTCAAAGCGGCAGGCGCTGCCCAGCCAGGGGCTGAGCAGCAGGCGATAGGCCTTGACCAGGCCCACGAGCAGATGACGGGGCGCGTCACGCCACACGGCTCGGCTCCGCTGCCCGCACACCGGCACGCGACCAGAGCTGTTCCAGCTCGGCCCGAACGGCGCGCTTGAGCGCCTCAGAGGTGGCGCTGGGAAATTGCTTGCGGCTGAACTCGCTGCGCAGGCGCACCACGTGCGCGCCCACGGGCATGCCCGCCCCGAGTGGCCGAGCCGTTTCGTAGACCTGGCGCCGAATGGCGTTGCGCGTGACCGCACGTCGTGCCCAGCGTTTGGGCAGCAAAACGCCCAGCCAGGGGGCCTGAGCGGGAAACAGCGCACGCCCTGCCTCGTCGTCGGGCAGGCCGACGCGGTGCAAGGCGAAATGTGAGGTCTTGGCCACGGGGGCAAGGGCCATGACGGCCTGGAACTGTGGCCGTGACCGCAGCCGATGAATCACGGCCGGCGCACCGGCAGCGTTCGGCGAGGGGGCCGCGTGCTCGGGCACCGGCTCACCACCCGCAGGTTCAGACGGCCAGGCGCTTGCGGCCCTTGGCACGGCGCGCGTTGATGACGGCGCGACCACCGCGAGTCTTCATGCGCACGAGGAAGCCGTGGGTACGGGCGCGCTTGGTCTTGGAGGGCTGGTAGGTGCGTTTCATAGCCATGGCAGTACGGCCCCGCTCATTGGCTTGGGGCAGGTAAAAGAGGAAAACCCGCAATTATCACTGCAAAAGCCCAGGCAGGGCAAGCCTTTGGGCGGGCAAGGGGCATCGAAGGCAGTGGCAGTGGGCGCGGCCGGCGAAATCCCGGCGGCTTGTGGATAACTCGCCCGGACCGGTACAATCGACCCTCGCTGATCTGCCCTTTGTCCACAACTACAACACGTCCGTCACCCCCCAATGACCGAGGGCTTCCCACCCGATACCCCGTCCGCCGCCAGCGCCACGCTGTGGGCGGAATGCCTGGACCTGCTGGCCCAGGAAATCCCCGAACAACAATTCAATACCTGGATTCGTCCGCTGGCGGCCCGCGTGGTCGACGATGGCTCGCGCGTCGTCATTGCCGTGGCCAACCGGTTCAAGATGGACTGGATCCGTGCCCAGTACGCGGCGCGCATTACTGTCCTGCTGGAGTCCCTGCACGGTTCACCCGTGACGCTTGAGTTAGCGCTCGCTCCGCGCGAAACGCCCAGCAGAACTGTGCCCACGGCGCGCACGGTGCAAGACCAGGTATTGGCCGAACTGCCCGATGTGGCCCCCGCCGAGCCCGCCACGCCCAGTGCGCCCAAGAGCCGCCTGAACCCGGCCCTGACCTTCGCCAACCTGGTGGAAGGCTCGGCCAACCGCATGGCGCGCGCCGCGGCCATGCACGTGGCCGGCAGCCTGGGCCAGCTTTACAACCCGCTGTTCATTTACGGCGGCGTTGGCCTGGGCAAGACCCACCTGGTGCACGCCATCGGCAACCACCTGCTGGCGGAGCGACCGAACGCCAAAGTTCTCTACATCCACGCCGAGCAATTCGTCTCCGATGTGGTTAAAAGCTACCAGCGCAAGACCTTCGATGAGTTCAAGGAGCGGTACCACTCGCTGGACCTGCTGCTGATCGACGACGTGCAGTTCTTCGCCAACAAGGAACGCACGCAGGAAGAGTTCTTCAACGCCTTTGAGGCCTTGCTGGCCAAGAAGAGCCACATCGTGCTGACCAGCGACACCTATCCCAAGGGGCTGGCCGACATCCACGAGCGCCTGGTGTCGCGTTTCGACTCGGGCCTGACGGTGGCCATCGAGCCGCCCGAACTGGAAATGCGGGTGGCCATTCTGATCAACAAGGCCGCGGCCGAAAACGCGGTGATGCCCGAGGAAGTGGCCTTCTTCGTGGCCAAGAACGTGCGCTCGAACGTGCGCGAACTCGAAGGCGCGTTGCGCAAGATCCTGGCGTATTCGCGCTTCAACCAGAAGGACATCTCCATCCAACTGGCGCGCGAGGCGCTGAAAGACCTGCTGTCGATCCAGAACCGGCAAATCGGGGTGGAGAACATCCAGAAGACCGTGGCCGACTTCTACAAGATCAAGGTCGCCGACATGTACAGCAAGAAGCGCCCGGCGAGCATTGCGCGCCCGCGCCAGATCGCGATGTTCCTGGCCAAGGAACTCACGCAGAAAAGCCTGCCGGAGATCGGCGAGCTGTTTGGCGGACGCGACCACACCACGGTGCTGCACGCCGTGCGCAAAATTGCAGGGGAACGGCAGCAGAACACCGAGTTGAACCAGCAACTGCACGTGCTGGAGCAAACCCTCAAGGGCTGAGCCCGAACCCCTCACACAAACCAGCGAAAATAGCCTCGTTTTGGCCGCCCAGTGCCTCGACCCCTTCTGACGAAAGAGCCGGACATGATCGTTTTCAAATCGACCCAGGACAAAGTTCTGGCCGCCCTGCAATCGGTGGCCGGCATCGTGGAGCGCCGCAATACGCTGCCCATCCTGGCCAATGTGCTGCTGCGCAAGACCGGCTCGCAGCTGCAGCTCACCACCAGCGACCTGGAAATCCAGATCCGCACCACGGCCGAGCTGGACGGCGACGAAGGCAGCTTCGCCACCACGCTGGGCGCGCGAAAACTCATCGACATCTTGCGCACCATGCCGGGTGACCAGACCGTGAGCCTGGAATCCAACGCGGGCAAGCTGCTGCTCAAGGGCGGCAAGAGCCGCTTCACGCTGCAAAGCCTGCCGGCCGAAGACTTCCCCCTGGTGCAGGAATCGCCCAGCTTCGGGCCGGTGTTCAGCGTGCCCCAGAAGACGCTGAAGGGTCTGTTAGGCCAGGTCTCGTTTGCCATGGCGGTGCACGACATCCGCTACTACCTCAACGGCATTCTGTTCGTGGCCGAGGGCAAGCAGCTGAGCCTGGTGGCCACCGATGGCCACCGCCTGGCCTTCGCGAGCGCCACGCTGGACGTGGAAGTGCCCAAACAAGAGGTGATCCTGCCGCGCAAGACGGTGCTGGAAATGCAGCGCCTGCTGTCCGACAAAGAGGGCGCGATCGAAATGCAGTTCGCGGCCAACCAGGCCAAGTTCAGCTTCGAGGGCATGGAGTTCGTCACCAAGCTGGTCGAGGGCAAGTTCCCCGACTACAACCGCGTGATCCCCAAGAACCACAAGAACATCGTCACCCTGGGCAGCCTGCAGCGCACGGCCATCATGACGAGCGACAAGTTCAAGGGCGTGCGCCTGAACATCGAGCCGGGCGTGTTGCGCGTGGCCTCGAACAACGCCGAGCAGGAAGAGGCGGTGGACGAGCTGGACATTGACTACGGCGGCGACACCATCGAGATCGGCTTCAACGTCACCTACCTGATCGATGCCCTGCAGAACATGTCGCAAGAGATGGTGCGCATCGAGTTGTCCGACGGTAACAGCTCGGCGCTGATCACCAACCCGGACGACAACGCCTTCAAGTACGTCGTGATGCCCATGCGCATCTGAGGCCGCCACCACACCGCGACCTGTCGTGCCAACCCGCTGACGAGCGGGTTTGGCATTTTTAGCGATTGAGAAATACCACCATGTCCGAAGCCCAAAAGCCCACCGATTCCGTCAACACCGGCTCGGCCAGCGCGGAAAGCTCCAATTTCCAGCCCGCCATCGACGCCCACCAAGCCGGTGCCAGCGAAGGCTATGGCGAGGGTTCGATCCAGATCCTCGAAGGTCTGGAGGCCGTTCGTAAGCGCCCGGGCATGTACATCGGTGACACGTCCGACGGCACCGGCCTGCACCACCTGGTGTTCGAGGTGGTGGACAACTCGATCGACGAAGCGCTGGCCGGCCACTGCGACGACATCGTGGTGACCATCCACAGCGACAACTCCATCAGCGTCACCGACAACGGCCGCGGCATTCCGACCGGCGTGAAGCTCGACGACAAGCACGAGCCCAAGCGCAGCGCGGCCGAGATCGCGCTCACCGAACTGCACGCAGGCGGCAAGTTCAACCAGAACAGCTACAAGGTCTCGGGCGGCCTGCACGGCGTGGGCGTGTCTTGCGTGAACGCCCTCTCGAAATGGCTGCGCCTGACGGTGCGCCGCGAGGGCAAGGTGCACCAGATCGACTTCGCGCGCGGCTTCGTGCAGAACCGCATCGTCGAGCAGCACCCCGATGGCTTCGAGGTGTCGCCCATGAAGGTGACCGGCGCCACCGACAAGCGCGGCACCGAGGTGCACTTCCTGCCCGACACCGAGATCTTCAAAGAGAACAACGACTTCCACTACGAGATCCTGAGCAAGCGCCTGCGCGAACTCTCCTTCCTGAACAACGGCGTGCGCATCCGCCTGAAGGACGAGCGCAGCGGCAAGGAAGACGACTTCTCTGGCGCTGGCGGCGTGAAGGGCTTTGTTGAATTCATCAACAAGGGCAAGCAGGTGCTGCACCCCAACATCTTCCACGCACTGGGCGACCGCCAGAGCGACCAGAACACCAACATCGGTGTCGAGGTGGCCATGCAGTGGAACAGCGGCTACAACGAGCAGGTGCTGTGCTTCACCAACAACATCCCGCAACGCGACGGTGGCACCCACCTCACCGGCCTGCGCGCGGCGATGACCCGTGTGATCAACAAGTACATCGAAGAAAACGACCTGGCCAAGAAGGCCAAGGTCGAGGTCACCGGTGACGACATGCGCGAAGGCCTGTGCTGCGTGCTCAGCGTGAAAGTGCCCGAGCCCAAGTTCAGCAGCCAGACCAAGGACAAGCTGGTGTCCAGCGAAGTGCGCGGCCCGGTGGAAGACGTGGTGGCCCGCCTGCTGACCGACTACCTGCAAGAGAAGCCCAACGACGCCAAGATCATCTGCGGCAAGATCGTCGAGGCCGCCCGCGCCCGCGAAGCCGCCCGCAAGGCGCGTGAAATGACGCGCCGCAAGGGCGTGCTCGACGGCATGGGCCTGCCCGGCAAGCTGGCCGACTGCCAGGAGAAAGACCCCGCCTTGTGCGAGATCTACATCGTGGAGGGTGACTCCGCCGGCGGCTCGGCCAAGCAGGGCCGTGACCGGAAGTTCCAGGCCATCCTGC
>FWPV01007369.1_pt1 | contig 20045 bp, 16 predicted proteins | sample 2228371 | NCBI WGS metagenome assembly FWPV01 (sample SAMEA103939776, study PRJEB20133) | metagenome | reverse complement strand
TCAATTATGGCAAGTTCTTTGCTTTTTCCTATGTTTCTTAAAAAATGGCTTGCTTCTTTTAAACCTAAACCCTTAATTTCTTTAACCAGTTTTTCTCTTAATTTTCTTTCATCTTTTATTGAATTAAGATATTTTTTTAAGGAAGGAATTCCATCTTTAAAAAATTTTTCCCTTGCATTTATAATATATTTTGCTTTGTTATTTTTAAATCTTATATAATTTATGACTTGAGAAATTTCTTTTTCCTTTCCCTTAAATAAAAGTCCAGATTCTTTTAAGTCCTCTACTGCCTTTTGACAAGTGAGGGCTTTAGTTTGGGGTGTTAAAAGACAAAAGATCAATTCTTCAAATAATTTTTTATCATCTTCTTTTCCTATTTTTTCAAATTCCCTAAGGCGTTCTTCTATTTTATCTTTTATTGAAGTATAAATTTCAAAAAGATGGGACACCAGATAGAAGGTATTTGAAATCTTCATCATCCCATTGAATTCCTCCACCAAAAAAGAAACTTCTTCTTTCTTTATTTAAAAGGTCATCATATCCTATGGTTAAATATAAAAAATCCTTTGGATAATACCTTGAAGAAAATTTTAAATGGGCTTTCCTACCTTCTGTGGAAAAATCAAAAGCATCAAAGGAAAATAATAATTTTTCTTTTAATAAGGCATAATCAATTCCAACCCCTCCATAGTTTTGCTCAAGCCCTGCCCTTAAAGAAAAGGGATGAAAATTCCATCCAAACATAAAGGTTATAGAAAAGGTTTTATCATATTTAATTGTTTTTTCAAAGGTTGTTGAAGATGTTCCATCGGGGTAATAGGTTGTAGTTTCTACTGTTTTTTCTTTTCTTTTTCCAAAGGGATCATCAACTCCTTCTATTAAATAAAATCTTTTAGGGCTTGTTTGTAATTTCAAAGAAAAGTAGGATTGGGCTTTATCATGTTCTACCAAGCCCTCAGACCTAAAACCTAAGGTTAAACCCCATTTTTGGGTTCTTCCAATAGTATTTGTTAGTGAATCAGCTCCCTTTGAAATGGAATCTAAGGTAGTGACAAGCTTTTCATGGCTTTCTTTATCATTTATAAGTTTTCCAATTGTTCCTTTACCTGAATCTATTTTTTCCATAATAGATGAAAGGGATTGTAAACTTTCTTTTAACTTTTCAACGGAATTTTTAAAGTTTGAAACAGTGTCTTTTATATCTCCCCTATTTTCAGCAATTAATTCATCTATGTTTTTTAAAAATTTTTGTAAGTCCTCTGAAATTTTTGGTATTTCTTCTTTTAATTTTTTTGTGGCTTCTTTAATGTTTGTGGAAATTTCTCCAATGTTTTCTCTATTTTCTGAAAGAATTAATTTTGCTGTGTCTGTAAATTCTTCCACATTTTCTATAATTTTTCTAATCTTTTCTTCTATCTCTTCACCTGTTAAGCTTTTTTTAAAGGAGTCCGTTAGATTTCTAACATTTGTTCCAATGTCTGAAAGTTTTTCTAAGATTTCATCATAGGAGACAGGACTGAAGCCCTTAAGAACTATCCCTTTTTCTAAGATTCCAAGCTCTGGATTTCCAGGATAGACCTCTACATATTTATCCCCTAAGAGTCCCATATTTCTTACATATGCTTTAGCTCCTTTCCCCAATTTTAATGAAGAATCAATGAGTAAAACAACTTCTGCCCCATCAGGCAAAAGTTTTATTTTTTCTACTTTTCCAACCCTTACACCATATATTCTTACTGCTGCCTTTAAATCTAGCCCTGCTACATCTGGAAATTTTACAGTTATTCTTTGAAAATCTCCCTTTCCAACGGGGAGTTCTTCTATTTCTATTATGAAATAGCCAGCAATTATTAAAATGATTAAGGCAAAAATTCCAACTTTTAACATTGGGTTCATATTTCCTCCTCAGTCCAGGGACCATAGGGATTTGAAGTTCTAAATTGAACTATTGCTGGTTCCTGGCTTATATTAAATTCTTCTTTTGTCCCATAAAATATTATTTTCCCATCAAAAAGCATTGCTATTTTATCTGCAATGATGGAAGCAGCATTTAAGTCATGGGTAATGGTAATTGCAGTAACTTTATCATCTTTTGTCAAGTCCCTTATTGTTTCTGAGATAAGGGAAGTCATAACAGGGTCAAGTCCTGTTGTGGGTTCATCAAAGAGTAAGATTTCTGGTTTTAAGGCAATAGCCCTTGCAAAACCAACCCTTCTCCTCATCCCTCCAGATAATTCTGAAGGAAACTTCTTTTCTACTCCCTTTAATTTTACGATGGATAAACACTCTTCAACTCTTTTTCTTATCTCTTCCTTTGAAAAATTTGTGTGTCTTTCAAGGGGAAAGCTGATGTTTTCAAAAACAGTCATTGAATCAAATAATGCCCCTTCTTGAAAGCACATCCCAAATTTTTTTCTAAAATCATTTAGTTCTTTATCTTTTAAGGAAAAAAGATCAATTCCATCAATGATAACCTTTCCTTTATCGGGTTTTAAAAGTCCAATTAAAGTTTTGAGAAATACAGATTTTCCAACCCCTGAACCACCCACAATTACAGTAGAAGCTCCCTCTTCTATGGTAATATTTATACCTTTTAAGACCTTCTTTTCTCCAAAACTTTTATGCAAGTCCTCTATTATAAACTTTTCTTTTACCATAGTAGTTTTGTTAAAAAGAAGTCAGATAACAAAATGAATAAAGAAGCCATAACAACGGCTTGGGTTGTGGATCTTCCAACTCCCTCTGCTCCACCTTGTGTATAAAAACCTTTCATACAACCTACAACTGAAAGAATTAAACCAAAAAAAGCTGCCTTTATTATCCCTACAAAGAAGTCCTCCAAGTCCAAAAATTGAAATGTGGAATTTTCATAGACCACAGGGTTTGCTCCCATAATATAAACAGAAACTAAATACCCCCCTGCAATACCTGTTAAATCACCTAAGACAGTTAATAGGGGAAGCATAAAAACAGATGCCCATACTCTTGGTACAACTAAATAATGTATAGGATTAGCTGCCAAAGCATAAAGAGCATCTATTTGTTCTGTAACTCTCATAGTTCCAATTTCTGCAGCCATTGCAGAACCAACTCTTCCTGTAACCATAAGGGCAGCCAAAACGGGAGAAAGTTCTCTCAACATAGTAATTGATACCACAGAACCCACATATGCTTCAGCATGGAATCTTTGAAAGCCCTCAAAGGTTTCTAAGGCAATTACAGCTCCTGTAAAAAGGGTAGCTAAGAATACAACGGGAATGGAATCAACCCCTACTCTTACCATTTGTTTTGCCCAATTTTTTACTTCAAAGGGTTTTCTTAAAGTCCAATAAAAAGTATCATATAAAATATAAAAGAACTTTCCAATTTCTTCAACTATGGAAATAAAATAATCAATTAATAAAATTTTCTTAATCATTTAGGGAAACTCCTGTCCTGCTGGTTCCATAAAGAGGGTAAGGGATTTTATGAAGACCAAATTAAAGTTGCCTCTGGGACCATTTCTTTGTTTTTCAATAATTACTTCTGCAAGATTTTTTTCATCCAATTCATTATTTCTATAAAGGATTATAACTAAATCTGCATCTTGTTCTAAGTTTCCCGATTCCCTCAAATCAGCCATTGTAGGTTTTGCATCTTTTCCCCTTTTTCTTTCTGGATTTCTGGAAAGTTGTGATAAAGCAACTACGGGAATGTTAAATTCCTTTGCTATAGATTTTAAAGTAGCAGAGATAGCACCAAGTTGCAAATTTCTATTTTCATATTTATCATGGGTTTGGATTAATTGTATGTAATCTAAGAATAAAATATCCAGTCCAAAATTTTTTTGTAATCTTCTACATTTTGCTCTAATTTCATTTATAAAGGTAGGAGTGGAATCATCTATGTATATTTTATATTTTTCCAATTCTTGAGCAGATATTGCAAGTTTTGCATAGTCCTCAGCTCCAAGGTAGCCCGATCTTACCTTTTGTAAGTCCAAATTTGCATTTGCACACAACAATCTTAAACCCAACTGCTCCTTTGACATTTCTAAGCTTAAAAAACCCACAGCCCTTCCCTTTGCTGCCATATTTAAACTAATAGACAAAGCAAAAGAAGTTTTTCCTGTGGAGGGTCTTCCAGCAATTATAATGAAATCAGAGGGCTGAAAACCACAAGTCAATTCATCCAATTTGTCAAAACCCGTTGAAAGTCCTGAGACATACCTTTTTTCATCCCTTAATGCCTCAAGATTTTTTAGGTTTTTATTTACTATTGTAGATAGGGGAACAAAGTCCTCTTTTGCTGAACCAATGTAAATTTCATAAATTTGCTTGTCTATTTCTTCTAATATTTCAGAGGGTTCCTTTTCTTGTTTTAAGCATTCCACAAGGGCACTGTTTGAGGCATCTATAAGTTTTCTTAAAATAGATTTGTCTTTTATAACCTTAGCATATTGCTCTATGTTTATAATGTCAGGAATGTTTTGAATAATGGCAGATAATTCCTCATAGGAGACATGGTCTTTAACTAAATCAGCTATGGCAACTAAATCTATTTGCCTGTTTTCATTTGTTAACTTGCATATGGCATCATAAATTATTTCATGTTTTTTTAAGAAGAAGTCCTCTTTTGTTATCTTATCAGAAATTTGATAAAAATTTTCGGGATGTAAGATTAAGGAAGCCAAAAGGGCTTCTTCTGCCTTTATAAAACGGGGATATTCTCCCGTGAAGACCTTTTCCTTTTCTTTTTCTTTTTTTCCTTTATTTCTTATAACCATATTTTTTTATTAGTACCTCTATTTTATTTATTAAATCTTTTGTTTCGGGATTTTGAAAAAAAAGGGCTTGATTATACCTTGTCCACGCCTCTTCAAACTTTCCCAATTTTATACAAACATCTCCCAAATGCATAAATATTGTGCCATTGAAATCTACATAGTAAAGGTCTTTATTTATCCATTCATATGCCTTTTCATATTCTCCTTTTTTATAATATCCCCACCCAAGGGAATCCATATAATTTCCATTTTCTGGTTCCCTTTGAAGTGCTTTATTTATGTATTCCATTGCTTCATCTATTCTTAAATTATTTTCAATTAAAAAATAGCCATAGGAATTTAAAAAGTTGGGATTGTCTAAGTATCTTTTAAAGATTTTTTCCATCTCCTCTATTTTACCTTTTTTATAATAATAATAGGCAATGGAATGGTCTATGTCTTCCCCAAAAATTTCTCTTTCCTTAGCTTCTTTTATTAAAATTTCTGCTTCTTCTAAGTAATCGTAATATACAAGTAAATCGATCATATAATTTATTTTTTGATAATTTGTAAGTTCATTGTAGGAATTTATTATAAAAAGAGCATTTTTTATGTCCCTTGATAATAAATGGGCTTCTGCAATAGTATATAAATTATCATAATTTTTATCTTCCTCATATATCTTATAAGCATAGTTTAATGCCCTTTCACACCTTCCCATATCCTTTGATAAAAAATAAAGTTTCCATAAAACTTTTAAACTTTCTTTGCTTTCAATTTTGTTTAAAAGTTTTATAAGTATTTCTTCTGCTCCTTTGAAATTCCCTTCCATTTGAAATAATAGGGCTTCCCTTAAGTACTTTAAATTTACATTTTCTTCTAAGTCCTTAGGATATTTACTTAAAATATTTCTTGCTTCTTCAAATTTTCCATTTACTATTTTATAAATAAATAGTAAATCTAAAAAATCAATATTTTCTGAACCATTGTTTATAATTACCCCTAGGGTATTTTCAATTTCTTTATGGTTTTTTTGTAAAAAATAGCAATTCAATAAAGAAAAAAGATGTTGTGGATCCTTTATATTTAATATATCTTCTTTTAACTCAATTATTTTATCGCAAGAGCCAATTTCTTCTAAATAAGCAAAATAAGCATCAAGGAAATGGGGATTTTTTTTAATTTCTGGAATTTTTCTTAAAATTAAATTAAATTTGTCAATATCATTATTGTATAAATAATAATCAGCCAAGTGGTAATAAAAAGGCATATCTTGGGGGAAAAAGTGTTGATAGTACTGGGAAAATTTTTCAAAGTCCTCTTCTTTTGCTAAGGGTTCAATTTTGGGTATATTATCTAAGATGCCTCTATATATGTAGTATAAGCCATCTCTTTTTAAATTTTTACCTTTTAGTTTTTCTAATATTTTTATCCCTTCTTTTAAATTTCTCTTTTCCATTTCAAAATAAAAAATTAAGGGTTCCACTTCATTTTCATAATTTTTTGAAAAGGTTTCCATTTTTAATAGTTCATATGCCTCTTCATAAAGATTTAATTCAAAGTATAACTTTGCTAAGGATAACCTTAAATATTGGGAATTTGGATCTGAAATTAGAGCTTCTTCCAAATAATAAGCTCCTTCACTTAAATCATAATTATCTAAGGCAATTTGGCTTTTAAGATATAAAATTGCAGGGTTCTTTATGTTAAAGAGAAGGGAAATTAATAATGCCCAAATCATTCCATTTCTCCGGTGCTTTCAAGTAATTTTTTTGCATGTTCTAAGGCACTTTTATACTCTTCTCCCCCTAACATACGAGCTATTTCCCTTGTTTTTTCTTCTCCTTTTAAATAATTTACATAGGTAAAGGTTCTATCTTTTTCAGTGGTTTTTGATATTTTTATATGGTTATCTGCCCAAATGGCTACCTGGGGAAGATGGGATACGCATAAGACCTGATCTTTTTTGCCTATATTTTTTAACAATCTGCCCACGGAAAAAGCTGTTCTTCCTCCTATCCCCTGATCTACTTCATCAAAGATTAAAACCTTGCCCTTTTTTGCTTGGATTACTTCTTGAATTGCTAAATTTATTCTGGCTAACTCTCCTCCAGAGGCAATTTTTTCTAAGGGAAGCATTGCCTCTCCTACATTAGTTTGAATTTTAAAAATTGCTTTATCCTTTCCATAAGGAGAGAGGGCTTCTTCATTGAAATTTAATTCAATTTCAAATTTTGCCTCTTTTAAGTTTAACTTTGGCAATAATTTATTTATTTTTTCTTTAAAAATTTTTGCCTTTTCCATTCTTATATTACTATATTCTTTTGAAATTTTATCATAATCATCTTTTAATAATTTAAATTCCCTTTCTAAATTTTTTAGTTCTTCTTCAAGGTTTTCAATTTTGCTTAATTCAAATTTTGCCTTTTCTAAATAGTTTAATATATCTTCAATTGTTTTTCCATATTTTTTTTGTAGGTTTTCTATCCTTGCAATTCGGGATTCTATTGTATCTATGGAATAAGATGCCTCTTGAAAATGGGAAAACTCCTTTGAAACAATTGAAAAAGCATCTTCTATCCCTTCCTTTGCTTTACTAATATGTCTTAATATTTCTTCACAAAAGGGTATATTTTCTCTAAAGGGTTCTAAAAGTTTTTCCACTTCTTTTAATTCCCTTATTGTAGATTTTTCTTCCCCTTCTATGAAGTTTAAAAAATAGTTTAGTCCCTTTAAAATTTCTTCTCTTTTTTTAAGTTGAAATTTTTGGCTTAATAGTTCTTCCAATTCATTGGGCTTTAAATTTTCCTTTTCTATTTCTTTTATAGAAAACTCTAAATTTTCCCTTAGGGCATCCCTTTTTTTCTTTAATTCTAAGGTATCTTTTAATTTTTTTTCTATTTGTTTTAATTCATCATAAGCCCTTATGATTTTTTCAAGATTTATTTCTGCAAATAAATCTAATAAATTTAAATAGTGATATTCTTCTTCTATTGTTTTCCCTTCCCTTTGTCCGAAGATTGAAATGGAGGAATTTCCAATTTCTTGTAAAGTTTTTAAACTGGAAGGTCTGTCATTTATGTATATTCTTTGGGGTTTTTCTTTGTAAATTTCTCTCCTTAAAATTAGGAAATTTTTTTCACCTTCCAATTCCTTTTCCTTTAAAAAGTTTTTTAAGTTTTCCCTAATTCCATCAAAAACTCCTTCTACAACAAGGGAATCTTCCCCATATCTTATTAAATCCAAATCCACTTTTTCTCCCGATAATATTTTTAGGGCATCTACAATTATGGATTTTCCAGCCCCTGTTTCTCCAGTGATTAAATTTAAATTGGGAGAAAAATTTATCTTAATTTCATTTATGGTGGCAAGATTTTTAATGTAAAGCTCCCTTAAAAACATATAAAAATTTAAAAGATATCTTCAGGTGGGGGTTGTTCTCCAAAATCCGTTTTAATTTTTCCAAAGTTTTTTTCATAAATTTCTATGTTTTGTTGAATTGTTTCCAAAAATCTTTTAATATGGTAAGGGGATGCAATGAGGCGAGCTTTAATCTTAACTTCTGGTTTCCCTGGCATCAACCTTCCAAAATCTAAGATAAACTCTGTTGGGTTATGTAATATACTTAAAAAATTAGTGTATTCCCCTTGGGCTATTGAATCATCAACTATAATTTTGATTTGAAATTCCTTTTTCTTTTCCATAACAAAGAATGGAGCCGAGGGGAGTCGAACCCCCGACCTTCTGAATGCCATTCAGATGCTCTCCCATCTGAGCTACGGCCCCATAATAAAAATTTTTTTACTTTATAACATAAAATCTGGTAAAATGCAAATGTGGAAGCGTATGGGATCTGGTGGTCCTCGCGGTCTTCAAAACCGTTGTTTCCTCAAAGTATTGGGGAAAGGTAGGTTCGATTCCTACCCGCTTCCGCCAGGAGGAATAAATGGTATTAATAAATCATACAGCAAAGGAAATGGTTGCAAAGGTTGTATATTATGGACCAGGGCTTTCAGGAAAAACTACAAATTTAATAAAAATTTTTGAAATGCTTCCATCAGGGAAAAAGGGTAAAATGCTTTCCCTTGCAACAAAACAAGATAGAACCCTTTTCTTTGACCTTCTTCCTGTAGAAGTGGGTAAAGTTAAAAATTTTAACTTAAGGATCCAACTTTATACAGTTCCCGGACAAGTTTTTTATAATGAGACAAGGAAATTGGTGCTTAAAGGAGCAGATGCAGTTGTTTTTGTTGTGGATTCTCAAAAGGCACTTTTGGAAGAAAATAAAGAGTCCTTTAAGAACCTCTTAGATAATTTAAAGGAAAATGATATAAATCCAAATAATTTACCAATTTTAATCCAGTTTAATAAAAGGGATTGCCCTTCAGCTGCTCCTATTAACTTTTTAAGAAAAGAATTGAATTTGCTGGAATATCCTTTTACTGAATCAGTGGCATTTAAAGGGGAAGGGGTTATGGAAACATATCAAGAAATTGTTAAGATGTTGGTAAGAAAATTAAAAGGGGAAGAAAAAGTTCCAAAGGAAGTTTTAAAAAAAGAGGAAGAAAAAAGGTTGGAAGATACTCATCCAGGAATTGAAGAACAACCCATTAAATTAGAAGAAGTCCCCTCTTATGACAAAGTGGAAGAAATTAGTTTGGAAAAATTAATAGATGAAAGACAAAGGCCTACAGCAATTTTTACTCCACCTCCTCAAGAAGAAGTGGAAGAGTTGCCCTTAGAATATATCATTGAAGAACCAAAAGTTAGTGCTGAAGACACTGTTATACAAGTAATTCCAGAAAAGAGTGAAGAGGTTTTAGAAGAGGTAAATCTGGAAGAAAAAGATATAAGTTTTTTAAAAGAAGAAATAAAAAAGATAAAAGAAGATCTTGAAAAGATTAATGAAAAATTAGAAAATTTAATTAAACTCCTTCCATAACAATATATTGTGCTTGAAATTTATCAAATTTACAACATATTGTATTTTCCCCTTGACAAGTCCTTTTTTTGTTTTAAAATTATAGTTGGATAATTTAAAGGAGGTTTATTATGGTTGCTAAAGCATTAAGAAAAGAAAAGGAGTATTTTCGTTTTAAAAGGTTTTTTACTAAAGAAGGTATTCATCCTTATGATGAAATAGAATGGAAGAAATTTACTGCTACAATAAAAAATGCAGAAGGGAAGGATATATTTAAACAAGAGGGGGTTGAGGCACCTTCCTTTTGGTCTCAAACAGCAGTTAATGTAGTTGCATCAAAATATTTTCATGGAGGAGTAGGAAAAGCAAACAGGGAATATAGTATGAAACAACTGGTAGATAGGGTAGTTAATACAATAACAAATTGGGGTTTAAAGGATAAAGTTTTTTTAAATGAAAAGGAAGCAAAAATCTTTAAAGATGAATTAACCTTTCTTTTGATAAACCAATACACTTCTTTTAATTCACCTGTTTGGTTTAATTGTGGGATAGAAGAAAAACCCCAGTCCTCTGCTTGTTTTATTAATTCTGTGGAAGATACAATGGAATCAATTTTAGAACTTGCAAAGATAGAAGGACTTTTATTTAAATTTGGTTCAGGAACAGGCACAAACTTTTCAACTTTGAGGTCTTCAAAGGAGTCCTTGTCCACAGGAGGAACTGCTTCTGGTCCCGTTTCTTTTATGAGGGGATATGATGCCTTTGCAGGAATAATTAAGTCAGGAGGAAAGACAAGAAGGGCAGCAAAGATGTGTATTTTAAATGTAGACCATCCAGATATTATGGAATTTATAGAAGCAAAAATAAAAGAAGAAGAAAAAGCAAAGGCATTAATTGAAGCTGGATATGATGGTTCAATTTATGGAGAAGCATATAGATCTGTATTTTTTCAAAATGCAAACCATTCTGTAAGGGTTCCTGATTCCTTTATGGAAGCAGTTGAAAAAGATTTAGAATGGTGTACAAGGGCTGTAACTACAGGAGAAATAGTGGAAAGGTTTAAGGCAAGGGAAATTTTAAGAAAAATTTCTTATGGAACTTGGTTTTGTGGAGATCCTGGTTTACAATTTGATGATACTATAAATAAATGGCATACTTGTAAAAAATCAGGGAGAATAAATGCTTCAAATCCTTGCTCAGAATTTATGTTCTTAGACAATTCTTCTTGTAATTTATCTTCTATAAATTTACTTAAATTTTTAAAAGAAGACAATATCTTTGATGTAGAAGGGTTTAAAAGTGCAATAAGAATAATGATAACTGCCCAGGAATTAATAGTGGATAATTCTTCTTATCCGAGAAGGGAAATTACTGAAAATACCCATAATTTTAGACCCTTAGGGCTTGGTTATGCCAATTTGGGAGCCCTCCTTATGGCTTTAGGAATTCCCTATGATTCAGAAAAGGGGAGGGTTTTTGCCTCTACCATAACTGCAATTATGACTGGAGAAGCATACAATCAATCAGCCAGATTAGCTGAAAGGGTAGGTCCTTTTCCTTCCTTTGAAGAAAACAGAAGTTGTATGTTAGAAGTTATGGAGTTGCATAGGGAAGAATTAAAAAAGATAAATAGGGAACTTGTGCCAAATTATCTTATAGAGAGTGCAAAAAACATTTGGGACGAGGTTCTTTTCTTAGGAGAAAAGTATGGCTTCAGAAATGCTCAAGCTACGGTTTTAGCTCCCACGGGAACAATTGGTTTTATGATGGATTGTGATACCACAGGTATTGAACCAGATTTATCTTTGGTTAAAATAAAAAGTATGGTTGATGGGGGTTCAATGACAATTGTAAATAAAACAGTTCCCAGAGCTCTTAAAAATCTTGGATATAAAGAAGAAGAAATTCAAAATATAATAAATTATATAAATGAAAATGGAACAATTGAAGGTGCTCCTTTTATAAAAGAAGAAGATTTGCCTGTTTTTGATTGTGCAATAAAGCCCGTAAAAGGAGAAAGGTTCATTTCTTATATGGGACATATTTATATGATGGCAGCAGTTCAACCCTTTATTTCAGGAGCAATTTCAAAGACAGTAAATGTTCCAGAATTTATAACAGTGGAAGAAATAATGGATATTTACATTAGGTCCTGGAAATTGGGTTTAAAAGCAATTGCCATTTATAGGGACAAATCAAAGGCACACCAACCCTTATCCTCTGGGAAAACTTCAAAAAAACAAGAAGTTTTAATGGTTCCTAAGAGGAGGAAGTTGCCAGATGAGAGAAAGGCATTTACACATAAATTTGAAGTGGGAGGGCATCAGGGATATATAACAGTTGGGATGTATGAAGACAACAAACCTGGAGAAATATTTTTAACAATTGCAAAGGAAGGATCAACAATTTCAGGACTAATGGATGCTTTTGCCACATCAATTTCCATTGGTTTGCAATATGGAGTTCCCCTAGAAACTTTTGTGGAAAAATTTGCTTTTATGCGCTTTGAACCCCAAGGGATGACAAAAAATCCAAGGATAAGATTTGCAAATTCCTTAGTGGATTATATTTTTAGGTACTTAGCTTCCAAATTTTTATCTGAAGAAGAGCAAGAAACGTACGGTATAAAACCAGAAAAACAAGATAAACAATTGGAACTTTTTTCAAATTCTCAAGAAAAAAATATTACAGCCCAAGATGGTCCGCCCTGTATGAATTGTGGTGCCATAATGGAAAGGAGTGGAAGTTGTTTTAGGTGTCCCCAATGTGGTTCCACATCTGGTTGCTCTTAGGGTATTTCATAGCACCAGAATTCCCTGCCATTTATGCCATCGTCAGCAGTAAAGTATAATTTTGAACCAGATATTGTAAGATTTTTGGGAGTTGAAGAGGCACAACCAATTTTTATATCAAAAACCATCCTTGTCCCTTCTGGGGTTCCATCACTTTCCCATAGTTCTTCTCCATTTATGCCATCTGTTTCAGAAAAGTAAATTTTTTCTCCCTTTGAAACAATAAAATTTGGAAAACTTGAACATAAGGCAGGGCATATATCCATAAACAATTTTGTTCCTTCCTCTGTTCCATCACTTATCTAGGGCTCAAGGCCAAAAGATGGACTTAATGCAAAAAACCAAAGTTTATATCCATCTGTTTTAAGGTTGTATGGAGAAAAAGGTCCAGAGGTACTATAAATTTCCTTTGTACCTTCTTCCGTCCCATCTGTTTTCCATAAAACCTTTCCCCAATAAGATTTTTTTACTGAAAAGAAAACTAAATTTTTAAAAGATGTAAACCAACTAACTTAAGAAGAAGAAGGACCTTCAATTATATCTTTGAATAAGTGGGTGTTTTCTGGAGTTCCATCTGTTTCCCATAATTCAGTACCCAAAAAATCTGTATAAGCACTAAAGAGAACTTTTCCTGAAGGAAGTTCAGCTAAGTCAAGAACCATATTATCTATGGAATTAATTGATAATTCAGCTAAAAATATTGTACCTACTTCCGTTCCATCACTTCTCCATAATCCATATTTTTCTCCACAAAGGTTTCCTGAAAAATAAAGATAATTTTTTGTGGGAGTAAGATAAAAGGGGTTTTTAAGACAATTTGGGTCAATTAATCTTTTTGTATTTTGTTTTGTCCCATCCGTTATCCATAATTCAATTTCATCACTTAAACCCCTGTTTAAAATGAAAAATAAATTTGAATTTACAATTTTAAGGGAATTGGGATAACTGCTTTCATTTCCTTCCTTTATATCTAAGAAAAGTTTTGTACCTTCAGGGGTTCCATCACTTATCCATAACTCTGACCCATATTTTTTACTAAAACCCCTAAAAAATAACTTATCTTTAAAAACAATGGACTCACCTATATCTAAATATTCTGTCCAATCAAAAGAGAAAGGAGGCATTGTCCCCTCTGGAGTTCCATCACTAATCCAAAGTTAAACATATAAAGAATAATCTCCTGTAAGGCGGAAGAAAAGAACTTTATCTTTGAAGGGAACTATTTCAATTTTAAAAAAATCCCACAATCCCCTTATGCTAATCAATGGTTTGGTTCCTTCAGTTTTTCCATTGCTTACCCAGAGATAAATATCTTCATCTCCATTTGAGATAGCAAAGAAAATTTTTCCTCCAGAAGAGACGATGGGAAAAGAAGAATCAACGGATAATCTTTTCATTGGAAAATTGTAAATCCTTTTTGTACCTTCTTTTGTCCCATCACTTTCCCATAAGGAGATATTTTCAGGATAATAAGAATCTTTTTCTCCCGTAATAAAATATGCCTTTCCATTAAGAAAAGCAAAATTTGAAAGGGGATAAGAGTTTTGAACCTCTTCATAGGGATTAAAATCTTGAACTAAATAGGGTATTTGGGGGAGGTCAGAAAAAGGGCGTTTATGTGAAGCAAAAGAAGGAATAAAAAAGTAAAACACAAAAAGATAGAGCAAAAAAATTTCTTTTTTCATATACTCCTCAATTAAATTATACGACAGAAGATAAGCTTTTGTAAAAACAAACTTTCAATTTTTTAATTTCGTTAATTATATTAAATAAGTTATAATATTAAGTTAAAAAGGAGGGAAGATGAAAAAAATATTTTTTTTAACATTTTTAATCTTTTCCTTTGGAGCCCTTTCCCAAAATTTGCAAATTGGAGGTGCCTTAGGAATTGGAAGCTCTGTAAATGGTTCAACGGAAGTTGAAAAGACAGATTTGAAAGAAAAATCCTTTTATCTTTTTGTTAATTTAGAAGAAGATACCTTTCTCCAATTTAGAGGAGGGAACCTTGAGACGAGGAAAGAAAATCTAAATAAAAGTTATGATTTGGATTACTATGGATTAACAGTTACTTATACCTTTGATACTCCAGTAGGAAATGCTGGTTTTTTTGGTGGAATTACTTATTATAAGGGCACTATTGAAATGATTCTTGTTCAAGGAAATAATCAAGTTATAAGAAGGATTGATGTAGGTGAGCTTGGTGCTATGGCGGGAATGGAAACTTATATACCTTTAACAAAAAAATTTTCCTTTTATTTAGATTTAGAGTTGCATTATATTCCCGTAGAAGGTAGTGATTTTTCCTTAAATTTACAAGGAGGGCTTTTAATTAAGTTTTAATTTTATAATATGATATAATTTTAAATCAAAATAGTTTATTGGAGGAAAAATGAAAAAAATTTTTATTCTTATTTTTCTTATTTCTTTAAATTCTCTTGCACTATTTAGAACTGGAGATGTAATATTTATACCTGCAATTGCTTATAATGTAGATGGAGCAAATGGTGCCTTTTGGAATACAGATGTTTATATTACAAATCCAGGTTCATCGGTTCTTTTCATTACCTTAGAATTTTTACCTTCTGGTATGGAAGGAAGGACACCTGAAAATAGAATTTACAAGCAGCTTACAGATACAATTTTGGCAAACCAAACTATGATTATAAAAAATGTAATAGAAACCCATTTTAAAGATGTAGTTTCTCCCAATACAAGTGGTGCCTTGATAATTTATGGAAAAGATCCCCAAGGAAAAGCCAAAAGTTTTTATGCTTCATCAAGGACTTATACCTATATTGACAAAGAAGACCCTTCAAAGGGTTCTTATGGACAATTTATCCCAGGAATTCCCTGGTATTACTATATTGATCCCGTCTATTCTAATCAAAAATATGATCAACATTGGATTTTTGGTTTGACCCAAGATGAAAATACACATACAAATATTGGTTTTTTAAATGGTTCTGCTTCAAAAACAGTAGACATTGGTTTAGAATTATATGATAAAAGTGGAAATTTAGTGGGAGAAAAGAAAGTGATTAAAGGTTTAGGCCCCTTAGGGCACATACAAATAAATTATTTTTTACAAGAAAAGTATGGAATTACCAATGGGGATGGTTTTAGTTTAAAGATAACAATTTCTGATTATTCCCCAAAAGATACTGCAGGGGCACCTGCCCTTTTTGTTTATGGTTCTAAGGTTTTTCACGAGACAAATGATCCAATTTATTTGGAAGCCTCTTATCCTGTGGACTTACCCTATAATTGTGTCTGGCCTTAATTTAATTAAAATTTAATTTTTTTTTAAAAAATCTTTCTATGTTAAAATATCTTACTTATGGAAAGTAAAAAGATAAGAGAATTTTTTTTGTCCTATTTTGAAGGGAAAGGGCACAAGAGGATACCATCATCATCTCTAATCCCTGCTCAAGATCCAACCCTCTTATTTACAAATGCTGGAATGGTCCAATTTAAGGATCTCTTCTTAGGGCTTGAAGAAAGGGAATATAAAAGAGCAACAACAGTTCAAAAGTGCTTAAGGGCTGGAGGAAAACACAATGATTTAGAAAATGTGGGTTTTACATTAAGACATCATACTTTTTTTGAAATGTTAGGCAACTTTTCCTTTGGGGATTATTTCAAAAAGGAAGCCATAGAGTTTGCTTGGGAACTTTCTACAAAATTTTTTAAAATTGAAGAAGATAAGATTTGGATATCTATTTTTGAAGAAGATGAAGACGCCTTTGAAATTTGGAATAAAATTATTGGAATAGATGAAGATAAGATTTTAAGGATGGGGGAAAAAGACAATTTTTGGGCAATGGGAGAAGTTGGACCTTGTGGTCCTTGTTCGGAATTGTATTATGATTTTGGAAGGGATTTTGGTTGTGGAAAAGAAAATTGCACCCCTGCACATGAGTGTGGTAGGTTTTTGGAATTTTGGAATTTGGTCTTTATGCAATTTAAAAGAAATGAAAAAGGAGAAATGGAAAAGCTTCCAAAACCCTCAATTGATACAGGGGCTGGGCTTGAAAGGGTTTCTGCTATACTGCAAAGGGTTCATTCAAATTACGAAACAGATCTTTTTTATCCTATAATTAAAAAAATAGAAGAGGTTTCTAATTTTAATTATGGAAGGGATAAAGAAATAGATATTTCTATGAGGGTTTTGGCAGATCATTCAAGGGCAATTGCTTTTCTCATATCCGATGGAGTTCTTCCTTCAAATGAAGGAAGGGGTTATGTTTTAAAGAGAATAATAAGAAGAGCTTTAAGGTTTTCAAAGACATTAAAGATGGATTTGCCTGTAATTTCTAAGTTGACTGATATGGTCTTAAAAATTTTTGAAGATACTTATCCTGAACTTCAAAAACATAAAAAAGAAATTGATGAAATCTCAATTATGGAAGAAGAAAAATTTGAAAAGATATTAGAAATTGGAATGGAAAAACTAGGTGATATTTTTGAAAATTCAAAGGATGAAAAAATTTCAGGGGAAGTCCTATTTAAATTGTATGATACCTATGGCATTCCCTTGGATTTCATTGAAGAGGTTTTAAGAGAAAGGGGTTATGAAATAGATTATGAAGGATTTAATTTTGAACTTGAAGAACAAAGGAGGAGGTCAAGGGTTTTCCAAAGGTTTGCTCAAAGCCAAGAAAGTGTCTATGAAAAAATTTCAAAGGAAATAAAGACAGAGTTTTTGGGTTATTCCCTTTTAGAATGTGAAGGAATTTTAAAGGAAATTGTAAAAGAGGGAATTACTTTAGAGGAGCTAAAAGAAGGGGAAGAAGGAGAACTTTTATTTGATAAAACCCCTTTTTATGCAGAAGCAGGAGGACAGGTAGGAGATAGGGGAATTATAGAAAATGAAAGGGTTAAATTGGAAGTTTTGGATACCCAAAAAAGATTAAATTTAATTGTACATAATGTTAAAGTTTTAAAAGGAGTTGCAAAAAAAGGAGAAAATTTTAATTTAAAGGTATATGAAGATTTAAGAAAATCTACAGAAAGGCACCACACTGCTACACATATATTGCATTATTCCTTAAGGGAAATCTTAGGAAAAAGTGTAAGGCAAATGGGTTCTTTGGTTGAGCCAAGGAGATTGAGATTTGATTTTTCTTATACAAAGCCCTTAAAAGAGGAAGAAATTTTAAAAATTGAAGAGGAAGCCCTGAAGGTAATTTTATCTGCAAAAGAAGTGAAAGAGGAAATTTTACCAATTGAAGAGGCAAGGAGGAGAGGTGCCTTAGCTTTTTTTGAAGAAAAATATGGAGATATTGTAAGGGTTATTTCAATAGAAGGTATAAGTTCTGAATTTTGTGGAGGAACCCATGTCAAAAATACGGGGGAGATAGGAATTATAAAAATTTTAAAGGAGGGCTCCATTTCAAGTGGTGTGAGAAGGATTGAAGCAGTAGCAGGGATGGAGGCATTTAAATTGTTTCAAAAGAAGGTAAAAAAATTAAAGGAAATTGAAAGTTTACTTGAAGTAGAGGAAGAAGAATTTGAAAAGAAGATAAAGTTTTTAAAAGATAAATTAAAAGAACTTCAAAAAAAATTAAAGGAATCTCTTAAACTTGAATTAAAAGAATTTGAAAGGGAAGAAATTGGAAATTTAGTTTTTATAAAACAAAAGGTTTCTGATCTTTCAATAGAAGATATGAGAAGTTTAGTAGATGAACATAAAAAGGGGATAAAAGAAGGGATTGTGCTAATATATAAAATTGAAAAGGAAAAAGGAGTTTTTGTTTTTGGTGTTACTAAGGATTTGCAAAATAAAATTAAAGCAGGGGATTTGGCTAAGGAATTTGGAAAGTTTGTGGGAGGTTCAGGAGGTGGAAATCCAGGACTTGCTCAAGGAGGAACTTCAAATTTAAATTTGATTGAAGAAGGTATAAAAAATATAAAAAACTTTATCTTAGAAAAATCAAAATGTTGAAAAACAAAAGCCCATATCTTCATCACTTGCTTTTTCAAAATTTATAGCACCCATAATATACAAATTTTTTCCACCATCATCTTTTTCATTTATTCCAACACTGTAAACCATAAATTTATTTTCATTTATTTTTTTTTAAATTTAGGGCTTTTCACTAAAGGGATCTATAAAATCTAAATTTTTAAGAAATTCCAAATTTTCTGGCAGAGTTTTATTGTTTTTATAATAATTCATTATTTCTTGAGATAAAAGCAAAACCCTTGCTTGAGCAATTGAAGATAAAACCCTCCCATAGGAGTTTCTTATAAGAACATAATAATCATTAAAAATTGATTGTTTTTCCTCAATATTTTTAATATCTTTCCAAAAAAAATTGTTTTGATTGGGTTTTGATTTCTTTAAAAACCTTATGGCTTGAATATTTTTTTCTAAAAAACCCTTTGTTTCACTATAAATTAAAGCTCTTATAAAAAAATTTGGAATAAATCTTAAACTTTTTTTATTAAAGTACGTCTTTGGATTTTTAAATAAATTAATATTAGAAATAATTTCAAAATTAACTGAAGATAAATATAAAGAGAGGTCATCCTTTGAAATTCCTTCAATTTTTTTAACCATTTCATCTTTCAAAAATTTATCCATAGAAATTGAAAAAGCATTGGCTAAGAGGAAAATTTTTTCAGAAGAAATTGCAACTGCATTGCATATAAGGGGTTGTCCTTTAGTTTTTAATTTTTCTTTGACTTTAAAAAGATCTTCCAGTAGTTCCTCTGCTTCTTCTACCTTTCCCCTTGCTTTTAAAATAATTGAAGAGACAAATAAACTCCTTGAAAATCTTATAAGTGGCAAGAGATGTGGAAATTTCATATCAAAGGTTTTATCTTTATACTCTTCCATATCAAAAAATTGAATATAGGGGCATTTATTCATCTTTTCTTTAATTGAAAAATTGTAATTTATAAATTCATCCCAAATTATTTCAAAACTTTTTGGATCTTTTAAAATAAAATCCATAGGATTTAATCCTTCTTTTAAGGTTTTTAAATAATCTTTTTCTTGATAAGGAAGGACAAAATTATTATAAAAATTACCCCATTTTTCATTTTTTTCATCAAATAAAATTTTAATCTTTTCAATCCATTCATCACAAAGGGGTTTTGAATTTTTCAAAGATAACAATTCTTCTTTCTCCAAGGTAAAACCAAGGTTTTCTATTTCTTTTTCATATTTTTTAACTAAACTTTTTTGTTTTTCTGAAAATATAAATGAAAAGGATATAAAGGTTAAAAATAAAATCAAAAATAAATAAAGAGAAATTTTTAATTTTTTAGAAGAAAAAATAAAGGTTAAGAGAAAGCCAAAAAGAAAAGCAATCAAAAACTTTACATAAAATAATGGATGAGTAAAGTTATTTGATATTAAAGTAAATGTTAGGGCTAAAAAAATTCCAGAAAAAATTGAAAGGTAAATTTTTAATAAAATAATATAAATCTTTTCAATATATTTTTTAAAAATTATCAAGATTAAAGTAGAAATTAAAATTGAAATGATGAATAATTTTAAAAAATCTAATTTTAAAAAGGGTAAATTTTCAAAAGAAAAAAGAAAAATAAAAGTAAGAAGTAAAAGACATAAAAAGAAAGC
>FWPV01007364.1_pt1 | contig 20052 bp, 17 predicted proteins | sample 2228371 | NCBI WGS metagenome assembly FWPV01 (sample SAMEA103939776, study PRJEB20133) | metagenome | reverse complement strand
CGTTCGCTGGGGGCTTCCAGTTCCTTGATCCAGTCGCTCATGTGCTCCTCCTGCGAAGCCGCTCGGCAAGGCCCACCCGGCGGTTGTTCCACAACACGTACATCAGTCCAAACAGCACCACAAAGCCGATTAGCCCGGCAAACAACATGCGGGCCATGTCCATCTGGTTGGTGTTGGCAGATTTGCCTGCGGTCTGAGTAAAGAAAGCTGAGAGGGCGGAGATTTCCTCCTGGGTGAGGGGCTTGCCCTTGTAGCTTTCGCGCATTACTGGAAAGGCAATATTGGTCAGTACACCCTGGATTCCTGCGGCTCCCAGCCGGGTATGCAGGTCGGTGAGGTCTCGGCCCAGGCTGCCTCCACCCATGGGGCCAAAGTCGCCAGCGGTGTGACAGGCCATGCAGGGGGCCCCGCCGTTTTGGAAGCGTTGCTGGCCTACGAACAAGGCCCGCCCCTTCTCGGCCAAGGCGGGGTCGGCTTGCGCTGTGGGGGTGGGTTCTGGAGTGGGAGGTGTTGTTGCGGTTGTGCCCAGTCCTTTTACGTAAACGGCAATTGCTTTTGCGTCGGTTTCGGATATTTGGGGCATGGCGGGCATTGCGCCGTTGTAGGTTTGCCCGCTTACTTCCAGGGGGCCACTGATGCCTTCGCGAATAACCTTGACCACATAGGCCTCGTCCTGCACTCGAGGGTTGTTGACCAGGGGAGGAAAAACCCCAGGTATACCCTCACCGTTTGCGCCGTGGCAACCCGCGCAATTTTGGCTGTATAGCTGTGCTCCATCGGCAGCAACAGCCAGACCGAGCAGGGCGGCCATGACCACGACTAGTTGTCTCATGCCAACCTCCTTTGCTCTTTGTGCTTTTCCAACCAGGACAGAAGTTCCTCGAGGGCCGAGAAAGGGTATTCGACCCCGCTTTTGGCATCCTTGATACGACCTTCCCACTGGCCCGCCTCGTTCGGCCAGAGCAAGACCAGATACACCGGCGATCTAGGCGGGGGTAGGTTGCGCTGGGTAGGCTCCGGTGCCATACACCCCCAGCTTGGTTTGAGGGGCTTACAGCTCGCTTACAGACCTGGGACATTTGCACTACCCGCAGGGGCTAGGCTGGTGCCAGAGCATGGGGAAGAATGAGCAACCCATCCGTTGGCAGCTCGATACCCAGGGGCGGGTTTGCGCCTGGAGTGCGGGTGCGGCGGCTTTCTTCCGACTGTCCAGCCAGCAAGTCGTGGGCAAGCCCTGCGCCGAAGTGGTGCAAGGTGCCGATAGCTTTGGGCGGGCTTTGTGTGTGCGCTGCCCGGTTCAACGCGAAATCAAATACGGGGCCTATCAGGCCAGCACGGTGCTGGTGGTCGGGGGGCGGCGCATGGTCTGCCAGGGCTATGCTGGGGCGGGTGTGCACCTCGAGCTCAAACCCGAGCACCAAACCGATGTCAGCGAGGTGCTGGCTTCGCTGTCGTGGGCGATGCGCAGGCTGACCGCCGAGCCGGGCCGCTTTTTCCAGACCCTGCAGGTCTTCCTGGCCAGCCTGCGCAAAAGCTTAGGGATGGAGGCCGCCGAACTATTTCTGGCCGACCCCCAGGAGCGCTACCTGGTGCTCACCGCCTACGATGGGGTGCACCGCGAAGCTTTTATGGAGAAGCCCTGGTTTGCCTGGGGGGAGGGGTATCCGGGCATTGTGGCCCTGCGGCACCAGACCCTGGTCACCCACGACCTTGCCGCCGACCCGCGCTACCTGCGCCAGAAGGTCAAAAAGCTGGGATACAAAACCTATGTCTGCTATCCCCTCGAGCTGCCCCAGGGCCTGATTGGCGTACTCAACCTGGCCAGCCGCAACCCCCAGACCGAAGACGAGCCGCTCTTAAACCAGCTTGCCCTGGTGGGGCCAATGCTGGCCGCATCGCTGTACACGGTGCTGACCCGCTTGGGCGAGCAGGGGTTGCTCTCAATTGTGACGAACCTGCAACGGGGAAGCGAGGCTTTGGGCCTCGAGGCCTTTCTGGCCCAGGCCACTGCCCTCAGCGGGGCTTCTTGCGTGCGGCTGGTGCTCGAGGATGGGCGCAACCTGACCCAGGGCCGCTGCGGGCCACCCGAGTGTGCCTACCTAGCCCAGTGTCCGGTCTGGCAGGGCAGAATCCAGGGGGTAAAGATGGGCCTGGAGCCCTGCCCCCATACCGATGCCGGACGACCCCGCTATTGCTTGCCGCTGTGGTCGGGGGGGCATGTGGTGGGAGTGCAGCAGTTCCACTTCGCCAGGGTGCCCCAGCCGCCTAGCCAGGCTGTCGCGCCCATCCTATGGCTGGAACGCCTAGGGGCCGAGGCCCTCTGGCCTCATTCGGAGCAAGCCGAGAAAGAAAGCCCCCTGTTGGAGATTCATACGCTGGGGGGGTTACAGGTACGGCGGGCGGGTAAGTTGCTCAGCGGCAAAGCCTTTGGTCGCCGCCAGGCCCTTACCCTTTTCAAACTGCTTGTGGCCCACCGGGGCCAGACCCTCTGCAAGGAGGAGCTGTGCGAGCGCCTCTGGCCGGGGGAAGACCCCGGCGAGACCCAAAGCCGCCTGCATGTTTTGCTGCATAGCCTGCGCCAGGCTCTGGAAGCCGACCCGGCCCAGCCCCAGATCGTGTTGCGCGAGGGGGAGGGCTATCGCTTTGCCCCACAGGTTCACTATTTTCTGGATGTGGAGCGGTTTGAGCAGCTCCTGCGCCAGGCAGAGGCCCTGGAAGGTATGGCCGCGCTGGAAGCTTACCGTCAGGCCTTAGCCCTCTACAAAGGCGACTTCCTGGCCGACGAGCCCTATGCTGACTGGGCCGAGCTCGAGCGCAGCTATTTGCGCGAGCGGGCGGTGGGGGCCCTCTTCCGCATGGCCTCCCTTGCCCAGGGCCTGGGCCTGCAGCGCGAGGCACTGGAGGCCTACCGCCGTATCCTGACCCTCGACCCCTGGCGCGAGGAAGCCTATGCCGAGCTGATGCAAGCCCTGCTGACCCTGGGAGAGGAGCCCGAGGCCCGCAGGCTGTTTGAGCAGTATCGCAAGTGGATGGAGCGCGAGGGGTTGCCGGTCTCGAGCCAGCTGGCCGGAATGCTGGTCGGGGTGGCGTAAAGGAAACTCAGCCTGCTTCATCCTGCACACCGAAAGAACAAAGATGGCACCATCCAACCTGAAGGTTCCGCTTAAATCGGTCGCCCTGCCCAACGAACACGGCGGCTGGGGGTTTACCCTCGAGCCCATCCTGCTGGGCTTGCTGGTGGCCCCGAGCTGGGCCGGCCTGGGGCTGGGCCTTTTTGCCCTGGCGGCCTTTTTCACCCGGCACCCCCTCAAGCTTTGGTTGGCCGACCTGCGGCGGGGCAAGCAGTTTCCCCGTACCCCTATTGCCCGGCGGTTCGCCCTCCTGTACGGGGCCATCGGAGTATCTGGCCTGACCCTGGCCTTCATCACCGCCAAAGTCAGTTTCGGGTGGCCCCTGATCGTCGCGCTGCCCTTGATCGGCCTCCAGCTCTGGTTCGATGCCCACAACCAGGGCCGCAACCTGCTCCCCGAACTGGCCGGGGCGGTGGCCATGGGTTCGGTGGCTGCGGGCATTGGGCTGGCGGGGGGCCTCGAGGCCGGTTTGGCCTGGGGGCTGTGGCTGGTGCTGGCTGGGCGGGCCTTGGCCTCTATTTACTACGCTCGAGCCCAGGTTCGACGGGCCCGGGGCGAGCTGGTGAACCGGATTCCTGTCTACGCGGCAGAGCTTCTCGCTACCGGCCTGCTGGCTTTAGGCGCCTGGCTGGGGCTGGTTCCCTGGCTGAGTGTGGCGGCCTTGGCCCTGCTGGTTACCCTTTCGCTCTACACCCTGGCCAGGCCGCCGGTGCCCGCTAAGGTGGTGGGCTGGACGCAGATGGCGCTGGGTCTGCTGATTGTGCTTGCTACGGCAGTGGGGCTGCGCTTAGGCTAGCGGCTTGGCTTGTGGCTCGAAGAAGGCCCTGCGGTTTTCCGGCCAGAAGAGCCAGACCAGGCCCAGGATGGGCTGGATGAGCGGCAGAAAGCCATAATCCACCCCGAAGTCGTGCCAGACCGTGCGCCCGATCACCTCGGGCATCAGCCGGCTCAGGGTGCCCACCCCCAGCACCCCGGCGGTCTCGAAGGTCAGCACCACCACCGAGACCCACCAGGCCCAGGGTGCGCGCCGCACGAAGGCCACCGTGGCCACCAGGTAGAGGCTGGCCGCCACCGCCGAGAGAATAGGGGGGAGGTAGTCGGTCACGCCAGGCTTGAAGAAAAGCTGGTAGAGGGCTCGAGCCCCAGCAGAAAGGGCCAGCAAGGGGTACGAGACCGCCAGAACCTGCCCAAAGGCCCGGATGAGGGTAGGCGTGGAGGGTCGCTTCATGGCCTTTAGTCTACGGCTTGTTTTGGAGTGCGTCACAGTTGCAAATGATTCCTGTTTTCAATACTCAATAAATCCGAGCGGAATACTTGACTTTACCTGTCCAGCCCAATAGACTCTCGCTGGAGCCAGAAGGCTCGAGGAGGTTAGCGTGAGACGTGGTTTCCTACTCTTTACGGCAGTGGCCCTTTTCAGCTTAGGACAGGCCCAGCAAGAGACCCTTACCATCTACTCAGGCCGGGGCCAGGGGCTGGTGGAGCCTCTGGTGCGGCAGTTCCAGTCCGAGACCGGCATCCGGGTTAACGTGCGCTACGGCACCGACGCCCAGATTCTAGCGGCGTTGCAGGAGGAGGGCAGCCGTAGCCCTGCCGACCTTTTCTGGGCCAATACCGCGGGTGCTCTGGGGGCGGCTTCGGAACGGGGGCTTTTTGTTCGCCTGGGCGAGGCCATCACCCGGATTCCGGTGGGGTTCGTGCCGGCCAGCCGGCAGTGGGTGCCCCTGACCGTGCGCCTGCGGGCGGTGGCCTACAACCCGGCCCGGGTCAAGCCCGAAGACCTGCCCAAGAGCATCCTGGACCTGCCCAAGCTCACCCAGTACAAAGGCCGTATCGGCTGGACGCCAACCTATAGCAGTTTCCAGGACATGATTGCGGCCATGGTAGTGCAGTTTGGCGAGGCCCGCACCCGGCAGTGGCTGGCCGAGATGAAGGCCCTCGAGCCCAAAGCCTACGCCTCTAACCCGGCCATGATGGAGGCCATCCGCTCGGGCGAGATCGACCTGGGCTCCTCCAACCACTACTACATGCTGCGCTTTGTGCGGGCCGGCCAGCAGATCGGCACCTACTACTTCGCCGATGGAGACGTGGGCAACCTGGCGCTGGTTACGGGGGCGGGCATCCTCAAGACCTCCAAAAACCTGGCCACTGCTAACCGCTTCCTGCTCTGGCTGCTTTCGCCCAAAGGGCAGCAGTACTTCGCCAGCGAGATCACCGAGTACCCCGTGCTCAAGGGCATTGTGCTGAACCCCAACCTGCTGCCCCTCGAGCAGGCCATCCAAAAGGGGCCCAGAGTGGATTTTGAAAAACTGCCCCTGGACACTGCCCTGAAGCTCCTGCGCGAGGCCGGTTTGCTATAGGCCGGCTATTGGGGGCTCGAGCGCGGGTGCTGATAGACCCTGGCTGGTTGCCCTGTGCAGGGAAATTTAGATTCTGGTACGCCGCCGAAAGGTGGCGAACTAACCTGCAGGGTGTGCTACTGTATTCAAAAAGATAGCCTCATGCGGTATTGGCTCTGGATGAGTATTTTTTCCAGTACTAGCGCACAAACCACCGAGCCCCCTCTACATGGCGGATCAGAAAGTGTGTGGCATCTCTGTGAAGCCCTCGTGGCAATTGCGTATGCTGAACTCCGATGAAACGCTGGAGCTGGTTTGTGTTGCCGCTGGCGATGCTGGGGGGGGTTTGGTTGTTGCAGCCGAGGGCATCAGAGGTGGAGGTGCTGCCCACGCTCGAGCTCAAACAAATGGACGGCCAGGTGATTAGCCTGTCGGATTTCAAGGGCCAGCCCATGGTACTCAATGCCTGGGCTAGCTGGTGCGGCCCATGCCGCCGCGAGATGCCCTTGCTGCTGGAGGCGGCCCGGGCTCATCCCCACATACGTTTTGTTTTTTTGAACATCAGCGACGGGCCGGAGGCTGTGCGGGCCTTCGAGAGCGAGTTACAGCTCAAAATTCCCAATGTGTTGCTCGACCCCGAGGCCAGGCTCAGCGACCCCTTAAAAATTCAGGGTCTGCCGGTCACGCTCCTTTACAATGCCGAGGGAACCCTGATCCGGCGGCACATTGGCGAGGTTAAGGCCGAAGAACTAAAGCAGCTTCTGCAAGCTTTTTAACATTCGGAGCAGCGCCCGTACAGAACAATCTCGTGCCGTTCGGTCTGAAAGCCCTGAGGCACCATAAAGGCGAAGTCTCCAGGACAGCCCTCGAGCTCAAACACCTTTCCGCAATGCGTACAGTGAAAGTGGTGGTGGTGCTTTTTGCCTGCTAGCTCGTAACGCGGTGCCTCGCCGGGTAGCTCTACGGCCACCGCACTGCCTTCCTCAACCAGACCTTTGAGGGTGCGGTAAACGGTGGCGATGCCCACGCTGGGTACTTTGTGCCGGGCAGCCTCGAGGACCTCGGTGGGCGAGAGCGGGCGATTGAGCTCGGTCATCACCTCGCGAATGGCCTGTCTCTGGCGGGTGGAGCGTTCCATGTTTTCAGGATAGCAGACCTGGGCCTTGACAATATGATAATGCATTATCATTATAAATGACGTGATGAAACCGCTGCTCATACCCGGACTCTTGTTCGCCCTTGGATGGGGCCTGGCCCAGGCCCAGCCCGTGCAGGTCGCAGCGACCACCGGATTTATTGCCGACATGGTGCGCAATGTAGGGGGCAACCGGGTGACGGTGATGCAGATCGTACCGGGTGGCAGCGACCCCCATAGCTTTGAGCCGCGCCCTTCGGTCATCCGGGCCATTAGCCGAGCCAGGGTGTTCTTTGCCAATGGGCTGCTGCTCGAGCCTTTTTTCGAGAAACTCGAGGCCCAGCTTCCCCGCAATGCCCGTATTGTCGAGCTTGCCGACGGCATGCCCAACCTGATTGAAGTAAAAGAACATGCTACTGAGGCCCATGCAGGCGAAAGTAGCAAAAGCGAGCATGGCCACGAACACGGTGAATACGACCCGCACCTCTGGCTTGACCCCACTTATGGCATTCGCTACGTGGAGAAAATCCGCGATACCCTCACGGCAGTAGACCCCGCTGGACGCTCAACCTATACCCAGAATGCGTCCCGCTACATCGCCCAGATACGCCAGGCCGATGCAGCCGTACAACGCTGCTTGGCCGGTATCCCACAAGCCCAGCGTAAGCTGGTTTCACAGCACGAGGCGCTCTTGTACTTCAACCGTTACTACAAGCTGAGCAGCATCGGAACCATTGCCGATTTTGCCGGACAGGAGCGCGGCCCAGCCAGCCTTGCCAGGTTGGCGCAGGCCATGAAGAAAGAAAACGTGCGCGTGATTTTTACCGAGCCGCAGTTCTCGCAGGGTGAGGCTAGAGCTCTCGCCGAAGCCACTGGTGCGCGCATTGCCCGCATTTATTCCGATGCCTTCGACAATACCGTCAATACCTACCTCAAACTCATCCAGGCCAACGGGCAGGCCATCTGCCAGGCTTTCCGCTAAGGGAGAGGGAGAAGGTTTTTTGATTTCGCTTCAAGCGATTGTATAAATTCAGCCAAAACGCCAGAAGCCTCGAGCTGCACCCCTGGAAAGTTACCGTGTCCGTCAGTCTGCACAAAACGTCTGCCTCAGCCAACCCCCTATCGGTGCAGTTCTGGTTATGGGGCCAGGATGCCCTGCGAGGTGACCTCGAGGCCCAGGGGTTTTGTAAAACGCCCCACCCCACGGGCCGGGGCTCGAGCATCTACCACAGGGGGCCGGTAGGGCTGCACTCGAGCGCAGCCTGGCTAAAGACCGCCGAGGGCGTCATGGTCTACTCTAGACCCAGGGAAAACTTCTTCTGCTGCCAGAGCGCAGATGGGCTGCCCACACTTCCCGGGGGGAAAGATGATTCTATCCAACCCGCAGCGCTGTTGTTCTCCTTGGGTCTCGCCTGGTTCCAACCGTTTGTAGCGGCTTACGAGGGTTGGATTGTAGACCGCTACGGCCCTGAACACCGCATTCGACAACTCGAGCACCTGCCCCGTGCCTGCCAGCACTGTCTGCCAGCCTGGGAATCCTGGATACAGCCAAGGCCGCCCGGCCAGAGTTGGTGCCCCGATTCAGCCGTTGCCAGCCATAGCCCAGTAGAACGGTTTCGACGAACGAGCTCTGGTTGAAAAAACGAGTTCAGCACAGACTTTTGACTTTTGGGGATTGTGAGGTTATTTCCGAACCAACCCGAGCTGCGACGGCCTAACGCTGGGCATTGCCGCTGTTCAAGAATGTGATGATGCCACCTGCCAGTCCGCTGGCGAGTTGCTGGCGGTAGGCGCTCGAGGCCAGCTTATTGCCCTCAACCGGATGATTGACAAAACCAATCTCCACGAGTATGGCCGGGATGCGGGCGTTGCGAATCACATAAAACGGGGCTGTCTGGACTCCCCGGCTGATGGCTCCGGTCTCGCGCACCATCGAGCGCAAGGTTTTGATAGCCAGTTGCTCGGAAAACTTGAGATTGGCCTGGGCTAGCAAATCGCTCACGAGCCGTTGGGCCATACTGCGGGCCTCGCGGGTCAGGCGTTGCCCCAAAGCACCGCCACCGTTTTCCAGAATGGCTTTCGATAAAAGCCGCTGGTCAATGGTCTCGCCAAAGTAATACACCTCGATCCCCTGGGCTGCCCGTTCGGCAGCGTTGGCGTGGATGGAGACGAACACCGTTCGCTTGCTATCGGCCAACGCGGCCCTTAGGCCTAAGTCGGTGGCCTTATCGGCCGAGAGATGACGGTCTGTTGTGCGGGTCATAATTACCCGGATGCCCCTGGCCTCCAGCAACCGCTGGGTTCGCAGGGCCACGTCCAACACGGTCGTTGCTTCGCGCACAAACCCTACTGCTCCGGGGTCGGCCCCGCCGTGGCCGGGGTCGAGCACCACCACCGGCGCGGGGGCGCGATAAGGATTGCGGGGTCGGGCGGTGGTTTGGGTTGCGGTGCGTTTGTTGCTGCGCACTTCCAGCACCAGTCGGCGAGGGTTCGCCAGCTCGAGAGTGCGATACTGCGTTGCTGCTTTGAGGGTGACCACGTAAATCGAGCCACCCGGAATAGGGGTGGCTCGGTAGCCGGCAACTTGTGGCGTGTTCAGAGGCGTCTTGAGGGCTCGAGGCGGGGTGCCCTGGAAGCGAATGGAAAGCTCCTGGCCCTGGCGGTCCAGGCTAAACGATGCCTCGCCTGGGATGCTGAAGACCAGTCTGGTCAGGCCCTCTTCCGTGCCTACTCGAGGTTGAGCCAGTGCCAGAGAAGCCAAATACAACATCAGTGCCAGAATGTATCGCATCTAACGCAATTGTAGTGCCGCCCCATGAGAATTGTCACGCTCACTGCAGAATCAGACAAACACCTTCGGGTCTATGGCTCCGGCCACCGACGCTCGATGTAGTCCAGTTTTCGCCCTCGCAGCAGCCAGGCTGCCATCAGGGTGGTGAGGGGAACGGCCAGCACCAGAGCCAGCGAGCCTACCAGCATGGTCACAATTTCGGCGGCAAAGGTTTCGTTATTGATCAAGAGCATCAGCGGAACGTCGCTCTGACTAATCAGGAGTAGCAAGGGGAGGGTTCCCGCAGCATAAGCCAGGATCAGGGTATTGACCAGGCTGCCTATGTGGTCGAAGCCCACCGTCATGCCTCTTGTGTAGAGTTCGCGTATGCTATACCGAGGGTTGGCCTGTACCAGCGCTTGAATGACCGAGGCCTGGGTAACGGTCACATCATTCAGCGCCCCCAGGGCACCGACCACCACCCCGGCCAGGTATAGCGAGACCAGGTCGAGGTTGCCCCCTAGCTGAAAACGGGCCAGAAAGGCTTCCTCCGAGGTCAGGCCGGTAAACTGCATCCACTCGGTCAACAGTACCGAAAGCACCAGGGCCACCAGCGTAGCGAAGGTGGTGCCCATCAGGGCCGCGGTGGTCTTACGGTTGATGCCGTGGACAAAATAAATCGAGAGCGTTAATATCCCGAAAGCCCCCACAAATGTGATGAGCAGGGGGTTGTTGCCGGCTGCGATCTGTGGCACCACAAAAAAGGCCAGTACCGCCATGCTGGCTGCCGTACCCAGCAGACCCCGCAAACCCTTGCCGCGCCCCAGGGCAATGGTTGTGAGCACAAACAGCCCCAGCAGCCCCCACAGATAGTTGATCCGATATGGCTCGGCAATATAGGTTCTTCCATCGGCCTCGTAGACCACCACCTGTTGCCCCACCCAGAAGGCCTTCGACTCGGTGGGGAATTCCGCTTGCTTGAGTTGAGCACCAACCCGCACGGTGGCTGTCCGTTCACCCATCGAGACGATGCGGGCTATCGAGTATGCACCAGGTGAACCCGGTGTGACAGGCTCTGGCTCGGGTGTGCCCTGCCCCCAGGCCAGGCTCATTGCGGCCACAATGACAAGCCAAAAAAGCATGACTCACATCTTATTGGCTTTCACATGAGAGGGTGATGGCCCTTCCCCGCCCCAGGTAGACAGTTTGATGAGATTTCGTTGTAAACTACACTTGTAGCAAAAATCCAGGGGGAGGCCAGTTATGAATACCACACCGTCTATTACCGATACCGTAATGAACATGGTCAGTCAGAGCATTCAGGTGCTCACCAAACCCAGCGTAGAAACCTTCGAGCAGTTCGAAAACAAAGGCACCCTGCGTGAAGCCGTAATTTATGTGCTGGCTGCTGCAGTCATCACTGGCGTGTTCAGTCTTGGCAGCGGTCTAGGGGCTTTTCTCAACGGAATTATCGGAACCATTGTAGGCTTTCTAATCTTCACCTATCTGGTGAATTACATTGGAAAGACCCAGGGCGGCACCGGATCACTCGACCACGTGGCCTACACATTTGCGCTGTTCTGGGCGCCCATCAACGTGCTGGTTGCGGTAGTCAGCCTGATTCTCCTGATTACGGTTATCGGCATTTTCCTGGTTCCTCTGCTGGCTATAGCGGCGCTGGTCATCAACGTCTACTTCGCCTACCTGGCCGTACAGTCGAGCATGAACCTTCGTGAAAGCAGCAAAATCTGGATTACACTGGCGGTGGCTTTTGTTGGAACCCTTATTGCCAGCCTGGTCATTGCGGGTATCTTGCGATGATCGTTGTTGCGAGGGGGCCGCAGGCCGACCTGGCAATCCAGGGCCAGTGGCTTAGATACTTCGCACTATAACGTAGAAGCAACTGATACCGGATTCAGAAAGAAAGTTTTTCAATCCCTTAAAGAGCTTGACTGCGCGGCGCGTGGCGCAACTTGAATCCTCGAGCACATCCCACCCCACCCTACGGTCGTCTAAACAGGCATCTCCATTCAGTCGGCGTAAAAGGCGTCTTGGCGAAACAAACGTCTCCCTTCCAAGGGGCGGTATCGCCCTCCGCTACGCGGATAACTTCCAAGGGGCGGTATCGCCCTCCGCTACGCCAAGGCACGGCGTGGGCCAGGATGAGATGCTCTTCAGCGCCGAACTAACCGAATCTGGTATGAATCCGGTATCTGGATAATGTGCGCGGTGAACAAAATTGAACCCAGGCCGGTCTGGCCTGGGTCTGGTCGAAGGTTAGTGGATTAGTGAACGCGCAGGATGCGGGCTACCGAGGGAACCCCTTTGTCGTCTATCAGAAAGAGCATGTAGAAGCCTGGTGGCGCAATGTTGCGCGCTCCGCCGGATGAGGGGGAGTTGTATTGTCCGTCATAGGGCGCTTTGACGGTCAGGCTGTAGCCGTTGCGCTGGACTATATCTAGCTTCAAGAAGCGCTGATTCTGGTTGAAGGCGTGGGTGGGAACCCCCAGGGCCAGCAGCGTGACCTTGCTGATGGAGCGGTTGGCGTCGGGGTGGTTCCAGCTAACGGTGAACTGGCTGTTGTGGGTGATGGTGGGGTAATCGTCGGGGCTGCTGGCGGTGTTGCTCAAGCCGGTGATGATGGGCCGGGGTGCCAGGCTACCGTCGGGCTGGAAGAGGTAGGCGGGGTAGTAGATTTCGTGGTTCTTCTGATTGATCTGATCGGGTTGTCCAAACCAGGCGCCATAATAGCCGCTATTCGTCCCGCCGGTTTCGAAGTTACCTGCACACTGGCCGCATCCCCCACCCCCCACTGTCAGCACGGTGGCATCAGGCAAAAGCAGGGATGCAGAGTGGTATATGCGGGGTTTTTGCGCCCTGGGGCCCAGCACAAACTTGCCGGTGCCGCCATTTTCGGGGCCGGGCGACCAGATCTCGCTTTGTTTGACTGCCAGATCTATGTTGAACACAGTGGCGGGGTTAACGGTTTTGGGCCACCACTGCGCCGACTCTTCCAGGGTCATGGGGGTTGGGGGAATTGCGCCTGGATTTTCGCCGCCGTCCTGCTGCCCACCGTTCACAAAAACCTTGCCGTCGGCCAGCAAGGTGGCGTCGAGGTGGGTTCGGCTGTACTGCATATTGGGCCCCTGCTTCATGGTGGGAGGGCTCGAGGAGCTGGGGCTCAGCTCGAGGTGCAGACTGGTTTTGCCGTTGCGGGTGTTGTTTAGAGCGAAAATCTGGAGCTGGCCGCTATCCCAGACGTCGGCAGCGTAGCCACCCCCTATGACCAGCACCTTACCAGGCTCGTACATGACCGATGTGCCGTAAACCCGGTGGGCATCGTAGGGGATGCCCTGGCTGGTGGATTCCCAGATGCCCTTCCACTGGCCCTGTGCCCAGTCCAGCAAGCCTTTTTGCTTGCCGGCCCCCGAGAGGAAAGCCAGGCCGTTGGGAGCGATGTGCCACCAGGGGTAGTAGTGCTCAAACGACTCCACCTCGGCGGCGGTGGCCTCGAGCATCCGCAGACTGCCACTGGTGGGATTGTAAATCTCGAAGGCATTGTTGAAGGCGGTACCGCGGCCGTTCTGGGTCTTGATACCCCTGTCCAGGCCCGGGGCATTGGCAATGGAGCTAAAGGTTTTGCCCAGGGCCAGCCCCTCGGGGCAACGCCCGGTGGGTGTGGGGCAGGGGTTGTCTGGGCTGCTGGTGGACCCTTCTACAAACCCAGGGTCGGGCTGGGCGGTACCCCCGGTGATCAGCACCTCGCCGTTGGGTAGTTTGGTGACGGTGGGATACCAGCGTTCGCGCCACATGTCGGGGGTGGTGGGGCCCGGGCCCAGCGTCCAGGTTTTAGACCTGGGGTCGAAGAGGTTGGTTCGCAAGCTGCCCCACTCCAGACCCCGGTTGCCTCCTGCGGTGAAAAAGCGGCCATCGTTGAGCACGGTAAAGCCTGCGCAAAAGAGGTCGGTACCCCTGGGCTGACCACTCACCGTTTGACCGTTTTGCTGGCTGCCGTTGCCAAAGCTGACGTCCTCGAAGCTGCCGCTATCGGGGTTCCACAGTACCGCCATGGTGCCGTCTTCCTGGGCCGGAGGGCCGTTGCGACGGTCGGCCTGGTGGACATCGGTATGCTCGCGGTAGCGCCCGATGTCGTCGGAGGCGTACCAGGCAATTACCTTGCCATTGGGCAACAAGGCCACATAGGTGGCAACCAGCGGCCAGTTGGAGACCACCGGCCCAAAGCAGCCAATGGTGGGGGCGTCGGCGGAGTTGCTTTCGCAGCGGGCCGGAACCGGCACCGGATTAGACTCGACCCAGTCGCTCTGGCCGCTGGCGCTTCGGGTGCGCACACGGTAGGTGAAGGTGCGGCCTCCGCTGACAATGCTGCTGTCGTTGTGGCTGCTGCTGGAGAGCCCGCTGGCCAGTGGCTGGTAGGGCTGGTTGCCTTCCTTACGCTCGATTTCGAAGCTGGGGCTGGAGAGGTTGTCGGGGGGCTTCCAGGAAAGTTTGACCTGGGTAGGGGAGACTGCATACGCCAGCACGTTGCGCGGAGGCTCGAGCGTGGCAGGTGGCTGGGGTGTGGGCTGTGGGCATCCGGTCAAGAGCAATGCAAGTGCCACCCCAAGGCCGCCTACTTTGAGAAACCGTATCTTCATGTGTGCTGTCCTCCTGGCCCTGCTAACCCAGACAAGTTGAGAAACGGTATAAACAACCCCGGTACTGCGAGAAAACACCCGTCTCCCGATGAGAGGGTAACTTTAGGATAGGCTTACTTTTGTCCTTTATGGGGTTGTGGGCGTGAACGATTCCGTTATTCCGAATTTCTTGCGCTGAACGTATGAACAGGCGTGTCGTTAAGGGCTGATTACGGTAACGCCCCAGGCTTTAACACCCCGTGTAATGTATACCCCCTATAGGTACCCGCTGTTGGGTCGGATGAGCCGGCCCGTAGGTCTATGATAAAGCAATGCAAGACAAAACCGTGAAAGCTGCGTTTGTTGGGCTGGGGGCAATGGGCTATCCGATGGCAGGACACCTGGCCAAAAAGTACGAAACCCTGGTCTGGAACCGCACCTTTGCCAAAGCCGAAGCCCATGCCAGAGAGTTCGGCTCGAGGGCAGTAGAACTACCTGAGGTAGCCCAGGCCGAGATCGTGTTTACATGCCTGCCTACTTCGCAGGAGGTAGACGCTCTGGCCCAGCGGCTGCTGCCCTACCTGCGCCCCGGCACGCTCTGGGTGGACCACACCTCGGGTGAACCGGAACTGGCCAGAAAAACGGCGCAAATGCTGCAAGAGAAGGGGGTCTCGTACCTGGATGCCTGCTTATCGGGGGGGGTGGCGGGGGTCATCCAGGCCAGGGCCACCGTGATGGCGGGCGGCTCGGAGACCGACTTTGCCAGGGCCAGGCCGGTGATGGAGGCTTACGCAGCCAAAATTGTGCACGTGGGGCCGCTGGGCTCAGGCCATGCGGTCAAGGCGGTGAATAACGCCCTGCTTGCGGTTAATTTGTGGGCGCTAAGTGAGGGCATGGTGGCGCTGGTGCAGCAGGGGGTCGATGCCCGGCTGGCCCTGGAGGTCATCAATGCCTCTTCGGGCCGGTCGAACGTGAGCGAGAATCTGTTTGGCCAGCGGGTTATTTCCCGCGAGTTCCCCAACACTTTTGCCCTGGGCTTGCTGGCCAAGGATATGGGTATCTGTGCAAAGGTACTCGAGGCTGCCGGAACGCCTGCTCCCTTGCTTCGTCAGGTGCGCGAGTTCTTCGAGATTGCTAAGCGTGAAGTGGGCGCAGCTGAAGTTGACCACACCGCGGTGGCGCAGTTGCTGGAAAAGTGGGCAGGTGTTGAGATCAGGTGATACCGGCAGCGGTTCAGGGCTCCAGGCTTGAGCCGAGCTGCTGTTTGCGGTAGCCAGGGCCCCGCACCACCTGGCCCGGCGTGGCCCCGGTGTGCTGGCCGTCCTGAACGACCCGCTGGCCGTTGACCCAAACCTGCACGATTCCGCTGGAAAGCTGGTGGGGCTTTTCGAAAGTGGCGTGGTCGGTAATGGTTTGGGGGTCGAACAAGACCAGATCGGCTTTGGCCCCTATTTGAATACGGCCCCGGTCAAACAGTCCCAGCCGGTTGGCCGGTAGAGAGGTCATTTTGCGGATGGCCTCTTCAAGCGATAGCAGGCCTTCTTCCCGCACGTACTTGCGCAGCACTCTGGGATAGCTGCCATACCCCCTGGGGTGCACCGGCCCATAGGCTCTGGCCCAGGTGGGGTCGAATCCCCCTGCATCGGTGGAGACCATTGTCCAGGGCTGGGTGTACTGCAGGCGCAGGTTGTCCTCGCTCATGGTGAAGTAAATAGTGCCGATGCGCTGCTCTTCTGAAACCAGTAGGTCGAAGACGCACTCGAGCCAGTCCTGACCGCGCATCTGGGCAATTTCACTCAGGCGCCTGCCCACATAAATCTGGTTCTCGGGCTTTTGAAAACCTACCGGCATGACCTGTTCGGCTCTGGAGCGGGTATCTACTTGTGGATTGGATCCGAGCAGTTCTGCTCGAATGCGCCCGCGAATAGTGGGGTTGCGGAGTTGCTCGTAAATCTGGCCGTCTGCAAACACCCAGTTGGGCAGCATGGCGCTCAGGCCGGTGCCGCTAGCGGTATAGGGGTATACATCGGCAGTGACATCCTGCCCCGTGCTCCTGGCCTGGTTGATGCGCTCGATGGCCTGGGCCATTTTGGGCCAGTTTTCCGGGCGGCTGGCTTTGAGATGATATATGTGTACGGGCAGGCTGGCCCGCTGACCGACCTCGAGGGCTTCCTCCAAAGCCTCCAGGAGGCGGTCGCTCTCGGAGCGCAGGTGGGTGATGTAAATTCCACCGTACTCCGCCACTACCTTGCACACCTCGACAATTTCGTCGGTGTCGGCATAGTCGTCAGGGGGGTAGATGAGCGCGTAGGAGACCCCAAAAGCCCCATCCTGCATGGCCTGATGCATGACCTGGCGCATGATCTGCAGCTCTTCCAGGCTGGCTTTGCCCATCTGCATCCCGCAAGCATACTCGCGCAAGGTGCCTCCACCCAGGAAGGCCCCAATGTTGGGGGTTATGCCTGCTTCCAGTGTGTCCAGAAGCCAGTCGCTCAAGTGCTGCCAGCCCAGCATTTTCTGGCTCCATGTTGTGGGTACGTAGGGGGCCAGGGTGCGGGGTGAAATTTTCCCGCCAAAAGGAGCGGGTGTCCAGGCCTCCCCCATAATTTCGGTGGTTACCCCCTGGGTGATTTTGGATAAACAGCGCCCATCGCGCATGAGGGGAGTGATGGAGTGCGACAGAATGTCGATGAAGCCGGGGGCCAGTACCAGACCATCGGCTTCAACGGTTTCTCCGGCACTGGAGGCCTGAATTTGCCCAGCCGGGCAAATAGCGGCGATGTGGGCTTGCTGCACCGCCACATCGCCGTAGAACCAGGGATTACCGCTGCCATCCACTACTCTGGCTCGACGAATCAGAAGATCGTAGCGCATGATTCCAGCCTATCGCCAATCGGGCCGAATGCGGGCTTCTGGGTTGGCCCGGTTCACAGCCGAATGAGAGCGGGTCGGTAGAAAAGTGGAACATTCTCAGATTGAACCCAGTATTGCATCATAAAGTAAAGCATGGAGCAGACCAAAATGGGTGGGTGGCTCAGACCCCTGGCCTGGAGCCTGGCCGCAGCGATGTTGTTGGGTCTGGGTTTTTTGCTGGGCCGATTGTCCGTACCGCCAGGGGGTACTGACTTCAGGCAGGCCCAGCAGGGAATCAAGCTTCAGCCTGTCCAGTTTGATCAACAGCAACTGCTGCCAGCACCCGACCCCCGCGAGCTAATTCCCCTCCAGCCAGGGCCGGGCCAGGGCCCGGGCCAGCCACAGCCTGGACAGGGACAGGGCGAGGAGTGCCCCATCCTGATCTACCAGGATGGTCAGTTGTTCCGCTTCGACCTGCCTGGGCAGCCAATGCCAGGGCCAGGCGGTCCGCTACCGGGGCCGGGGATGCCTGGAGGCTCTCCCGAACTGATTCCGCTAGACCCCAACACGCCCTCCCTGCCGGGCCCTCCCTCGCAACCCACACCTGCTCCCGCACCCACACCCCCCGACAACAATCCAGATCAGACCATCTGATTACACCCACAAAGCCCACCTGAATCTCCTCCTTGTCCTGTTGAGGTCGTTATGAGTGAAGCACAAAAACCCTCCCTCGAGCCCCAAGCCGTCATGGATGCTGCCGCCAGGTTGCGTACCCTCTTACTGGAAGTCAAGAAAGTGATTGTCGGTCAGGATCTGATGCTGGAACGCATGCTGGTCGCCCTCCTGGCGCGGGGCCATATCCTGATTGAAGGGGTGCCGGGACTGGCCAAAACCCTGGCCATCAAGACCATGGCCGAGGCCATCGGAGCTAGCTTCAAACGCATTCAGTTCACGCCCGATCTGGTGCCTGCCGACCTGGTCGGTACCCGCATTTACAACCCCAAAGAAGCCAGCTTCGAGGTTGAACTTGGGCCCATTTTTGCCAACCTGATCCTGGCCGACGAAATTAACCGGGCTCCGGCCAAGATTCAGTCGGCGCTGCTCGAGGCCATGCAGGAGCGCCAGGTGACCATTGGCCACGAGACCTTCAAGCTGCCCGACCCCTTTCTGGTGCTGGCCACCCAGAACCCTATCGAGTCGGAAGGTACCTACTTCTTGCCCGAAGCCCAGGTCGACCGCTTCATGTTCAAGGTCTGGATCGACTATCCGGCCTTCTACGAAGAGATGACCGTGGTGGACAGGGTTTCTACCAGGTTCGAGCGGGTGGCCGAGGTGCTCACCGGCGACGACCTGCGCTACTTGCAGGCCATGGCCGACCAGGTACACGTGCACCAGGCCGTAACCGAATACGCTGTTCGGTTGGCCCGTGCGACCCGCGACCCCGGCGAGGTCGGACTGGCCAGCCTGAAAAAATACATCAGCTTTGGCGGCAGCCCGCGCGCCAGCGTGAACCTGATTCTGGGAGCCAAGGCGCTGGCCATTGTGCGGGGTCGGGAGTATGCCCTCCCTGAGGACGTGCGCGACCTGGCCCCCGAGGTCCTGCGCCACCGCATCATTCTTTCTTACGAAGCCCTGGCCGACGAGGTGAAACTCGAGGACGTGGTGCAAAAAATTATCGCCGCCACCCCTTTGCCCAAGGTGCACATCGGTGACCCCTACCGCGATACCCGCCAGGCCGTGCCGGAGAATCCCTCGGCATAGCAGGCCCGGGTCTGGTTTGCCAAGCCCTGCGAAATACCCCCAGGAGGTCTATGCTCTTTCGACGAGCCAGCAAGAACAAAATTGAAGTTACCCTGAAGGCCGAGCCCCCAGAGGTTGCACCCCGCTCGAGTGAACTGCCCGCGGAGCTTTTGCGCAAGCTCGAGTTCAGGATCTTAAAGCGCCTGGATGGCTTTTTGTTTGGCGATTACACCGGCTTTTTCTATGGCCCCAGCCTCGACCTGGCCGAGGTGCGGGAGTACCAGCCCGGTGACGAAGTTCGCCGCATTGACTGGAACGTGACTGCCCGCACCGGCAAAATTCACATCCGGCAGTACCGCGAAGAGAAGGAAGTTACGGTCTGGCTGGTGGTGGATTTGTCAGCCTCCATGCAGTTTGGTACGCGACGGGTGCTCAAAGCAGAGGAGGCCCTGGAATTTGCAGGCACGGCGGCAGCCATCGTGGCCCGTCATGGTGACAAGGTGGGCCTGATTGGCTTCTCGGAGGCCGGGATGCGGGTAGTGCCCCCTGGCACGGGCCGCCGGCAAACGCTGCGGATTTTGCATGCGCTCTATGGTCTGACCGGGCAGCAGACACCCAGGGCGCGAGCTTCCAATGAGATGCGGGGGAGTGCATCACATGCTGAGATGGCCTCGTCTTCGCTCGAGGCCCGCAGGGCGCGAGCTTCCAATGAGATGCGGGGGAGTGCATCACGCGCTGAGATGGCCTCGTCCTCGCTCGAGTACGCCCTCGAGCACATTGCCAAAACCCTCAAGCGCCGGGCGTTGTTGTTTGTGGTCTCCGATTTTCAGAGTCCCAACGCGGAGCAGGAGCCGCTCTGGGCACAGGGCCTTAGGCGCCTGGCTTTCCGCCACGATGTGGTAGCGGTTCGTATCTTCGACCCTGCCGAGAAAGAGTTGCCCCTGGCTGGTGAACTGCGTATGCGCGACCCCGAAAGTGGGGAAGAGATCTGGATTGATACCGGCGACCCTCGAGTGCGCCGTGCCCATGCAGCACTGGTGCAGGCACGCGAAACGATGCTCGAGTGCACCCTGCGGGCGGCCCAGGTCGATGTGCTGTCGCTTTCGACGGCCCAGGAGATTGTGGAACCCCTCCTGAAATTTACCCTGCGTAGAAGGGGGCGAAGATGAGTTTTACATGGGCTGGTTTATTGTGGTTGTTACTGCTCGTGCCCATGTTTGTTGTCTTGCTGGTATGGGCCGACCGACGGCGTGAGCGAACAGCGCAAGCGTTTGCGGATACTCGCTTGCTGGGAACCGTGGTGCGCCAACCTCCCAAGGCCCATGTACGCTGGCCTCTGGCGCTGCAACTGCTGGCTTTGTTCTTGCTGCTCCTGGCCGCGGCCCGCCCGGTGGCCAGCCCACCCTTGCCCACCAACAAGGCCGCAATTGTGCTAGCGGTGGATACCTCG
>FWPV01003429.1_pt1 | contig 20052 bp, 23 predicted proteins | sample 2228371 | NCBI WGS metagenome assembly FWPV01 (sample SAMEA103939776, study PRJEB20133) | metagenome | reverse complement strand
GGGGCATATAATTATACGCTCCTAGAATATTATTTAATGCATATGGTTGGTGAAATTCGTTTCGTTGGGGTTCAAAATTTTGAACCTCTACAATAAAATACGAATTTTACCAAACATTAGGATTAAACAATATTGTAGGGCAAAAGATTTTTTGCCCCTACAAATTCAGCGAGCAGAAACGCGTAGGGGCACGGTTTGCCGTGCCCATACGGATTCTACATTTTCACAAACATACACGTTGCTGTGCCAATCCAAACGGAATACACGCCCGCAGGCAGTTGCGAAACATCTATCCTTATCTGTCCTCCGCTGGCGGAGTTGTCGACAAAGTTGACGAAGGTGGAAAGAACACACTCGCCGAGTGTGTTGTAGATTTTTATATCATTCCACCCCCTTTGCCCCCCGCAAGCAGGGGCGAACGTTTCTTGCCACATTTTTATGTAAAAATGAAAAATTTTTTGACAAAAATGGGAAGGAATGCTCGGCTTTTCATAAATCATTTTCACGAAATGGCAGGTAGGTTTGTGGGTTGTTTTGGAACGCATTAGTTTTCGACAGACGGCAGAAAAATTTGTTAATAGTGTGAAATAACCCAATTTTGCAGAGACAAAGCAATTTGAAAGCTTTACCATTTTTTCTAAAAAAGGCTGGCATTTGTGCCAGCCTCGTTGATAGCAAAGATTTTATATAAATTGCGACTACCTTGAGTAATATTCAACTACTTGGGGTAGTTCGCAAACGACGGGAATTTCTTCTTTCGGTGGAACATAAAGAAGACGGAACAAAAAGCTTGCCTTTTCCAGTTCGATATATGGCGGTGGCGAGGAAATGCTACGCAGTGAATCCTGAATTACCTGCATCTTTCTGCTTGATTCTTTGACTGAAACAGTTTCGTTTGGTCGAACTTGATACGAGGGAACATTTACCCTTTTGCCATTGACAAGGATATGTCCGTGAGTAACCAATTGCCTAGCTGCATAGATTGTTGGAGCTAACCCAGCACGATAGACGAGAGCATCCAGTCGTGTTTCGAGCAATTGGAGCAATGTTTCGCCAGTATTACCGACGATTCGAGTTGCTTTTTCGAAATAGTTTGCAAGTTGGCGTTCGGAAACGTTATATTGGGCACGAAGCTTTTGCTTTTCGAGCAACTGGCGGCCATAGTCGGAAAGCTTGACGCGTCGTTTCATTCGCCCGTGTTGACCTGGGGGATACGGCTTCTTTTGAAGAATCTTTTCGGCTTTCTTTGTCAATGCAAAGCCAAATCTTCTCGAATATCTTACTTTTGGTCCTGTGTAATTCATCTTTCTACATTCTTAACATAAAAAAGAGTTACAAAATTAGAAAGAAAAAATTAAAATTTCAAAATAAAATTAAAAAAACTATGAATTTTCACGATTGCTTTGTAGCAACGAAATAAATACAGGTTTCATTCGGTGAAGAAATTGGCGGGTTATTTTGTCAATTTTTTCGAAAAAAGTCGGAGGAACTGTCGTTTGGTATTCTTCGAGAAGTTGAAGCCGAACCGCTTCTAATTTTTCGGCAACAGGGGCAAATATATCGTCATTTTGGGATTCCTGCCAGGCAAGAAAAAGCTTAGTTTCCTCATCAATAATATTTTCGCAAAGGGGGAGGTCTTCGGCTCGGTTCTTCAATCGATTATCTAAAAATTGCTTGATATTTTCTATATCGAGATAGTTGATTTCTTTTGGCAAACCAGCAGTTTCAACATCCCGAGGGATTGCAATGTCGATAATCAAACGAGGCTTCCGAGTTAATCGAAAGGATTCGGCAATTAAATTGGCAGAAATTATTGGATTCGGTGCAGAAGTCGAAGTAAAAATAATGTCCGATTTTGGCAAAACTTCTTCCAATCTGTCCAATGGGAAGGCAGTAGCACCAAATTCTTCGGCAAAAGCCATTGCTTTATGCAATGTCCTGTTAACCACAAAAATATTTTTACAACCTTGTTTAATTAAATCTTGGGCAATTATTTTAGAATTTTCATTAATACCTACAATTGTTACACAAGAGCTCGGTTCGAGCTGTTCGACAATTATTTCCGAACTTATTCCTGCAATCGATTGCCGTCCTTTCCCAATCGAAGTAGTGCTTCGTATCCTTTTACCGCAACGAAAAGCAGAATGGAAAAGCTTATGAATCATTTTGTCGGCAGTTTTGGCTTGGCAAGCAATACTGTATGCTTCTTTGACTTGACCTTGAATTTGGTACTCGCCTAAAACGAGGGAATCCAATCCAGATATTACACGGAATAAATGGGAAACACATTCGGAATTAGTCTTGACGTAAATTTTATCTTCGAACAGGGTAGTATCGAGATTTCGGAATTCATTGTAAAATTTTTTGAAACTTTCTTTGAAGTCAATTTCGTTACTATGGGAAATGTAAAATTCAACTCTATTGCAGGTCGAAACTATAACGATTCCATTGATGGAACAAATTTTTGTGAAAAGATTTAAAGCGTCGTTAAGTTCTTTCCGATTAAGTTGGAGCTTTTCCAGTAGTTCAATTTGTGAGAATTTATAACTTGTTCCAATAACTGTCAAATTTGCAAATTCATTCATCTTGCTACGCAAAAATTAACCAAATCGAACTTATTCAATTTTAAATATACTAAAAAGAAGAATTTAACATTTGTAACCCACCAGCCAAAAAAGAGACTTGGGGCAGGCCAAGCTGTTTCAATGTTATTGCAGATTCGAGTGCCCGAGGTCCTTTCTGGCAAACACATAAAATTTTTGAATTTTTTGGAACTTCTCCAATCCTGAGTCGTAATTGCTCGAACGGAATTGCCATTGAATTTGGCAAAGGAAGTTGTTCGATTTCGTCGTTTTGACGCAAATCTATAATTATTCCGTCGAACTTGTGCGAAGAAAACTCGCTTGCCGTGATGATTTCGATATTGTATCGCTCGATGTTATCAACCATTCCACCGAGATAGTTCAGTGGATTAATTGGCGAAGAATGAGGAGGTGTATACGAATGTTCAAAATCGAGCAAATCTTCGACCGTTGCATTGTGTTTTAGCATAAGGGCAAATGAATCGATGTATCGGTTAACTTCCCCTTTGCCAATCATTTGCAAGCCTAAAAGCTTATGGTTAGTGGGGTTGTAAATTAGTTTTGCGAACAAAACCTGATTTTCGGGATGATAATGTGGTCGGTCGTAAAAAGTTCCACATACCCCCAGATTTGGTACTCCCAATCGTTTGGCAAATTCTTGGGTAATTCCAACAGAGGAAAAAATTGTATCGAAAATTTTAAAGGAGGAAGCACCAACAATTCCTTCGAATTTCGAATCGAAGCCCACAATGTTGTCGGCAATAACTCGACCTTGTCGGTTTGCGATTGAACCAAGCTGGCATAGCGTCTTTTGGCGAGTGACTAAATGAGTTACTTCGATGCAATCGCCAGCGGCGTAGATGTTTTCTAAGTTTGTTCGTAAATGCTCGTCGACAACAATTCCGCCCAAGTTACCAATTGCGATTCCGCTTCCTTCCAAGAAGGAAACATTGGGTTTCGCACCCAAAGCTAAAATTACATAATCGGATTGCAACGTATTGCTTTCGGTTTCGATTATTACTGAATCGCCATTTTCTTCTACTTTTTTGACTTGTTCATTTGTATAAACGGAAATGCCTTGACGGGCTATGGTGTCGAACAAGATTCTACTCATATCAGAATCGAAAATCTTTGGGGCAAGATGGGATTCTTTTTCAATGATTGTAGTATTGATACCCCAAAGGGTGCTAACAGATTCGGCTAATTCGCAACCGATAAAGCCACCACCGATGATAATTACACTTTCGATTTTACCACGTTCGGCAAGAGTTCGGAACTTTTTAGCATCCAATGGTGAATGAAAGAAGCAAATCCTTTCGCTTCCGAGGACAGGGAATGGGGCTTGTGCAGGCACAGAACCAGTTGCGATTACAAGATAATCGTAATCCAGAGCGATAGTGGTGTTTTCGGGTGTTCGAATTTCAACCCTATTCTCATTTGGATGAACGGCAAGGCATTCGTGTTGGGTAAGCACTTCGATGTTTTTTGCTTGAAGGAAATAATCGGAATTACGAACAACACCCCAAGGTGTTTTCATCAAATCTTCGAAAGAATTTACATCGCCAGAAGCATAGAAAGGCATTCCGCAAGTTCCAAAGGAAACGAAGGGCAGTTTTTCGATAATTGTAATTTTACAATCGGGGTCTAAACGACGAAGACGAGCAGCAGTTTTGCAACCTGCTGCCATACCACCAATAATAACTACTTTTTTCATCACTTACCTTTCTGTTGTATTTGAGTAAGTTTATTCTTCAAAATTTCGCCTAAGGTTTTGCCAAGTTGGAAGAAATCTACCTTTTGTCCTTGTATTTTGTCTTTGACTATAAATTTTAAGTCGGGCGTTGCCAGCATACCTTCGAGTATGAGTATTTCGTTATCCATTTTGCCGTAGGCAGCAGTAGGGGATGTGCAACCACCACCCGTAGCCAAAAGGAAGTATCTTTCGGCATTCGTAGAAATATATGTTTCGGTGTGGTTCAGTTGCATAATGAATTCATTTGTAGTATGGTCGTCGGAACGAGTTTCGACAGCAATTGCAGCCTGACCAACAGCAGGAAGAATTTCGCTTGTTTGGAAAACATAACTGATGACACGTTCCAAGCCAAGCCGTTCTAATCCTGCTTTTGCCAGGACAATTCCATCGTATTCACCACGATGAAGCTTATCCAGCCGAGTTGTTACATTACCACGGATTGGAGCATAGATGAGGTCATTGCGGAGCTGACGAAGTTGGACAATTCGCCTCGGAGAGCCAGTTCCAATACGTGAGCCTGATTTTAGTTCGAAAAAGGTTTTGCTATTGCGACCAACAAAGACATCTTCGGGGGAAGCACGTTCTAAAATAGCAGTAATTTGCAAGCTATCGGGAATTTGTGTCGGCAAATCTTTTAAGCTATGAACAGCAAAATCTATCTCTTTGCGTAAAAGAGCCTCTTCGATTTCTTTGGTAAACAGTCCTTTGCCCAAAGGTAAAGGTTCGGAAGAGTTTTGAAGTTTGTCTCCCGTTGTTTTTATAATTTTGATGTCAACTTCGAGATTTGGGAAGGTAGATTTAAGCTTTTGAATTACAATTTCGGTTTGCAAAAGAGCAAGACGACTACCACGACTTCCCGCAATGAGTTTCAACTTGTTTACTTATTTTTTGTCTTCATTATGAGCTTTTTTATGGCTTCGATATTCGATTGTTGGTCGGAGCGAAGGTAACTTTCGGCAGCCTTTTCGGCTTGTGCTTGTGGTACGCTGGTTTCTTCTTTTTGTGGTTCTTCTGTTTCCTCTTTGCTTTCGAATTGAGGTAGAACTAATTCCTCTTCGGCGGGGTGAAGTGGTTCAATCGGAAGGCCAGCGGCAATTTTCTCCATTCGGTCAATTCCAAAAATGCTGACTAACTTATCGTATACCGTAGTTCGGGTGAAGGGTTTGGAGATGAAACCATTTACGCCAAGCTTTACAGCTTTGCCAAGATTTTCAGTATCGGAAAGAGCCGAAACCATCAGCACAGGAATATTTTTGGTCATTCGTATTGTTTTCAGCAGGGCAAGTGTCTGGTGTCCCGAAAGGTCGGGCATTAGAATGTCCAAAATGATAATATCGGGAAGGTGTTCGACTGCTAATGCTACACCTTCGTAACCATTGGATGCAAGGTAGATTTTCCGAAAACCGTAGCTTTGAAGAGTCTTCGAAAGGATTCTTTGCATCCAAATATCATCATCGATTACCAATGCACTGTATTCTACCATTTTATTTTCCTTCCTTATTTTGTGGAACATTAGAATGCACAAGGGTTTGCAGTTTTAAGCTTTCTTCAATCTGTTCGTTCGATTTCACCGAGATTGATTTCATCGCTTCTTTTAACTTTTGGATTTCAATTTTAGCTGCTTGGCGGTTAAGTTCGATGATTTTATCGTAAACCTCTTTTCGATGTACCGGGATTGAACGTGGCGCTTCTATCCCTAATCGAACCGTGCCTTTCCGAAGGTCTAATACTGTAATTTTAATTGAAGAACCTATTGTAATAACTTCGCCTATCTTCCGTGATAGTACTAACATATATTCCTTTTACTTTTCTTCTACTTCCTTTTTATTTTGAGAAATTACAAAGTTTGTCGAATATTTATCGGATGGCAAGATTGTTTGCCAACCTTTTTGGTTTTCGACATCGAAAACAACGGGAGCTTTCATATTTGCAGTCATTTGCTTGTTCTCGTCTTCCAAAGTTACAATTACCATCAGCACAAGCTTTTCAATATCGAACTCATCTCCAGGGTCGTAGTTTATGTCGAGATACCACGGGCTAATCAATGGGAAACCAATTGCTGGCTCTTCAATTGAAATTAACCATTTGAATGGATGGGTCTCTTCGTCGGCTACCAAAACAAATTCCCGAAGGTTTTCGAAACCTAAAATGCCATTGTCGAAGTAAAAAATATGCTGTGGTTCGATTTCCAATTCGCCAAACTGAATGGTACTAATTTTCTTAACTTCTTTTGTATTCGTTCTTTCCATAGAAAAAAATTATAACAATGTAAAATTAAAAATCTTTTTTCGTTTATCAAAATTTTATAGAAAATTTTTTGAACAATTTTTTTCCAAGTTTTCTCGAAACGAAATGTTTAAAGTATATTTCCTTTAGGAAACTCATTATTTTCGGGAATATCTAGTATTATCTTAAATCTTGGTAGTGGTTGTTCAGCGAAATTGAGTTCAACAAAGTAACGGATTAAGGTATCGAAAGTTGACTCGACAAGTCGGCAGTCGGAAACAACAATTTCTTTGCGGATTTGAAAGTGAGTTTGCGAAGCAGCATACGAACCACGTTCCAATTCTGTTGTCAATGTTTGCGAAAGAATTGCCTTCGATATTTCGTTATTTGCAAATTTTATTAATTCAGTGTATAAATCAACACTCGATGAGCGTTGCGGTTCGTATATTTCTAACTTGATATCCATTGGTGTAACAAAAATTGCATCTTCGTAAACATTTTCTAATGTCCGTGCCAGTTCTTCGATTTCATCGCTTGTTGCACCACGTTGGTATTGTCCTAAAAGCAAAGGCATTCCATATCGTTCGGTGAAATTCACCCAAAAACGAAGGCCACCATTTTTGAATGTTACAGGCCAGTAGCATTTCGAAAGCAATGAGTGACCATACGGGTTAATTGCCGATGCTTCGTATCGAACATTGATAATTTTATACTCGGGGATTTCTTCGGCTTGTCGGGTGTTAAGATTGTAAAATTTCAGATTTCCACTTGTATCGTAGATAAACCATTCCTGGGGTCGTGCCTTTAATTCTACTGGGAATAACAAGCCTTCGAAATATTCCCAGATTATCTCTATTGGCTGGAAACCAAACAACGGGGCTTCCAGTATATCGCTTTCAACCTGATATACATCAATTCTGTTCATCATCTTTTGAACTTGTTCAAAAGTCTGTTCATTTGCTTGGTTTCGTTCAAGTTCCCACCTTAACGATAAGACTCCGCTCTTTCGGGATTGAATACAACTCCAAACGTGCGGGTCGTTTTTCAATTCACGGTAGGCTTCGTATCCACGACCGATTTTTCTTAAAATTAAATCTGGATTCGGAAGTAGATTTGTTATCCGATAATATCGATTGAAAATTTCCCGAATTAGTGTCTCTTTTGGTTTAGTAACCATTTTCCCTCCTATTTTTTAAAAACTAACCAGCCCAGTGCAAGACCCGAAAGAAAGAAAAGTGGCTTTTCCCACCAATTTGTCTGTTTGGATTCTACCTTTGCTATCGGAGTTGGAATCCTCAATGTGTCCGCTGCACGGGTAATACGCAACGATATTTCCTTTTCGGGGAAATAGAACTGTGCCACTATGGTATCGCCACTCGAAATTGTGTCCAATTCTGCAACGAATGGCTTTTCGCAAATTATTGTGTCCCTAATGTATTTTACCTTTGTTTTGACTTTTTCGACTACAATTGGTTTTGCTTCGATTGTCTTAACAATTGTGTCGTAAATAATCCTCGTTTCGCGCTGGGGCCTTTGACCTTTCCAAATCAACAATGCAAATAGCGTTACAATGAGTAGAAAGATTGTAATAGACTTAATCGTTTCCATTTCTTGTTCCAAAGATATTTTCGAAATAACTACTTGCAAGAAGGTCTAATCGAGCATTAATTTCCTGCAAACGAACATTTATCAGTTCATCGTAATGTCGGATTCTTTCTTCCAGCAGGTTCAATCTGTTTTCGAATGCCATAATTCTTCGTTCTTCGGCAAGTTTGCTTTCTTGAAGATTTTTGTAATTGTTTCTCAATTCTAAACGAATGTTTCGGAACATTCCATACAAAGACAAAAGGCTACCGATGCCTAGTAAAAGCAATTGAATTTTACCTGCGTCCATCTTCTTCACATATTTTGTTCAAGAAAATCAACAAAGTATCTTCTTCGACTTGTTCGAACGAGTCGAAACACTTGTCGAATAGCATAAAATGAAATTCTGCATTTTCTTCATTAGCGGTAAAGGATTCCAATGTTAAGTTTTCCATCGATGATCCCATTTGGCTGATATTTGATTTTGAAAAATTCGAATGAAGGAAAGTAAATCGCAAAAAACAAAGAATTTTGCAAATTGCCTATTGAATTAACTTCGAATGATTTCAGAATTCGAAATGTTTTCCTGTTGTTCGAAACCAAAATGGAAAGCACCCCATCAAAATTTCCCGAAACTGATTCCCAAAAAAATTCAATGCATGTTGCAAAGAACTCCTTTCCCGAATCATTGAATTTTGTTCGGAATGGTAGCCATTCCGATTCCCACGCTTGCGACATATTCCAGAATTTTATTATTTCAAGAACCATATCTTCTATCTCCCAAAGCCAACAAGCCCTAACAGATTCAAATGCCCGAAAGGGGCAAGAAGGTTTCGGCGTTGCACAAAAACACCTTCGACAAATTTTTTGCTAATCGGGTCGTATCGTTTTGTATTGAATCCAACTGTTGTTACCCAACCTTTTGCCCCAACTCGGATGATTCTTTCGCAATGACCGAACCGAGAAGTCCCTCGCTGCCAGAAAATCAAGTCATCGCACCGGGGGAGAAAACCGCTTCGCTTTCCCTTTTTGGCTAATTCCTTGAACATTTTGGTCGAAAGTCCTGTTTTCGGCAATGGGTTTCTCTCGGTTCGCGATGAAAGTCGACGCACCGATTCGGCAAAACAATAATACTGCCCTGCAACACAATACGGCGAACCTTTGGGTAGGTTCAGTTCCGCAAGATACTTTTCGATTTGCACTCCATCGTTCCGATTTGTTCGTTCCCGTACGCCGACTTGTTCGAACAGAATTTTACGAGAAAAATGTAATACTTTCGGGTCGCAATCAACTTCGTAACGAAAAAAAGCAAACGTTTCGGCAAAACCAAAGAGTATGAAATATGCAATGATAAATGTTTTCATATCAATTCCAGAATTGAGCAAGGTAAACAGCCAAAACAACAAGACCAATGCAAATGTGAACGCCAAGAAATATTAGCCCTAAATTCGATGCATTTGGTGTCTCTTCGAATTTGACTCGGGTAAAGACGTAAACAGAGAAGCCCGAAAGAAGAATTGCCATAATTTCGACTAAAGCCGCAAGAAGAAAGGCACGAACTTCGGGGCTTTCGATTTTAATCACAAATGGCAAAACAAAAATCAATACCAAAAGCAAACCATTTCGTTTCAGAAAATCAGAACTCATTAAATTTTTCAAGAAATTCATCGTCGAATATCCTCTTATTATACTTTTTGTTCGAAATAATTCTATTTGTTTTCATTTGCTCGGTGTCTTCCAACAAAATGCTACCTTTCTGCAATTGCTTCAATAGGTTTATTGCGAAGTATCGTCTGTTTGTAATGTTGGGTGGAATCAGCCCATCACGGTTGTTGTATTCGTAAAGATTATAAACTGTCAGCTCCCGAGCAATCAGATTTACAAGCGGTGGAATGTTATGAAATGGAACGGCGTAGCGTTCCCGAAGGTAGCTATCGATTAGTTCGGTTGCGTTTTTAATTGCGAAGCTGATGCGTTCCTGATTAATATTTGCACCCGAAGGGTCGCCCGTCAGACGGGCTAACTCTTCGGGTTGGAATTCTTTCAACAAATCGAAAATTGTAACGTAGTCCATAACTTACCTATTGAACTAAGATTATTTTTACTAAATCCCCTGAGCTTGCATTAGTCAATGCACGGCCATTGATTTCTGCACCTGCCCCAGCTTGCTTTGCTTTCCCTTCTGCGTCGGAAGTGACTTTATCGCCAACGTTTATTGTCCCGCTTGCTTCGACTAACACTGTTCCCGAGACAATAACCGAGGCAAGCTTCCCTTGTTCCCAATCACTTACAGTAACACCAAGTGCCTTTTGGTTATCCAGACACAACGCACCGTTGAAACCAACAAAGCGAAAACGCAGTAGTTGCGAACTTGCTCGTATCGTAATTGTTTGCAATGGTTGAAATGTCTTGTTAACTACCATCTTTACCTCCTAACTTAAATGATTTGTATTGTAAATGAGAAATGAAGCTTCTGGGTTTGTTACGATAAAAGTGTAATTATCGGTGGCACGGATTACCTTGATTTTCCCGCCATTTTCTAAATATGTATCGATTTCGGGATAACCACTTTTTTGCAAAAGATAACCAAAGCTTGCACCGATTCTGGTATTTGCTTTTTCGCTTTCGACGTAAGCATAGACTATGTTATCGCCCCACAAATCCGTAAAGTTGACCCCATCGGTCGAAATGACACCGAAGCCAACGTAAACATTTGGTATTTCGGTTAGCTCGGCAAGCATATTAGTTGTAACTTTCCCCATTCCACCATATTTGATTTTTTCCAATATTTTTGGGTGTTGCGACAATGCTCTGTAGGTTGGTTCGCCGATTACCATAACATTTGGATAGTGCCCAAAATTCTTTCGCATCAAGCTCATTGCTTCTCGGAGTTTTACAATTGGGTCGAAATTTTTTGTGTAGTCATCGAATGCAATCGAAGATGTTATCTCTATTTTCATTTGCGAAGAATAATTCGATGGATTCTGCACGTAATCGGCTATTTCTTTCTCTTTGCCAAGTAAAAGTATATCGACAAGTTGCAATGAAATTTGCTTTTCGATTTGAAGAAAGTCGGGGCTTTGCTCTTCTTCCAAATAATCGATTGAAATTTCAACATCGCGCTCTTGCATTTCGAATTCCAAATATCGAATCTCGGTCGGCGGAATTCTGTTCGAACTTGCTCGCACGGCACGAAATGTTTCGCGGGCGACGAATGCTTCTTTGCCGAATACAGGAATTTTGCCTTTGGTCTTGTTTACCGAAATTTCGGGGAAAAGATGCGTTCCTACATATTTTTCGTTCCTATATGTTTGTGCAATGGAAGTTAAAACGGGGTCGATTAATCTTACCTCTGCTTTCATTTTGCACCTATTGTTTGTTAGTTAATATTTTGTTCAATGCATCTTCGTAAGAAAGGCTTTGGTTTTCTTGAATCATTTGAAGAACTTTTTGATGCAATTCGAGTCGTTTTTCGTCGAACGATTTGTTTTCGGTTTTGCTACTTTCGAAGTAGTTCGATTGCACCTGTGGGTTCGAAAATTCTTTGCCAAGATGGAAAAGTTTGAACTCTTTTACGAAATCTTTTACAAGTTCTGTTAATTGCACTTCGTTTGGAAAGATTTTTTCGCCACGAGGGTCGATGTAGCTATCGGCAATCGAAGCGTATTCGAGAATTTCGACGAGTTGATTTTTCAGTTTGGTTGGCAAAATAGCACCTTTAGTGCTTTGAGCAATTTTTTCGGCAAAGTCGCGGAAACTCCGACCGAGAACCTCTTGGCGGGTACTTTGGAGTTGCATTCGTAGGAGGGAGTTTTGGTGGGAGAGATTGCGGTTTTGTTCGGCAAGAGTTTGAAGTTCACGGCGAAGTTCCGCAATACCTTGCCCAAATTTTGATTCAACTTCGGAAGCTAGTTCCTTTTCGAATGTAAATTCGACAAATTCAACGGGCTGTAAACCTTTCACTGCTGGGGTTGCTCCACCCAACAGACCCACGTGCTTCAACATTAAATCGGGATACAGCGAAATCGAAACGCGTCGGTATTTCCCTTGCTTTACCTCGTCGATTAGTTCGTTCGAAATGTTCTTCAATTTTGCGTAAAGGATGTCTCCTCGGCGCGCCAAACGTTCTACCCAAGCATAGGCGGGGCTATCTGTTTCGGGGTGACCTTTAACTACGGGTGCTAATGCCGAACTGTCCTCTTCGACCCGCTGGTTGTAAAGCAAAACAATCAGGTCTAAATCGTCGGCTGTAAATGTTTGAGTCACCCCGTTGCTGTCGGTAAAAGTTCCTGTCCTAAAAATTTCAATCCACATAAGCACCTCATTTGTTCAACATAGGCTTTTCTTTTAGCCTCGGCACAAAACTAAAAGTGTTCTATACCACTCGGAAGGAAACCATTTCGAAAGTTTGTTAAAACGATTTCAAAATCGTTTGTCTCCACTTGGTTAAACTTTTCGGCAGTTTGGTTACATAAGTTATACAGAATTTTTTTTGTCTTTTGCAAAAAGAACTTTGGCTATATATTTGTAATTTTGCATTTAATTTATAATTAATTGGTGTAGTATGAAAATCCACGAATATCAAGCAAAAGAGCTTTTAAAAAAGTATAATGTTCCTGTTCTTTTCAACCGAGTTGTGTTTTCTGCCGAAGAAGCAGGCCGAATTGCCTACGAAGATTTTGAATCCCAAGGACGCAATGTTGTTGTCGTAAAAGCCCAAGTATTTGCTGGTGGACGTGGCAAAGGTGTAGTTGTCGACCCAACCACGAACGAACCCAAAATTCTATTTGATAAAGAAGTCCGAGGAGTTAACGTCGTCACTGGCGACAATCTTGCCGACCGTGTTTATCGTTATGCACTGAATATGATTGGCAATAAGCTTGTTACAGTGCAAACGGGTGCTGCGGGTACAATTATTCGCAAAGTTTTGCTCGAAGAAGGCGTTTCGATTGCCAAAGAATTCTATGCAGGGATTGTACTCGACCGTAACGTAGGGCGAAATACAATTATGGTTTCTACCGAAGGTGGAGTTGAAATCGAAAAAGTAGCCGAAGAGACACCCGAAAAAATTCTAAAAGAATGGATTAATCCAGCTATTGGCTTTCAATCTTATCAGGCACGGCGCCTTGCTTTCGGTCTCGGTTTGAGCGGCGATGCATTTAAAAACTTCATCAAATTCATTCATAATTTGGTGCGTGCATACGAAGAACTAGACTGCAGTCTTTTGGAAATAAATCCTCTTGTTCTTACAACCAATGGCGAAATGATTGCTTTGGATGCGAAAATGAACTTCGATGACAATGCTTTGTTCCGCCACCCCGAATACGCAGAACTTCGCGACACGAGCGAAGAAGACCCACTCGAAGTAGAAGCATCCAAGTACGATTTGAACTACATCAAATTAGACGGCAATGTTGGCTGTATGGTAAATGGTGCCGGGCTTGCAATGGCAACTATGGATTTGATTCAGCTTTGTGGTGGACGCCCCGCTAATTTCCTCGATGTTGGTGGTGGAGCAAATGTCGAGCGAATTTCGAATGCCTTCCGAATTATGGTTTCCGACCCGAATGTCAAAGCCGTTCTGATTAACATCTTTGGTGGCATTGTCCGTTGCGATAAAGTCGCCAATGGTATCGTCGAAGCTTTAAGAAATGTCGAAGTTAAAGTTCCTGTTATCGTTCGCTTGGATGGAACTAATGCTCGCGAAGGGATGGAAATTCTAAAGAATTCGGGGCTTCAGTTTATGACAGCAATTACTTTCGAGCAAGCAGCCCAAATGGTAACAGAAGTAGTTTCGAAAATTTAACTTGATTAAGCTTTTACGGGCTTGCTTTTCTTCAATTTCGGTTGCTCTTTATAGAATTGAGCCAAAGCCCTCCCCGTATGCGAATTTCTTACGTTCGATAACTCCTCGGGTGTGCAAGTGGCAACAACCTTTCCGCCTTCGTCCCCCGCTTCGGGACCAAGGTCAATTACCCAATCGGCTGCGGAAATAACGTGTAGATTATGTTCAATAATGATTACAGAATTCCCTCGCCGCACCAATTGATTTAAGCAATAAAGAAGTTTGGAGATGTCATCGAGATGTAAGCCCGTGGTGGGTTCGTCGAAAATAAATATATAATCGTTTGCATCGGGGTCGTCGAGAAAGCTGGCTAATTTAATTCTTTGCGACTCGCCGCCCGAAAGCATAGTCGATGGTTGCCCCAAACGGACGTAACCCAAGCCAATATCTTGGTATATTTTCAATTTTGCAACAATTTTTGGTTCATCTTCGAAAAATTCTATTGCTTCGTCGACGCTCATATTTAATACATCGACAATTGACTTGCCTTTGTAAAGAATATTCCGAGCTTCCTTCTTGTATCGGGTGCCGTGGCAGGCTTCGCATTCCAACATAACATCGGGAAGGAATTGCATATCGACCGTTACGAAACCTTCCCCTTGGCAAACTTCGCATCGCCCTCCTGTAACATTGAACGAAAAATACCCTGCTTTCAGACCTAACTGACGAGCAAGTGTGGTCGAAGCAAACACCTCTCGAATCAAATCAAATATTTTCGAGTATGTAGCCAATGTTGAACGCGTCGATTTGCCAATTGGATTTTGGTCAATCATTTCGACTTTGCTGAAAAAGCCATCGACAAACACTCGTTCGTATGCATCGGTCGTTGCTTCGTTACGAATTAGAATATTTTCCAGCCCCTTGTAAATTACATCGTAAACGAGAGTGCTTTTGCCTGAACCGGAAACACCCGTGACAGCGACCATCATTCCGAGCGGTACCTCGAGATAATCGATTTTTAAATTGTGCTGTCGTGCCTTAAAAATTCTAATGCTCCCTTTTGGTTTTCGGTCCTCTTTTTCAACAAAAATAGATTTCTCGCCGGTAAGATATTGTGCAGTGATTGAGTCTTTCGATTTCAAAAGATGTGAAAATGTGCCCGCAAAGACGATATTTCCACCCTCTTCGCCTGCTTTTGGACCAAGGTCGATAATGTAATCGGCGGATTTAATTATATCGGGGTCGTGTTCTACAACAACGAGAGTATTCCCCGAGTCGCGTAATTTATAAAGTATTTTCAACAGCCTTTCGGTATCGCGGGGATGCAAGCCAATACTTGGCTCATCGAGTACGAAGAGTGTTCCTACGAGCGACGACCCAAGTGCATTGGCAAGGTGAATTCGTTGAAGTTCACCACCCGAAAGTGTATGGGTAAGTCGCTCCAAAGTTAAATAATGCAGTCCAATATCTATTAGAAGTTCAAGACGCCAAAGGATGTATTTGATGACCTCGCCAACTACCTTTTGTTCGTATTCGCTCAATTTTAAATTTTTAAAGAATTCGTATAGTTCTTTCAACGACAGTTTGATTAGTTGAGGAATGTTCATTCCGCCGACAAAGACCTGTCGGGCAGATGTTCGAAGGCGCGAACCACCACAAGCCTTGCAAATTGTAAATGCACGATATCGCGCCAACATAATTCGATTTTGGACTTTATAATTTTTCTCTTCCAAATACTTAAAATATGCATTTAAGCCCCAAAAATTTTCATTGCCATTCCAAAGGAAGTCCCATTCTTCGGGGGTAAAGTCTTTAATTGGCTTGTCGATTGAAACATTTGAACGGACTGCTGCTTCGAGTATTTCGTTCAATATGTTGGAAAAAGCAGGTGTTCTAAACGGGTGCAAAGCACCTTGACGTAAACTTCGGGATTTATCGGGGATTACCAAATTTTCGTCAATATCTACTGTCCGACCAAAGCCTTGGCAATTTGGGCAAGCTCCGTAAGGATTGTTGAAAGAAAACAATCGTGGTTCGGGCTCTTTGTATATTATTTCACAATCGGCACATTCGTATAGGTTCGAAAACCTCTTGCTGATAGATTTGGTTAAATTAACAACCAATACACGCCCTAATCCGTAGTTGAAAGCTGTTTCCAAGGAATCAATTATTCTCGATTTCTCTTCCTCATCCTTTGAAAAAGTCAGGCGGTCGACAACCACGAATAACGATGTTGTTTGCTTAAAAGTTTTATCCAGAAAATCTTCAATCTTTATTATTTCATTCGTTTTTTGGTCGAAAAGCCTTGTAAAGCCTAATTTAATTAAGTTTTTCAGTGTGGTTTCCAAATTCTTTACCTGAGCAGTCAATTGGAAAAGTATCAGAATTAAGTCTTCGTTGTCCCAATGATTTCGAAGGTATTCGTACGCTGAATGTGGGTTGTCCTTGCGTATTTCTTGTTCACAGCCCTTGCATATTGTTTTGCCAATTCTACCAAACACAAGACGGATGTAATCGTAAATTTCCGTTATTGTGCCAACAGTAGAACGTGGGTTTTTGGCTTGTGTTCGCTGTTGAATTGCAACAGCTGGGGGCAATCCCGTTATGCTTTCAACTTCGGGGCGTGGCATTCTTTCCAAAAACTGCCGAGTGTATGCCGACATCGACTCGACGAAACGACGCTGTCCTTCTGCATAAAGTGTATCGAATGCAAGCGAGGATTTCCCGGAACCACTTACGCCGCTAATAACAGTCAACTTGTTGTGGGGAATTTCTACATCAATTGACTTCAAATTGTGTGTTGCTGCCTTCCGTACTACTATCTTATCTTGCATTTTCTTCTTTTACCCAAAATTTAAATTTATTGAACATATTAAATCGAAACAAAATAATGCTTGTTGTTAGGAGAATAAAAAATTTCTTCTATTTTTTGCAAAAACGTCTTTCTTTCGGCTATTGCGAATGGATACAGTGAACATATCAATCGTTCCTGCAAAGTGTTTTTTGGCAAAACAATTCGGTTTAACTTTAATAAATCGGGATGCTTACGAAGAATGTGGGTTCTTTCGGCAGAGGAGATTTTCTTTTTGTAAGAATCCAGAACTTTTGCAATTTTTTGCCAATGGGCTTCGGCACTTACGGAAAGATTCGGCTCGTATTCGCTGCCAATTTTAGCCAAATCTTGGTATTTCTCTTTTAAATTTTCGATGATTTCATCAATCTTTTTCGAATTCGACTGGTCTTGTTCATTTTTGTAAACGAATTCTTTGAAATCATTTTCGGGTTGGAAAATTTTTTCGATTTCGATTTTTTCCGACAATTTGCTGAGCAAAATGTTTGGAACGAGTGTCAAAGAATGCCTTGGAACAACAGCAGGCAAGGGAACTTCGAACCATTCGAATAGCTCTTTAAGTTGTGTGTAATAACCCAGTTCGCTCGGACCGACAACAGTCGCAATGGTTGGAAGTATGTAATCTTGGCAAACAGGTCGCAGCAAAACGTTTGGCGAAAACTTTTCGGGCGATTGCTCGGCAAGTCTTTTGATTTCTTGTTCGGCAAAATATTCGTTGCCCACCTTGTAACATTCTTTCTTCGAATCCCATTCAATTTTGTTACGATATTGGTTATTGTGCAAAAATAGATTCACAACACTGTTTTTTGCTTGTATCGGATAGCCAAATGCGTCAATCAATGAATTCGCTGTGTCGATGATGGAATTCGAGTATCCAAAGTAATTTATTTCTTTGCTAACAATTTCGGCAAAAAAACCAAGTTTGCGGGCAACAGAAGAACGTACAAACAAAATGCCAAACTCGCCAAGAAGGTAGTTCATTAAATTTATGAAAGGGGTTGCCCAGTTGTTGTTAGCTTTGTAATTATCCTGTAACAATGATTTTATTTCGGGATTCGAGTTGAAATCGTTGGAAATAGTCAGAAGCAATTCCAAAACTGTAACAATCTGTTCATCAAAGGTGCGTTCGGAAATGGAGATTCTATCAGTTTTTGTGCATTCGGGACAACAGGAAAACAAATGTAAATTATAATTCGAATCGAAAGACCACGAGCGGGCGACTTCGTAACTATCGTGGTCATTGTCTTCGACCCAAAAGACAGGAACAAAGTTGAAATTTTCGTACTTTTCGGCAAGTTTCCGACACAACGAAATTGCCGAAAGTGATTTGTACAGTGTAAAAAGTGGTCCGCCAAGAAACCCTGGTTGCTGTCCCGTAACCACCACAAGAGTATTGTCGGCGTTCAATTTCGAAAGATTCTCCTTTTGTGCCGTGCCGAAAGGAATTGTTCCAAATGATTCAGTCAAAAAAAGAATTAAACTGCTTCGTTTATTGTAATTTTTAGCTCTTATTTCTAAAAATTTTTCGCCATTGTCGAAAATTTTGTTGTTAGGGAATCTTTCGGCAAAGAAATCAGGTTTATCGAAAAAATCGATAAACAATTTTGGGAAACAAAACCTAATATTTTCAAATTCAATTTTCTCCATAAGTTAAATAAAGACGAATTAAGTTCAAATGAATTTATTGAACATTTATGTTTTCTGCCCCTATGTTTCAATTATGTTATAGGAAAGCGTGCGTTATTCATTTCTCACCTGCAAATGCCTGTGGATGAATTGGGATGTTAGACAATGTAGGGGCACAGCATGCCGTGCCTATACGCAACTTGCTGAATTAGTAGGGGCAAAAATTTTTTGCTCATACATTTGTTTATAAAACCCTTCGTAGGGGCAGTTCATGAATTGCCCCTACAAGGTTGTATGGGTATTTGTTGCAAATGTATGGGCACGGCACGACCGTGCCCCTACGAATTGTTTAGCTCAAATGTTTTTAAAATTCAATTTTATTCGTAGGGGTTCAAAATTTTGAACCCATATAAGGTAAGAGATGAGTGCACAGCTCCGCAGAAGTTTTAAACTTTATACGATGAAATGGCTTTTACGTAAAGTGCTCTTTCGAATTGGGAAGGATTTTCGACATTTTTTTGCGACATAACACCAATGATTGCGGAGAGGCTATTGTATTCGTGTTCCTGCAACCATTCGATTAGTTCTTTTTCCAGCTGCAACAAGTAGTAAATGCCATTTTTCAACAAAGCCGAACACAACATAGTTACGTTTGCACCAACAAGAAGCATTTTGATAACATCGTCGGAGGTGTGAATTCCACTCGTTGCGGCAAAATCGCAATTCAGCTGAGGCTTCAGGATAGCAATCCAGCGTAAAGGTAAACGATTTGCGTGCGAAGTGCTAAGATGGATACTCGAAACAACTTCCAAATTTTCTAAATCAATGTCAGGTTGGTAAAAACGATTGAAAAGAACTAAGCCTTTGGCTCCAAGCTCTACAACCCGTTTGGCAAAGTAGGCAAAATTGGAAAAATATGGGCTAAGCTTTACCGAAACAGGAATTGAAACATTGCCGACAACTTCGCGAATCACCTCGAGATACGTTTGTTCTATCGCTTCGCCCGAGATGTTGACATCGGTCGGAATGAAGTAAACATTAAGTTCTAAGGCATCAGCACCTGCCAATTCGATTTGCTTAGCAAATTTAATCCAACCGCCCAAGGATTTGCCATTCAAGCTTGCAATGATGGGAATATCGACATTTTCTTTTGCCTTGCGAATTAATTCAAGGTATTGTTCGGAAGCAAAGCGATATTCGTCGGGTTCAGGGAAATAGGTCAATGATTCAGCAAAAGAATAAGTTCCTTGCTGAATTTTTTCGAAAGTATCGAGCTGTTCGTGGATGATTTGTTCTTCGAACAACGAAGGTAGTACAACAGCCCCTGCACCTGCTTCGGCTAATTTTTTAATTCCATTCAAGGATTCAGTCAAAGGTGAAGCAGAAGCAACAAAAGGCGAACGCAATTTTAATCCCAAATAGTTAGTTGTTATATCCATAGTTTCCTCTCTTTATTATAAAATAAAAGAGCAACCCGCAAGGGGTTGCCCTAATGGTTTTATTCTTTTCCATTAAACTTCATTTCTGCAAAGTGTTTATACAAGTTGAATCTTTCTTCTACGTATTTTTGCGCAAGTTCTTCGAGAAAGTGAGCAACTTCGGGTTTCGATTGAGCAAGAACACGGAAGCGTGTTTCTGAACGCAT
>FWPV01007360.1_pt1 | contig 20056 bp, 15 predicted proteins | sample 2228371 | NCBI WGS metagenome assembly FWPV01 (sample SAMEA103939776, study PRJEB20133) | metagenome | reverse complement strand
CCTTGGCGTAGAAGACGCCTTCCTGCGAAGGAATCCACTTGGGCACTTCTTGACCGTTGAGTACCTTCAGGGCTGCCTCGTAGACCTGCGCGGCGAGGAGGGGGTTACATTCAACGACGGTGTTGATGTCGCCCGCAATCATGGCTTTGAAGGCACCGGCAGTGGCATCCACGGTGAGGATCTTGATGTCATCACCCGGATCGAGGCCGGCTTCCTTGATGGCCTGCGCCGCACCCAATCCCATTTCGTCGTTCTGGGCAAACACACCCTGGATATCGGTAGTTTCCTTCAGCCAGGCTTCCATCACCGCTTTACCCTCGGTGGCGTCCCAGTTGGCGGTCTGGCTCTTGATGATGGTGATGCCGCATTCACCCATCTTCTCGCGGAAACCCTGACCGCGGTCTTTGGCGGCGGAGGAACCGACGTTACCGACCAATTCGACGACGTTCTTCTTGGGGCTTCCTTCGAGCAGCTTGCACATCTCGATGGCCGCTTTGCGTCCCTCTTCGGCGAAGTCTGAGCCAATGTAGGTGGCGTAGAGATTTTCCGGGGCGTCAATGCGGCGGTCTTCGAGCACGACGATCTTGCCGGCCTTTTGAGCTTCCTTGAGGACGTCTTCCCAACCGGTGGTCTCCAACGCCGCAAGAATGATGACATTGACCTCTTTATCGGCGATGAAGTTGCGGAAGGCCGAGAGTTGGTTTTCCATCTTGTTCTGGGCATCATAGAACTTCAGGGTGATGCCCAATTGTTCGGCCGTTTCCTTGAAAGAAGCGGTGTTAGCCGCTCGCCAACCACCTTCGGAGCCGGTCTGGATGAACCCTACTACCATATCCTTGTAGGTGTAGGTTTTCTTCTCCGCGGCCTTTTGCCCACCCGTACAGGCTGCCAGGCTCAGGAGCAAACTTAAAACCACAACCATGTACAACACACGCGATTTCATGTCAACCTCCTTGTTTTTGAACGTAAAGAACTAAACTTACTGCGGAAGAAGCCTCTCCGGGATGAGACTCCTGATCCTTCACCTCATCGTGTGCTTGAAAGAGAAGCCGTTTCGCCTTTAGTAGCTCCTCAGCACTTGTTGGCGCAGCGATTTGAGCCGTTTGAGCACGTCGTTCATGCCGCGCCCGAAGTAGTCGTGCAATCTCACATATTCGGCGTAGAGCTGATCGTAGATGGCCTTATGGGAGGGGATGGGCTTGTAAACGACATCTTGTAAGTGGGCCATGGCCTGAGCGGCGGAGAAAATATCCGCGTGCCCCCCTGCTTCTTTGCCCGCGGCCACCGCAGCAAACATCGCCGCGCCTAAGGCGCCCGATTGGGAGGTACCGGCCACTTTGATCTCGCGTCCCGTCACGTCAGCATAGATTTGCATCAACAACCGATTGCGCCCCGGCAAGCCGCCACAGGCAACAATTTCGTTCACCGCTATCCCGCCGGCGGTGAAGGCTTCGATGATGACCCGCGCCCCATAGGCCGTGGCCTCGATCAAGGCGCGATAGATGTCCTCGGGTTGGGTGGCCAGGGTGGCACCGAGCAAGAGTCCGCTCAAGTCCACATCTACCAGGATCGAGCGATTGCCGTTCCACCAATCCAGGGCCAATAGCCCATGCGCACCGGGCTTTTGACGGGCCGCTTTTTCTTCGAGCAATTGGTGGGTACTTATCCCGCGGCGGGCAGCCTCGGCGTGATAAGCCGGCGGGACACAATGCTCCACGAACCAGGCAAAATGATCGCCTACACATGATTGACCGGCCTCATAGCCGAATAGACCGGGAATGATGCCATCCTCCACCACACCGCACATGCCTTCGATGATGTGTTCCTCTTCGCCGAGAACCATCATGCAAGTCGAGGTGCCCATAATCGCCACCAACTTTCCGGGGCTGACGACTGTAGCCGCCGGCACGGCGACGTGGGCATCCACGTTGCCCACCGGCACGGCAATCCCAGGCCGCAAGCCGGTCAGGGCTGCCATTTCCGGCGTTAATGTGCCGGCGCGTTCACCTAGTGGATAGATGGCGCGTGACAATTTGCTATCCACCACATTGCGCAAGCGTGGATCCAGCGCCGCGAAGAAATCATCGCTTGGATAGCCGCTGCGCTTGTTCCACATGGCTTTGTAGCCGGCCGTGCAAGCGTTGCGCTTTTCCACACCGGTCAGTTGCAAGACGATCCAATCGGCCGCTTCGAGATAGCGGTCCGCCGCCTCATACACGGCCGGCGCCTTGTTGAGCGTTTCCCAAATTTTGGGGATCATCCACTCGGACGATATTTTCCCGCCGTAGAGGTTAAGCCAGGTTTCGCCGCGTTGACGGGCTATCTTGTTCAGGGCATTGGCTTCTGGTTGCGCAGCATGGTGTTTCCATATCTTGACCCAAGCGTAGGGGTTATTGCGCCATTCGGGCAACATACACAATGGCGTGCCGGCTTTATTGACCGGCAGCATGGTGCAGGCGGTGAAATCTGTGCCGATGCCGATGATATCGTCGGGGTTGACGCGGCTCTCGCGTAGGAGGGAAGGGATGGTCTCGCGTAGCACCGCCACATAGTCTTGGGGGTTCTGCAAGGCGAAATCGGGGGGCAGGGGTTTGTCACTGCCGGGAAGATGGGTATCAATCACCCCGTCGCCGTAGGGATGTACGGCGGTAGCCACCTCTTCGCCGGTTGCTACATTGACCAAGACCGCCCGCCCGGATTCGGTTCCGTAATCTATACCGATGGTGTACTTATCATGCCCCATGCTGCAACTCCTCTAAACATAGTCTGCTAGGCGTTAGTCCGCCGGTCCGATGATTATTTTTTATCCAACCACTTTTGAAAGCGGTTGAAGGTTACAGGTTGAAGGTTGAAAATGAGAGCTGGAAATCTGCTTGATCTGTCGATTAAAGAATGTGACTCAGTCTTTTTGTATGCGTGAACTGTCGCGCACGATTAATTCTGCTTGCAACATGAGCACGGCCGGCGGACAGGGTCTATTGTTTTGCTGAGCTTCGATGAGCGTATCCAATTGCCGCACCGCACAACACCCCACCTCGACCATATCCTGGCGCATCGTTGAGAGGGCGGGGTAGAAGTAGGCGGCATCCTGCACATCGTCGAATCCGATGATGGCCAGGTCTTCGGGCACCCGCCGTCCCATTTCGCGCGCCACTTTGAGTGCCCCCACCGCCATACGATCATTGCAGGCGAACACCCCGTCTATCTCCGGGTTCTTGGTCAGCAACTGGCGCAAGCCGTACTCCCCGCTTGTAGCGGACCAGTTCCCCTCGGCGATATAACTTTCTTTGCGCGGAAGCTCTACACTGTCGAGGGCGTCTTTCCAACCTAACTTGCGTTGCCGTGCTTCCCACCAATCCAGCGGACCGGTAATGAGCCCGATGGTTTGACATCCTTGGGCAATCAGGTGGCGTGTGGCCGTCAGCCCTGCGGCGTAATTGTCAATGGCAACTACAAAATGGTTAGGCCGCGGCTCCGCGCTCAGAAATACGGTAGGGATTGTCAGTTGGATAGCGGGATCTTCGAGCCAGGCATGGTTATTCCCGATCTCCGGAACGGCCCAGATGAGACCATCAATGTAACGGGCTTGCATTTCATCCAGCAATTCGGTCACGTTGTTTGTCTCCGGCTGGCGTACCAGGCGTAGCAGGACGGTGTATCCCAGTTCGCTGGCTTCTTGCTCGATGCCGGCAATGGTGCATGAGGGACCATAGTATTCAAGTCCGTAGCCGATCACGCCGATGGTGTAGCTGCGTTTGGACTTCAGGCTGCGCGCAGCGTGGCTGGGATGATAACCCAACTCTTCCACCGCACGCAGCACACGTTGACGGGTTTCCTGGCGGATATACTGGCTTTGTCCACCCAGAACGCGGCTGACGGTAGCTTTTGAGACCCCGGCAACGCGGGCGACATCGGCTATGGTGGTTGAGGGCATGGTCCTGTGACCTCATTGCGCTGGCTTTTCTGCTATGAGTCGCAGAAACCGATTTCTGAGATCGGTTTCTGTAATCGTTTACATTTTACAACAAAATAGCCTGTTTGTCAATAGGTAAATGCCCGAATTTTCCGCAATTCCTTAAAATTGGACTCGATCTTGCCGCTTTTCGTCTCTTGCATGCTGTGCCAAATGGGGCATAATGAGCAGCGTACCCCGTGATTGGCTATACGGGTACCTGTGTGAAACCGACCATCAGAATTTTTGCAGGAGATGACTATGCACATTATAAACCACGCAAGTCCCTATGCGCGACTTTACTCGTTCCCGCTATCCAACATCGTACTCACCGGCGGTTTTTGGTTGAACAGGCAGACGGTGAATCGGCAGGTCAGTTTACGCCATGGCTATCGGCAATTGGAACGCGCCGGCAATCTCAATAATTTTCGCCTGGCCATCGGTAGCGGCGTAGGGTCATACCGTAAGCCGGTGTTTATGGATTCCGATGTGTACAAATGGCTGGAAGCGGTGGCCTACGATCTGAGCAATGTGCGTGATGCCGAACTCGAGCGGATGGCCGATGAAGTCATCGCTCTTGTGATGGCGGCCCAACAACCCGATGGTTATCTCAACACTTATTACCAGGTCAACAAGCCGGATCAGCGTTGGACGAATCTCGATCATGACCACGAGTTGTATTGTGCCGGACACCTCTTTGAGGCGGCGGTGGCTATGCACCGTGCGACCGGTGACCGCCGTTTGCTGGAGGTGGCCTGTCGTTTTGCCGACCATATTGCCTCCGTTTTCGGTCCTGACAAGCGTGCCGGTGCGCCTGGTCATCCAGAGATCGAGTTGGCGTTGGTGGAGCTGTACCGCGAGACCGGTGAACGCCGTTATCTCGACCTGGCCGCTTTCTTCGTGGATCAACGTGGTCAGAACAAGATGAAGGGCTATGGACGCTTGGGGCCGGCCTATCAACAAGACCACGTGCCGGTGCGCGAGGCCACTGCCGTCGAAGGCCATGCCGTGCGCCAGCTCTATTTGACCGCCGGCGTGACCGACCTCTACATGGAAACCGGTGAGCCTGCTCTCCTGGCGGCTATGGAGCGGCTGTGGTACGATATGACCACGCGCAAAATGCATGTCATCGGCGGCTTTGGCTCTGAGCCGGATGGGGAGGCATTCGGGCCGCCCTACGATCTGCCTAACGATCATTGCTATTGTGAGACGTGCGCGGCGATTGCGGCAATGATGTGGAACTGGCGTATGTTACTCGTTACCGGCGAAGCCCGTTTCGCCGATCTGTTGGAGCGTTCCCTCTACAACGGCTTCCTCAGCGGTGTCTCTTTGGATGGCAGTCGCTATTTTTATGTCAACCTTTTGCAGAGCCGGGGTGGGATTGAACGCCCGGAGTGGTACGGTTGCGCCTGCTGTCCCCCGAATGTGATGCGCCAAATCGCTATGGTGGCCCATTATGCCGCTACGGTGCGCGAAGACGGCATCCAAATTCACCAGTATATGCCCGTGACTCTCGTCGCCAACGGCGAGGGCAGCCCTCGCGCAACCTTGCGTATGGAAACCGACTATCCCTGGGATGGCAAAGTGCGCCTTACCGTGGATGAGGCAGACGGTTCGGTCTGGACATTGGCTTTGCGTATACCCTCATGGTGCAAAGGTGCTATGCTCGGCGTGAACGGCAACCCGGTTGAGCCGTTTGTGATCGAAAATCACGTCACCACCATCCGGCAGGCCTGGCAGGCCGGCGATGTGATCGAATTGGAGCTGGCCATGCCCCCCTTGCTTATCGAGGCCCATCCCCGTGTGGATGCAACACGGGATTGTGTGGCCATTCAGCGCGGACCTCTCATCTACTGTCTGGAAGAGGGCGATCAGCCAGGTGTAGATTTGTTGGACGTAGCCCTCGATGTCGCTGCGCCGTTGCGCGCCATCCCGCGCCCGGATTTGCTCGGCGGTGTGGTGAGCATTGAAGCGCAGGGCAAAGTGCTCGATCTCGTACCGTGGAAGGAACAGCTTTATCGTTCCTTCGTCCGTTCTATACCTTCGTACCGGGAGGTGATTTTGACCGCCGTGCCGTACTATGCTTGGGCCAACCGTGGCCCAGGTGCCATGCGGGTTTGGATCCCTCGGGTGGGATAGCCACTTCCATCCGCCCCCAAAGGATAGGTAAAGTGGGGATAGGAGGTGATTGATGCCTGATATGCTTGTTAAACTCTACACGCTGGAACTCAACTGGAACTTTGTCGCCGAACAGGAAGCGGCGGGCATAATCATCCGTAAGCCTATTGGCCCGGAAAACCATGTTATTATTGACTGGGTGCGTCGTTGCTTTAATCCGGCCTGGGCCAGTGAGGTGGATGTGGCGTTGCACAATCGTCCGGTAAGCTGCTTTATTGCGCTCAGAGACATTGAACTGGTCGGGTTTGCCTGTTATGACGCTACCGCCCTGGGCTTTTTCGGTCCGACCGGCGTCGCCGAACCTGAGCGGGGCAAGGGGATCGGTAAAGCGCTGTTGTTGGCTTGTCTGCTCGATATGAAGCTCAAAGGGTATGGCTATGCGGTCATCGGTGGGGCCGGCCCGGTGGATTTCTATCGCAAAGCGGTTGGCGCGGAAGTGATTCCCGACTCGTTCCCCGGTCTGTATCTGGGCATGCTCAGAAAGCGGGAGGAATAATCGTCCCATGGGCCTGGCGGAGGCGTGGGTCATCGGCATTGACAGCAGTACGACCGCCTGTAAGGTCGGGGTATGGGACAGCCAGGGTACGTTGTTGGCCACAGGACGCGCTGCCTTGCCGTTATCCAGGCCACGTCCTGTCTGGCATGAACAATCGGCTATGGCATGGTGGGAAGCGTGTGTGTCGGCCTTGCGGATGGCGCTCGCGGATGTGGATAGGCGCCGCCTGGCTGCGGTGTGTATCGCGCCGCAACGTGAGACTTTTGTGCCGGTAGATGAGGCGGGCACACCACTGCGTCCGGCCATTTTGTGGATGGACGGCCGCGCCCGCGATCTGTTGCCGCGCATTGCACGGGAGTATGGCGCCGAACGGCTGCACCGAGAATCCGGTAAACCGCTTTCCGGCAACCTTACCCTCGGCAAAATTGCCTGGTTGCGTGAGCACGAGCCGGCCGTTTTTGCCCGCACGGCGAAATATCTGGATGTGGCCGCGTTTCTCAATCACAAGTTGACCGGTCACTATCGCACGGGGTGGGGCTGTGTTGATCCTACCGGCTTGTTCGACATGCGGGCCAACGGCTGGAATGCCGATTTGCTGGCCTATCTTGGCGTGCGACCGGAACAGCTGCCCGAAGCCTATCCCCCCGGCGCCGTACTTGGGACGGTGACGGCAGATGCCGCGACCATGACCGGCCTGCCGGCCGGTTTACCGGTGGTGGCGGGCGTCGGCGACGGACAGGCCGGCGGTCTGGGAGTGAAGGTCGTTCAGGGCGGGCAGGCATACCTTAACCTCGGGACGGCGGTTGTTTCCGGCACGCATGCGGATGTTTATGTAACCGATCGCGCTTTCCGCACCATGTATGGTGCCGTTCCCGCTACCTACAGCCTGGAAACCGTTCTCCTCGGCGGCACCTACACCGTCACCTGGTTTGTCGAACAAATGGCTTCCTCTACCCATATCCCTCCATCCCCCAACGCTCCATCTTCCCATTCCCTTGAAAGCGCGTCTTCCCCCCTGTCCACTTCTCCCACCGTCGAAATGCTGTATGACGCAGCGATTGCCGATCTTCCGGCGGGTGCGGAGGGCCTGATGCTTGTTCCCTACTGGAACTCGGCGCTGAATCCCTATTGGGATGCGGCGGCAAGCGGAATCGTGGTTGGCTGGCGTGGTGTGCACACACGGGCCCATTTGTACCGGGCGATCCTGGAAGGGATCGCCTTTGAGCAACGTTTGCATACCGAAGGGGTAGAGGCGGCGCTGGGGCAGCAGGTGAGCAGCTATATCGTGATGGGCGGTGGTGCGCAGAGTACGCTGTGGTGTCAGATCATTGCCGACGTGACGGGCAAGCCGGTGTATCGCACCGCCATCACCGAGGCGGCGGCTTTGGGCGCGGCTATCCTGGCGGCAAGTGGCGCGGGCCTGTTCGCCGACGTGCGTGAGGCCGCGCAAGCTATGACGCGCCTGGAAGCGGAGCCGTTTGTGCCCGCCGAAGGTCGGCACGCTTTCTATGCGCAGTTATACGCTGAAGTCTATCGTGCCTTGTTCCCGGCCCTGCAACCTTACCTGCAGCGACTTGCGGCATTGACCGAAATGGGGAGTGAGGACACCGCATACGGAACATGCAGAGGAGACGCCGGTGCTGCCCCTCACCAGCCAGGCACGAAAATGACGCCCCGACTCCGAGACTAATGACTACATTCTGCCACAGAGAGCACAGAGCACGCAAAGTTTTTTTCTCTGTGCGCTCTGAATTCTCTGGGGCTATTGATAGAGGAGGCTACTGTTATGACCTACAAGATTCGGGAGGTGATTGATACAATTCTTCAGGCGATCCCCGGCGCACCCTTGACGGACACCGTGGATACTTTCAAGTCCGGTGATCCGATGCAACCGGTTACCGGCATCGTGACGACGTTTCTCGCCAGTTATGCTGTCATCCGGCGGGCCATCGCATTGGGGGCCAATTTGATCATCACGCATGAGCCGACCTTCTACAATCATCTGGACGAGACGGAATGGCTCAAAGATGATCCTGTCTATCAGGCCAAGCGTGCTCTGTTGGATGAGCATGGCATTGTCGTTTGGCGCTTCCACGATCATTGGCACATGCGCACACCGGACGGCATCGTGAGCGGTGTGGTCAGAGCGTTGGGCTGGGAAGCGTACTGGTCCGATGCCACACAGCCGCTCTTTACCGTGCCGGACACTACGCTGGGGGCATTGGCTGCCGAACTGAAAACCCGTTTGGGCGCGGCGACGGTGCGCGTGATAGGTGATCTGGCGATGCCGTGCAGTCGGGTGGGGCTGATGGTTGGGGCGGCCGGCGGAAGGTGGCAGATCGGCCTGCTGAGCGCGCAACCGCTGGATGTGCTGGTGGTCGGTGAGCTGCATGAGTGGGAGACCGCCGAGTATGTGCGTGACGCCATTGCCCAGGGGCGTAAGCTGGCGTTGATTGTTGTCGGACATGCCAACAGCGAGGAACCCGGCATGGCCTACCTGGTTGACTTCCTGTGCGAACGTTTTCCCGATGTCCCCATAACCCATGTGCCCGTCGGTGATCCATTCCGCTTTGTGTAAAATGCGCCTCCTCAAATTTTGAAGTATCTGTTTATCCTGCCTTTGGAGGACTTATGAAACTCTGCATGATCGGCAATCGGGGTCACAACAACTATGTATGGGATGGATTGGCGCGGATGCCCCACGTGCAGGTAGTGGGAATCAGCCCCGGAACGCCGGAGGATGACAGTGCGCCTTTGCAGATGCGCTGTGCGGCACTGGGGTACACGCCGCGAGTCTTTGCCGACTATCGGCAGATGTTGGATGAACTGCGCCCCGACATGGTGAGCGTTTGCGGCCCCTTTGAGCTGCACGCCGATATGGCGGCGGAGGCGCTGCGGCGCGGCATTCACGTCTTTTGTGAAAAACCTGTGGCCATCACGCCGGAACAGTTGACCATGCTCAAGGCCACGCATGCGGCTTCTCCGACCGTGCATTTGGGAGCGATGATGGGCCTGCGTTATGAGCCGGCCTTCTACACCGCATGGCGCGCCGTCCGCGAGGGGGCCATCGGCACGGTGCGTCTCATCAACGCGCAGAAATCGTACAAACTGGGCCGCCGTGAGGCTTACTATCACCGTCGGGCGACCTACGGCGGCACGATTCCGTGGGTGGGCAGTCACGCGATTGACTGGATTGCCTGGTATAGTCAGGCCGCTTTTGTGTCTGTCTACGCGACACATTCGACGCGCTTTAACCGTGATCACGGCGACCTGGAGATATCCGCGCTCTGTCATTTCACCCTGACCGATGACATTTTTGCCTCGGCGAGCATTGACTATTTGCGGCCGGCTACGGCACCCACGCATGGCGATGATCGTGTGCGCGTCATGGGCAGCGATGGCGCAATTGAAGTACGGAGCGGTCAGGTTTACCTGATCAACGCGCAAACCGAAGGAGAAACCGTGCTCCCGTCGGTCGGCGAGCGACAAATCTTCCAGGACTTTGTGGAGCACATCGAGGGGAAGAGGACGGCCCTTCTTAGCGCCGATGAAGTGTTCGCCGTCACCGAAGCCTGTTTGTTGGCCCGTCAATCCGCCGATGAGGGCCGGCCGGTGATGTTTCCGACGGCATTCTGAAACAGCACACTTAGGGAGGTCATGGTAATGAGGGAAGTGACAATTGCTATGGTGGCTCTGGGGGGCTATGGAAACTCATATTTGGAGGAGTTGTTTCGGGCTTCGGCGGCCCATCAGGCCCGTTTTGTTGCCGGTATTGACCCTCATCCGGTAGGCTGCCGCTATTTGGACAAATTCGCCGAGGCCGGCATTCCGATCTATCCCGATCTGGATAGCTTTTACACCGCAGCCTGGGCCGATTTGGTTGTCCTGGCCCCACCGATTCAGCTACATCTGCCGTTTACCCAGAAGGCGTTGGCTCATGGTGCCTGTGTTCTGTGTGAGAAACCTGTCACCGCGACGGTGCAAGATGCCTGGCAGATGGTTGCTGCGCGTCAGCAGGCCGACCGTTGGGTGGGCATCGGCTATCAATGGTCGTACTCGGCGGCGATTCAGGCCCTCAAGCGCGATGTGTTGGCGGGGGTCTTAGGGCGTCCCCTGCGGCTGCGCACCAAAGTCTTTTGGCCACGCGGGGCGGCCTATTACGGGCGCAATATGTGGGCCGGGAAGCTCAAGGCTGCAGATGGGAACTGGGTTCTCGATAGCCCGGCCCATAATGCTACCGCGCATTATCTCCACAATTGCTTTTATATCCTGGGGGAGACCCGTGAAACGAGTGCCTGGCCTGTGGACGTGCAGGCCGAGCTGTACCGCGCCAATCCTATCGAAAACTATGATACGGCTGCCATTCGTACCCATACGGCCGACGGCGTTGAAGTCCTGTTCTACACCACCCATGCGGTGGCGAACAACAGCGGCCCCATTCTTTGCTATGAATTCGAGCATGCGGTCGTGGAATACGAGGCTTATCATACCTCCATGCTCGCGCGTTTTGCCGATGGGCGGGTGAAGGACTACGGCAACCCTTACGCCGACCAACTGGACAAGCTCTGGCAAGCGGTAGATGCTGTGCGTACCGGTGCGCCGGCGGCCTGTAGCATTGAAGCCGCGATCCCCGAAGTGCTCTGTATCAACGGGGCACAGGAGTCTATGTGGGAGATCACCGAATTCCCCGCCGATCTCATTCGAATCCGTGAGCCGGCCGACGCCGACCGTCTGCTCTGGGTTGAAGGGTTACAGGAGGCATTGGAGACCTGTTTCGAGCGCGGCCTGCTACCTTCTGAGGTCGGGACGTTCCCCTGGGCCAAACCCGGTGTGTTGATTGACCTGCGCGGCTACCGTGAATTTCCGGCATTTCATTAGGGATGGGACTTACGCAAGTTCCCTGAACTTTATCGCTGAGAACGCAAGGGGCGCAGAGATTTTGTGATTTCTTAGCGTTCTCGGCAGCCTTGATGCTAACAGCCTGCACACCGACAGTGACCTGGCGGGCGGCCTGGATCTCGGCAGCCGGCTGGCGCTCCGGCCACGCGACACGGCGGCCCTATCCGGCGACTGGACGTTCAGGGTGGTAGGAGATAGACAGTGGACATCGCCGAACTCGAAGCGGCCATCGCTGCCCTCGAAGCGCAGGGCGCGGTGCTGGGCGAGGCCGTCGCCGCCACGGCGCTGAACGCGCTGCGCGCGCAGCTTGCCGCACTCACCGCTGCGCCGCCCCCCGAGCAGCGGCGGCGCGCCACGCTGCTCTTTGCCGACATCATCGGCTTCACCGGCCTCTCCGAGCAAACGGACGCCGAAGAAGTCCAGGCCCTGCTCACGGCGTTGTGGGATCAGCTCGATCAGATCATCCTGGCGCACGGCGGCGTGCTCGACAAACACATCGGCGATGCCGTGCTGGCGGTCTGGGGTCTGGAGCAGGCCCGCGAAGACGACGCCGAACGGGCAGTGCGCGCCGCCCTGGCGCTGCAACAGGCTCTGGCGGCGTTCCGCGCCGCGGGCGAAGCGTCGCTGCACATGCGGGTGGGCCTCAACACCGGCCTGGTCTCTGTGGCGACCGTCGCCTCGACCGGCGAGCGCAACCTCATCGGCGATGCCGTCAACCTGGCCGCGCGCTTGCAGACCGCCGCGCCCCCTGATGGCATCCTCATCAGCCAGGAGACGTGCGATGCGGTGCGCGGTCTATTCAGCGTCACCGCCCAGCCGCCGCTGCACCTCAAGGGCAGACAGACGCCGGTAGCGGCCTATCTGGTGCACAGCGTCAAGCCCCGCGCCTTTGACCTGCGCACGCGCGGACTGGCGGGCGTCGCCACGCAGATGGTGGGCCGCGAGGCGGAATTTGCCGCGCTGCGCGCTGCCTACGAGCGCGCCGTCGGCGGCGCCGGGCTGCAATGGCTCACGCTCATCGGCAACGCCGGGGTGGGCAAGAGCCGCCTGTTGCAGGAATTCCTCGCCTGGCTGGAGCTGCGCCCCGAAGCCGTCCAGCTCTTCAAAGCCCGCGCCTGGCCGCATGCCCAACACAGCCCCTACTTTTTGCTGCGCGACCTGTTCACCACGCGCTTTGGCATCACCGACAGCACCCCGCACGAGGCCGCCCGCGCAAAGCTGACCGAGGGCTTGAGCGCAACGTTGGGCGCAGAAACCGACGCAGAAGCGGCTGCCTTTGTCGGGCAACTGCTGGGCCTGGATTTTCGCCACAGCCCGTGGATTGCGCCCATCGTCGAACACACGGAGCAGATCTATGGGCGCGCCGCCGTGCTGTTGCGCGCCTACTGGCGGCAGGTGGGCGTCAGCGCCGCTCGTCCTGCCGTCATTGTGCTGGAGGATTTGCACTGGGCGGATCGAGAATCGCTGGCCCTGCTTTCCACGCTCTTTGCCGACCTGCAAACCGAACCGACCGACGCTGCCCTGCACCTGTGCGTGATCGGAGCCACCCGCCCCGAACTGTGGGAGCATGATACGCCCTGGGCGCGCGCGGCGCGCAGCCACGAACGGCTGCCCCTGCCGCCCCTTTCGGATGCCGCCGCGCAGCAGTTGGTGCGCGAGCTGCTGCAACGGCTGCCGGCCATCCCCGAATGGCTGAGCGCGATGCTGGTGGAGAACGCCGGAGGCAATCCATATTTCATCGAAGAGCTGGTGCGATGGCTGATCGAGCAGCACGTGCTGCGCCCCGGGCCGGAGATGTGGACGCTGGCAGAGGACCGCGCGGTAGGGCTGAGTGTGCCGGGGACGGTGCAGGGCGTCTTGCAGGCGCGGCTGGAACAGTTACAGCCGGCAGAGCGGGCCGTTCTCCAGTATGGCGCGGTCATGGGGCGCGCTTTCTGGCGCGGCGCGGTGGCTTATATCGGGCAGGCCCCCATCGAAGAGGCGGTATGGCCGCGCTTGCAGCAGCGGGAGCTGATTTTCCTTCAGCCGACCTCACAGCTCCAGGGGGAAGAGGAATACCACTTTCGGCATACCCTGCTGCGGGATGTGGTCTATGAGTACACGCTCAAACGTCATCGGCGGCTGTATCACCGCCGGGCAGCAGAGTGGCTGGCCAGGGCAGCGGAGCGCCCCGATGAGTGGGCTGCCGTCATTGCCCTGCATTACGTCGCCGCCGGAGAGCCGTCGGAAGCCGCGCAGTGGTATCAGCGGGCCGGCAAGCAAGCGGAAACCGCCTATGCTTTGCAGCAGGCGCGCACCTGCTACCAACAGGCCCTGGAGCTCTACCCGCACGAGGCCCCGTATGCCGCCGCCCGCGCCGAGTGCTCCGTGAGCCTGGCGCGGATGCTGTACGAACTCGGCGAATATGCGGAAGTCGAGCAGCATTACCGGCGCGCCTGCGAAATGGCGGCGCGCCTCGGCGATCGCCCGCTGCAAATCCGCGCCTGGTGTGGGCTTTCGGATCTGCAGGCCCGGCAGGGGCGGCTGGATGAGGCGCAGCACAGCGCGGCGCAGGCGGAGCGGCTGGCGCGCGCCGGCGACGATCCCGCCAGCCTGGCTCGTGCGTTGTGGCAACGCGGTTGGGTGGCCTATCACTATGGGGATGCCGAGACCACGCTGGCCCTGGCGCAGGAAGCGCTGGCGCTGTGTCGGGCCTTGGCGTTGCAGCGCGAAACCGCCGACGTGTGGAATGCGATCGGCGCCGCCCATTGGTTGCGCGGGCAATACGATCGGGCTGAAGAGGCCTTTCACGAAGCCCTGCAGATCCTGCAAGCCCTGGGCGATCGCTACCGCGCCGCTTCGCTCCTGAACAACCTCGGCGCGACTACCTACATGCGCGGCAAGTATGCTGCGGCTGCCGCGGCGTTTCGGCAGGCCGCGCAGATCTCTATGGATGTGGGTGCACAGCGCTCGCGCACCCTGGCGCAGAGCAACCTCGGCGGCGCGCTCGCCGGCCTGGGGCAACATCAGGAGGCGCTGGACGTGCTGCAGACGCTGGTGGCGCAACAGCAGGAGAGCGGCTACGAAGCCCCCAACACCTACCGGTTCATCGCCCAGGCCCATCTGGGGCTGGGGGAAATCGCGGCGGCGGAGGCGGCGGCCCGGCACTCGCTCGAGCTGGCGCAGCGCATGGGCGCGCAGGACATGATCGGGCGCGCCTGGCGCACCCTCGGCGAGATCGCTGCCGCACAGGATGCCCCGCTGGACATTGGCGGACAATGCTACACGCCGGTGGATTGTTTTGCCACCAGCCTGGATATCTTTACTGCCAAAGGCGCGGAAGGGGAGCGCGCGCGCACCCTGCTGGCCTGGGGACGTTACATGGCCGCCCAGGGCGAGCCAGAACGCGGCGCGGCGCTGCAAGCCGAAGGCCGCGCCATCTTTGCCCGGCTCGGCATCGAACGGGAATAGCCTTCCTCGCTGTGGGAAAGCATTTCTGAAACAGTTGCGGGAGTTAGCCAACCGGATGGCATGGGAGCTGATGTTTGCCCCGCCGCTGACAAAGTTCGTCGTCTATGTGGTCCTCTATATGCGCCAGGTGGAAGTCCGCGACCGTGCACAGGTTTTGCTGTTGAAGGCCGGGGCGCGCGGTTATTTGCTCAAAGATACCGACCGCGAAACACTGTTTCGTGCTATCCGCGTTGCTGCATGCAACGTACCGTCAAAGCACATTTGATGCGTATCTACAATAAACCCGGTGTTGACTCACGCGCTGCCGCCATCGCTGAGGTGATTCAGCGCGGATGGCTAAGCTAGGATATTTTTGGAGATACCTGTTGTATCCACCGGGCGAAGGCGATGAGCAAATCGTGCAGAAAGCCGCGCGCGATCTCGTCCAGCAGTTTCCCCTCCGCATCGAACGCCCGTTCGGCACGCGCGACCAGGACTTCGGGCTTCCCCAACGGCAAAGCGCCGACGTGCGTGAGGATTTGGCGGAGATGCACCTGTGCTCTGACCGTGCCGAAGTTCCCCGTGCTGGCGCCGATGATGGCCACCGGCTTGCCGTTCAGAGGGGGCTTGGGCTGACGTGATGCCCAGTCAATGGCATTTTTGAGTACACCGCTCACCGAACTATTATATTCCGGCGTTGCGATCAGTATCCCATTGGCTTGCGCCAGGCGGGTGCGGAACTCGATCACGGCTTCAGGAAACGGCTTCTCGTTATCCTGGTTGAACATCGGCAGTGGCGCGAGTTCAACGATGTTGAGCTTCATCTCTGGCGGCATAAGTTCCGCCGCTGCGCGCAAAAGCGCCGTGTTGTACGAGCCTTGGCGCAAACTGCCGGAGATGCCCACGATATGAAGTTGAGAGGAAGTGTTCATGAATATCCTCTTTGGTCGAAGGTTATGGTTACAGGTTGAAGATCGAAGGCTAGAGGGGGGCTTCTCTAGCCAGTTGTGCGAATTGTCGCAAGAGTGCCGGACCGACCGGCGTATCATAGCATGTCGTTAGGAGTTGTGCGGGATCCTGACCTTCGCTGCGGAGCAAGTCGGCATAGGCGCGGATATAGGCGCGCGTGATGTCGGCATCGAATTCAGGGTGGAATTGCACGCCCCAGACGTGAGGAGCAAAGGCGAGGGCCGCGTGGGGATCCATTGCGCTGGCGGCAAGAGTTCGTGCACCATGGGGCAAGGTGAGCACCACTTGTGTGTGGCCGACGTGCACCTGGATAGGTGAACTAAACCCTGTAAACAACGGGTCGCCGTTGGCATGGAGATGAACATCCACCGTACCGAATTCACGCCCATTGGGATTGTCGCCGACTTCCCCGCTGAGGGCATAAGCCAGCAGTTGGTGGCCGTAGCATATACCCAAGATCGGCACACCTGTTGGGACTGCGTCGCTCAACCATTGCGCGGTGCGTTCGCTCCAGGCGTGATGTTCCGTCACCATCGCGTGCGAGCCGCTGATAACAACACCGCTGACATCCTTGGGGGATGGCAAAGCCTCGCCTTTCGTCACATCGACGGTGGTCATCGCAGCGCGCGAAAGCCCTAGCCCCTGCGCGATCCAATCCTCAAAATCCCCCCTACGGGCAACGAGGTCGGGTATAGCGCTGCCGGTTTTGATAATGAGAAGTGTACGGTTCATGGTTACCCTTCTGTGACAACAACCGCCATCGTCTCATCCCCGCGCAGCGCCATGCAGTTGACGCCCTGCACCACGCCCTCTTTTGGCGGCACTTCGGCGGCCTGGAAGCGGATGATCTTGCTGTTGCGGGAGATGATGAAGATGTCGGAGTCGGCACTGACCGTCGCTGCGGCGACCAACTTATCCGTTTTGAGAGCGGTCTTGCCTCCGCCGCCGGGACTTTTGTTGCCGGCAAACCCCGCCATCAGCCGGAGTGTGCCTTTACCGTCGGCGCTCAGCAGGAAAACACTGCTGTTGTCATTCACGCTGGTTGCGGCGACAACCGTGTCGTTCTTTTCCAGCCGAATGCCCAAGCAACCGCTCTTGGGTACACGCTGTGCCGAGAAGCGGATGGCGAGGCCTTGTTGTGTGGCGATGAACACCTCGTCGGTGATGTGCTCAAGCCAACATGCGGCTGCCAGGGCCCCGTACCTGGTCGCATCGTAATAGACCACGCCGGGGATCATATTCTTGCCCACGAAGCTGGCCGGCACCGTCATCACCCAGCCACGTACCCCCACAAGTGCGACTTGCGCGCCTCCGGCTTCGGGGAGAGCGGCGACAAGCTGTTCGCCGGGACGTAAGGGGATCAGTTCACCCAATGCTGTCCCCCGTGCGCGGATGGGGGACTCGGGCAACCGGTTCACAGGCAAGCGGTAAGTGCGGCCTTGATCGCTGAACAGGATCAGACTTGCATTTTCATCTGCCAGGCCGAGCAGGGCCGGGGGATCGTTCTCCGGCGCATCCAGATCGAAGACACCCATCCCGCCGCGCCGCTGGCGACCGTAGAGGTGGCGCGGTGTGCGTTTGAGCAGCCCGCCGGCGGTCAGGGTGATGAGGTTGATCGAGGTCGGCGGCTCGCAGAGTTCCGGTTCTGCGTCCGGCTCCGGCTCGGCGACAACCGACGGGCGCGCGCGCCGGCTTGTCAATGTCGCCAGTTCGGCTTCCAGGCTCTCGATATAGGCCAATACTTCGGCTGAAACGTTGGACAGGTCGGGACGTTCGATGGGCATAAGTTCCTCCGATAAGAATCTGAATGTTGGAATGTTTACACGTTTGAGCGTTTCGACGTTTAGGCGTGTAACCATTCTGTTGGGATGGCGTCGAATGGTTGTCCTGCGGTTGCGCGGGCGTGAATGGCGCGCAGGAGGGGTTCTTGCTGGAAGACGAAGGTTTTGGTAATGGGCACGATGAAAACTGCCCCCTTTTTGACCGGGTAGGTATAGGTGACTTCATCCCCATTGGGTAACCGCAGACGGTCACGGCGCACGGAGAAGCGCGTATCGGCGTAGAGGTGCGAGGTTTCGAGCACCGTCCACCCCAGGCGTTCACCGTTGGGTTTATCGCTCACAGGACGATCTCCAATAGCTCGAAAGGCGGCGCTCCCAGGACCACACTGTGGCGGATGGGGTTGCTCATGGCAATCCCGAAAAGGGCTCCGTTGACGTGTATGCTCCGTGGGACGCGCTTGAGGCCGTTGAGCGTCAATTCGACGTGCGCGTAAGGCGGTTCATAGCTGCCTTCGCGCGTCCATGTCACGCTGAGGCGGTCGTCTGTTTGGCGCAACGTGAAGCGGTTCAGGCGATAGTCACCCTGCCGATAGCCGAAGCCTTCGCCCGCGTCCTCATATAGCTCGCTGACGGCTTCCCCCGACGCAGCAAGCGGATAGACGCTCAGGCGTAGAAACTTTTGCGGACGCCGCTCGGTGCTTGGGCCATGTTCGCCCATCGGCAGCACGCTCCCGGCGCGGATGAAAAGCGGGAGGGTTTCCAGGGCGGCGAAGGCGTCAACGGATTGAACGGCTTCAACGGAATGGAGCGTATTGCTCCAGAAGTCGTACCAGTTACCGCCTGGGAGGGGAACGGCGCGTGAAGTTGCGCCGGGTTCGCAGATAGGCGCGACGAGCAGCGCGTCGCCGCACAGGAAGGCGTCATCAACGTCAAAAAGCGCATCGTCCGCAGTGTTCCACCACAGCGGGCGGACGACGGGCCAGCCGCGCGTCGCCATCTGCCAGACGGCGGTATAAAGATAGGGCAGCAGCTCATAGCGCAATTGGATGAAGCGCCGCACGATGCTCAGGTAAGGTTCACCATAAGACCACGGCTCCTGATCGGGCGTACCCGCCATCGTATGGGCGCGGAAGAAAGGCATAAAGGCCGCCATCTGAATCCAACGGGTGAACAATTCGCCATCGGCGGTGCCTTTGAACCCGCCGACATCCGGCCCGGTGAAGCCCAGGCCCGAAAGGCCCAGCCCCATGACCATCGGCAGGGTCAGCTTGAGGGAGGCCCAGGTGCTCTCATTGTCACCTGTCCACGAGGTGGCATAGCGCTGCACGCCGGCCCAGCCGGCGCGCGTGATGAGCACCGGCCGCCGGTCCGGCTGTTGCGCCAGCAATCCTTCCCGACCGGCGCGCGCCATTAGCATGCCGTATAAGTTGTTCGTTTCTCGTTTATCGCAGCCGAGCCCCTCCAGGTTGTGGGTGACCGAGTCGGGGAGTGTACCCGGCACAGGGGTGGCAAAGGCGGCCGGCTCGTTCATATCATTCCAAAAACCGGCAATGCCCGCTTCGAGCAGAGGTTTGTACTGCGCACCCCACCACGCGCGTGTCTGTGGAGCGGTGAAGTCGGGGAAGGCACTTAGACCGGGCCAGACCGGTGCGTGATAGACCTTGCCGTCGGGTGTTGTGCAGAAGTGCTTGTTCGCCACCCCGCTTTGATAGACGGCATAGGCTGGGTCCTTTTTGATGCCCGGATCAATGATGGTGATTAACTTGATACCTTGCGCGCGTAGATCGGCAGCGAGCTGCGCGGGGTCGGGAAAGCGCGTTTGGTCCCAGGTGAAGCAGCGATAACCGTCCATGTAGTGAATATCTAGGTGAATGACATCGCACGGCACATCATGCTCGGCGAAATCCTGCGCCAATTTGCGCACGCGATCTTCGGGATAGTACGACCAGCGCGATTGCTGGTAGCCGAGCATCCACAGCGGCGGCAAATCGTGCCGTCCGGTCAGCTCGGTGTAGCGTTCGAGCAGCGTCGGCGTCGTCCCGGCGATGACATAATACCGCAGTTCCCCGCCCGCAAAGCGATGTTCGGCCACATCGGGCGTACTGTCACCCAAATCGAACTCCGCGTAGTGCGAATTCTCGTAGAAGGCGAGGTAGGATGCAGGATGGAGGATGGAGGATGCAGGATGGAGGATGGAGGATGCAGGATTTGTTTCTTCCTGCCTCTTGCTTCCTGCCTCTTGCCTCTTGCTTCCTGCTTCTTGCCTCTTGCTTCCTGCCTCTTGCCTCTTGCTTCCTGCCTCTTGCCTCTTGCTTCCTGCCTCTTGCCTCTTGCTTCCTGCCTCTTGCCTCT
>FWPV01007358.1_pt1 | contig 20063 bp, 16 predicted proteins | sample 2228371 | NCBI WGS metagenome assembly FWPV01 (sample SAMEA103939776, study PRJEB20133) | metagenome | reverse complement strand
AATCTCTGAACTAGAAGCATCAATAAAAGATATGGAATCAAGATTGCATAGCATACAGCAGGAAAACCAGAAGGATTCCTGATATTTCTGGATTTTTTAATATAAAATTAAATTCTTATTTTAACTCATCTTATTTATCATAAAAAGAATCTAAATGATACAAACCTCGATATCACTTCATCAGGATATACATAATGCCATTAGTAAGACTTGATCATGTAACAAAATATTATGCCTCAAAACTTGTCCTTGATGATATAAGCTGGCAGATTTCCGCTAACGATAGGGTTGGACTTATAGGAAACAATGGCACAGGAAAAACCACTCTATTTAAAATAATAACCGGTGAGTTAACTGATTTTAAGGGCGTAGTTGAGCGTGCCAAAAAGATAAAAATAGGTCATCTACATCAAGAACCAGAATTTGATTCAGATATTCCTCTTAGGGATGCTATCCGTTCAGCTGCTTTTGAACATATACAGGATATGGAAAGACAGATGAATGAATTAGCTCAAAAAATGACGGAACTTGATGACCATGATGATATTTTAGATCAGTATTCCCGTATTCAAGAAAAGTATGAAGCCCATGGTGGATATGATTATGAACATAAAATTGATATTGTATTAGGAGGAATGGGATTTACTCCTAAAGACTATAATCTACCGGTTAAGGCACTGAGTGGAGGACAAAAAGGAAGAGCTGCTCTAGCCAAGCTTTTACTGGAAGAGCCTGATCTACTGCTTCTAGATGAGCCAACGAACCATTTGGATCTTGAAGGGACAGAATGGCTTGAAGAATTTCTTACAACAGAATATCATGGTGCGGTAGTTGTTGTCTCACATGACAGATATTTCCTGGATAAGGTTGTAACAAAAATAGCTGAACTTCATAGTAATAAGCTTAAGGAATATAACGGAAATTATTCAAAATATATATTCCTGAAAGAACGTGACCAACTTGTCCAGCAAAGGGCTTATGAGCGTCAACAGGAGGAAATTGAACATGATCTTGACTTTATAAGACGTTATCATGCCGGACAAAGAAGCAGAGAAGCACGTGGAAGAATGAAAAAACTTGAACGAATGGAATTAATCGAAAAGCCAAGAAATGATGATAAAAAAATGAAATTGTCGTTCACAGTTGAAACTCGCGGTGGAGATGATATTGTCCAACTCAGGAATGTTTCAAAAGTTTATGGTGATAAAGTTTTATTCAAGAATTTGAATTTTGATATATATCGTCAAGATAGCGTTGGTATTATAGGTCCTAACGGTGTTGGGAAAACAACTCTTTTACGAATAATTTTAGGGCAGGAACCTCCCACTGAAGGCACTGTAAAGATCGGTTATAATCTCAATATTGGTTATTATGATCAGGAATTAGCTAACTTAAATCCAAATAATTCAGTCCTTGATGAAATATGGCAATTACGTCCAAAAGATACTCAGGGAGAGGTGCGTTCATATTTAGGACGGTTCTTATTTAGTGGTGATGATGTATTTAAACCAATACGAAACCTTAGTGGTGGTGAACAAAGCAGGGTCGCACTTGCAAAGTTACTTCTGGAAAAGGCAAATTTGCTTGTATTAGATGAACCAACGAATCATCTGGATATAAGTTCAAAGGAAGTCCTTGAGGATGCATTGATCGAATATCCTGCTACAATGATAATAGTCTCACATGATAGATACTTTCTGGACAGGATAGTTAATAAGATCATTTTTATGGAAAGAGATAAGGTCTGGATGTGGGAAGGAAACTATACTGCCTATAGAGAGTATCTTATCGAAAAGAGAGCAGAAGAATTAGCAAAAGCGGCAGAAGAACGCAAGAGAATAGCTGAAGAAAAGAAAAGACAGGCAATAGAAGCCAAAAGAAAAGAATTATCTGCATCAAAAGAAAAGAAAAAGAAGAAAAAGAAAGCACCTCCCAAAAGATGGATAGGAGTATAATAGATATTCCTTAAATGTATAATTATGCATAAACAAGATAAGCTTATTATATGATAATTCCGTTTTAAAAATTGTTTATACAATCCCCTAATCTCATTTGAAAAGGTTGAAATCAGGAAAGTCTCCATTTTCCAAAGGGAGATTTAGAGGGATTTCATAAATGGTATAATTTAGCCTTCCAAATCTTATCCTGCATTATTTATGTGTCAATCCGAAGCTGAATAAAATTTTTATCATTATTTTAATTTTACATTATATTCATGCTATTTGTTTTATTCGTGTAATTCGTGATTAATTTCTCTCCATGCCTCTGTGTTTTATAAATTTTTATTATGTCAAACTAATGAAAAGACCTGTATGTCAAAATTCTAGCTTGATCTATGGCAAATTCTAGTGTATTATTTTTCATAGAAAGAATAAATTAAACAGGAAGGAGGGAATATTGTATGATAAAGCTAGAAAGAATACTTTGTCCGATTGACCTTTCGGAATCATCAATGCTAGCCTTGAGGTTTGCAAATGCCGTTGCTGGAAGATATAAATCAGCTCTCACCATTTTGCATGTATTAGAAAATCCACATCTTGATATTCCAGGTGCAGAAACAGGGGCATTCAGTTTCGGCGAAGCAATGAATCTATATAAAGAAGAAAGACAGGAACAGATAATTGAGACGCTTAAGCGTAAGGGTAATCCTGTGCCAAACATTGAGATCATATTTACTGAAGGTTCACCATACAAAGAAATAGTAGATTCTGCGAAAAAATTAAAAGCAGATATGATAATAATGTCAGCATTTACTGATGGCACTCATGGCTCATTGATTGGCTCTACTACAGAAAGAGTTGTGAGATTGTCTCCCTGTCCTGTTCTAACAGTTCGCACTGATCCGGGCTCGAAATATCATGAAGAAATTAAAGAAATGAATGATCTTATGGATACAAGACCCGGAGTATCAAGAAAAATATTATTACCAACTGATTTCTCAGAGCATTCAATGTTAGCTAAAAGATACGCTTTTTCACTTGCAATAGAATATAAAGCAGAAATAATTGCACTACACATTATAGAAAACGTTGCTGAACTTTCACTTTTAACGGGAGTAGAAATGCCAGGTTATAGTGCCGCCTCAGTTTATTATAATGATCTATTTAAGCTTGCACAAAAGCGAATTAAAGAAATATGTGATTCCGCGTCAAGTAAAGGTATAAGTATTAAAGAACAAATATTATATGGTAATCCGAGACATGAGATACTAAATGTTGCCAAATCAGAATCAGTAGATATGATAGTAATAGGAACACATGGGCGCAGAGGGTTTTCTCGCTTTATACACGGGAGTGTAGCAGAGGCTGTTGCTCGTCATTCTCCATGCTCAGTCCTTAGTGTAAAATATTCAGAGCATGATTTAACAGGAATTGATGGAGATATTAAATGAGAATATGGATGAGCTATAGACGATTTCGCAGGTATCGTCAGATTATAAATGTTCTTATAAGGAATGGTTTTGGAAGCCTAGTAGAATCTTTGAAATTCCGAAAGATTTATCGTAAAAGTAAGCAGGAAAAATTAGAATATCTATCACCTAGAGCAAAAAGATTAAGAATAGTTTTAGAAGAGCTGGGACCAACGTTCATTAAATTAGGGCAAATGCTAAGCACGCGGGCAGATATTGTTCCCCAGGACATATTTCAGGAGCTTCAGAAACTACAGGATCAGGTTCCACCTGCAGATTCAGATGAAATCATTGCGGAAATTGAAACACAACTTAAATCACCTATATCTGAAATTTTTGCCGAGTTTGATAAGGTTCCTATAGCAGCAGCTTCAATTGGTCAGGTTCATAAAGCAAAACTCAAAAATGGTGAAAATGTCGTTATTAAGGTTCAAAGACCTAATATAAAAAGAATAATAGAAGAAGATATAGATATACTCAAATCAATTGCTATCCTTGCAGAAAGGCATATTGCGGAAGCCGAAATATATGGTCCTGTTGAATTTGTCAATGAGTTTGCAAAACATATAAGAAATGAACTTGATTATACACTAGAAGCCAGGAATATGGAAAGATTTGCTTTTATGTTTGCAGATGATAAAACAATATATATTCCAAAATTGTATTGGGAATTTACAACAGGCAAAGTTTTAACAATGGAAATGATCGATGGAATAAAGATCAATCAAATAGATGAACTGCGAAAACAAGGATACAACCCCAAAAGTATAGCTTATAAAGGAGCAGATGCCTATCTAAAACAAATATTTATACATCGTTTCTTTCATGGTGACCCACATCCTGGCAACATTTTCATCCTGCCCGGTGAAGTTATTGGATTTATGGATTTTGGCATAATGGGCAGGTTAAGCCCAATGATGGCATCAAGATTAAATGACCTTCTCATTGCCATTATTCAGAAAGATGTAGACAAAATAACTGAACATCTCTTGAAAATCAGTAAATCTGTTACAGAAATCGATATTGAAAGCTTGAAAGCTGATGTAGCAGAATTTATAGATAAATATTATGGTATGTCATTGAAACAATTTCAAGTGTCCGAAATGGTGCGTGAAATAAATGAAGTATCTTCAAGGCATAGGATAAGAATTGATCGACAATTAAGCTTATTAGCAAGAGTATTAGCAGAAATTGAAGGTCTTGGTAGACAGCTTGATCCCGATTTTAACGTTGTTCCATTAATAGAGCCTTTTGCAAGGAAATTGATATTACACAAAAACTCTCCCAGAGAAGTTCTAAACCGAACAACCAAGCTTGTTAGAGATTATACAGATATAATGACAGGCTTACCAAAGGATCTCCAATCCGCTATTGAGAAAGCAAAAAGTGGAAAGCTAAGGATTGAATTTAAACATATTGGATTGGAAGAAATTGATTCTGCCATAGAAAGGTCAACCAGTAGATTAGCATTTGCTATAATTGTTGCAGCCTTAGTCATAAGCTCAGCATTAATAATGCGGATTAGACCCGCTATGGGTCCGACAGTGTTCGGTATACCAGTCATCGGTGCGGGAGGATATTTCATTGCAGCTATTTGCGGTGTTTGGCTTCTGATAACCATCATACGAAACAAAACACTAAAACTTTAATAAAATGGAGCTTTGAATGTTAAATGTGATCTTATTGGCTATGCCAGATAGTGTCCCTGGTTTTGATGTAGCTACATTTATACCAAATCTCGGCATAACATCAATTGCTGGCAATGTTGATGAGCGAATATGTAACGTTAAGATTGCGGACCTTGTCCTGGTCAAAAGAGAGTTTATAAGCTACGTTGAGAATTTATTGAGAGAATACTCTCCTGATATCGTGGGTCTAAGTTGCATGAGCTTTCAATATAAAAGTGCAATAACATTGGCTAAGTTAATAAAGAACTTTAGTAAGAACATAATGGTTGTTTTAGGTGGTTATCATCCGACACTCATGTATAAAGAAATAGCCGAATCTCCAGACTCACAATTCATAGATTTCATAGTTCGCGGTGAAGGAGAAGCAACATTTAGAGAACTCATAAATAATATATATGCTGGTAAAGGCTATGAAAACATAGATGGTTTATCATATAAGATAAATGGATCTTTTTATCATAATCGACCAAGAGCTTTGTTAAACCTTAACGATATAGAATTACCAAAACGTTCCGCTAGATTGCTTACAGAAGGATTTCATGCGTTTGGCTTAAAGGCAGATGCAATTGAAACATCTCGTGGATGCACAAATAATTGCAAGTTTTGTTCAATTAATCACATGTATGGTCGCCATTTCAGAAAATATGATATTTCTAGAGTTATAGCTGATATAAAGTCCGCTAATGAACATGGTGCTAAAGCAATAGGCATAATGGATGATAACATCACACTAGACCTACAATGGCTGGAAACATTATGTGATGCAATAATTTCTGCTAAGCTGAATTTTATACATTATTCGATACAGGCAAGCGTAAAGGGGATCGCTCATAGTGAAAGTCTGGTTAAAAAGATGGCTGACGCTGGCATAAAGCTTGTTTTTCTGGGCATAGAAAGCGTTTCTCAATCAGGACTGGATTTCTTAGGTAAAAAAAATGTAACAGGCGAACAAACAAAAAAGGCTGTAAAATATTTGCGTGATAATGGCATCATCTGTGCCGGTGGGCTAATTTTAGGTAATCCAGATGATGATGAAAGCACATTATGGAATATATTTAAGATTGCAGATGATTTATATATCGATATACCCTTATTTTTTATTCTGACACCACATGCAAAAACAGAAATCCGCGAAGAACTATTAAATCAGGGACTGGTAACAAATCCTGACGATTTCTCAACTTACAATGGTTTTCTTGCAAACATTAGAACAAAATATTTATCTCCGGAAGAAATCAATAAAATTGTATTAAAGATGTATGACGCATATCATAATCGCTTAAAATATGTAAAATATACACAGGTAAGAAAAGTGTATCCAGCATATTTCTGGAAATTAGTTGCTAAACAAATAGCTCTAGCAATACCAAGGACAATAAGTAGATCAGGGTTTTTTCGTAAACCTGCTGGTAGGAAGGTTGGTAATCTTTAATGAGTTATAATCATGAACTTTCAAATGTGGAAAAAAATATCCTTAATAAAAATGGTCAAAAATTAATCTATCCACCGACAGAAAAGATAGGCGTGATTGTTGTTGATAACTTCCCGGAACTCGGAAAGTTGTCTGCTTTTCGTTTTTTGGAATGGGTGCAATCAAATCCAGGTGGAGTTATATCGCTTCCAACCGGAAAAACACCAGAATACTTCATTAAATGGGTGACTCACTATTTGCAAACATGGAACAATCCTGATACAAAGAAAGAGCTTGAAGATAATGGAATAAACCCTGATATTTATCCTGATATGCAAAGCCTTTACTTTGTCCAGATTGATGAATTTTATCCCATAAATCCATTACAACATAACAGCTTCTATTATTACGTTAATAAGTTCTATATATCAGGATTTAATCTTGACCCCCAGAAGGCATTACTCATTGACTGCTCAAAGATTGGACTTGATGAAGGCATTACATTAGATGATGTATGGCCTGATCAGGAAGTTGACCTTTCATTGCGCTATAGACACCCACGTGATAATAATGAACAACTACAAAAAAGAGTCATTGAAAAGGTAGATCAATGGTGCGTAGATTATGAGGAAAAAATTAGAAAACTTGGTGGAATCGGATTCTTTTTAGGTGGAATTGGTCCTGATGGACATATAGCTTTCAATGTTATGGGTTCAGACCATAATTCAACAACACGTTTAACAGAAACAAATTATGAAACACAAGCGGCAGCAGCAACTGATCTGGGTGGTATTGAAATAGCCAGAAAAAGGTTAGTAATTACAATCGGTTTAGCAACAATAACTTATAATCCAAATTGCACTGCTATAATTATTGCTGCTGGAGAAGCAAAAGCCAGGATTGTTAGTTCCGCTATTCAAGAAGACAAACACATACATTATCCAGCTACAGTTCTACAAAAATTGCCAAACGCAAGATTTTATATAACACAAGGTGCAGCAAAATATCTTGTAGAAAGGCAATGCGAAAAACTTTCATCGGCGGATAATTTAGATAAGGAAACCATTGAACAAATAATAGTGGACGTTGCATTGAAGAATCGAAAACGAATAATCAATTTAACTGATGATGATTTAAGGCAAGATAGATATGGATCAATAATGCTAATGAAAATTAATTCAAAACTATCAAATATCTTAAGTGAAGTCGAAAACGATCTTCTGACAAAGCTTGATGAAGGTAAAAGAGTAAGAAATAATACAGTTTTCTTACATACATCACCACACCATGACGATGATCTTCTAGGATATCTGCCTTATGCTGTTCGGCATATAAGGGATGCTAGCAATAAACATATCTTCAGTTATATGACTTCAGGTTTTACTTCGGTAACAAATAGATATGCACTATCTCATTTACAAAACTTGAAATACTTTTTAAAACGGCGTGAGTTTCTTTCACTATATGAAGAAAATTATTTTGATCCAGCCAGCGTAAATGGCAGGAATCGTGATGTATGGCAATATCTTGATGGTGTAGCTGCTAATAGCCCTATTATGAAACAGGAAGGCGAAGCAAGACGAATGCTTAGAAATCTTGTTCAGATATTCGAGGAAGAAACCATTGAAAACCTGGAACATCGCATCGACGAGATGATAAATTACTTTGAGACACAATATCCAGGGAAAAAGGATATGCCTTATGTGCAGTTATTCAAAGGAATGATACGCGAATGGGAAGCGGATTGTCTTTGGGGATACTTAGGTTTCGATAGTAGTTCAGTAAGGCATCTAAGATTAGGTTTTTATAAAGGGGAAATATTTACTGAAGAGCCTGAAATTGAACGCGATGTTTTGCCGATATTAAATTTACTGATGGAAACCAATCCTGATGTTATTACTGTTGCGTTTGATCCAGAAGCAAGCGGACCAGATACACATTACAAAGTATTACAAGCCATTGCAGAAGCGCTAAAGGAATATGAAAAGAAGACAGGTAGGTCAGATATTGAAATTTTGGGATATAGAAATGTTTGGTATCGTTTTCATCCTTCTTCCGCCAATCTGTATGTGCCTGTATCGCTAAATATGTTTGCAGTCCTTCAAAATTCATTTATAAACGCTTTTGTCTCTCAAAAGAATGCATCTTTTCCAAGTTATGAATATGACGGACCTTTTTCTGTTTTAGCTCAAAATATACAAGTTCAGCAATATCAAATGCTAAAGACTTGTCTAGGACGTCAGTTCTTCAATGAGCATCCAAGTCCATTAATACGTGCAACAAGAGGATTTGTATTCCTTCGTAAAATGTCTCTACAGGAATTCTATTCTCATGCTCGCGAACTGAAAAGGACAACAGAAGATTTGTAACATATCAGGTGTTACATAAACCAAAGGAGGGAGCACAATGCCAGTAAGAGCTATAAAAAAGATATTATCACATAAAACTTTAAGCCAGGGTGCAATCTGTATTAAAATCCCCGAGGTTATATTGAGTGCTTTCAAAGTCGGATCTAATCATGAGTTTATTTGTGAAGTTAAGAGACATTTTAACAAGGATAAAAAGCTGGTCAACGAGGTAAATGAAACATCATCCTTTGGCTCTCAAAGCCACATTTTACTACCCGGAAGGTATTTGGTTATGGCAGAGACTCCTTTGGCTCAAAAATATGGACTTATTGCTGGAGATTATATTGAAATGATATTTGTTGCCGTCGAGGAAAAGAAAAAAGCCGGCATATTCAGTAGAAAAGATGATGAAATCATAAGAACAGATATTTTTCCAGAAAGGATGCTTGAAGATCTAGATTTTAATCCCGATTGACAATAGTTATGAAATCTTGTATCATAAAGTCCATAATTTTAAGTAAGCACTGTGAATGCTATAATTAATAATTAGGATTGGATAATTAAAATATGAAAGCAAACATTAAAACTGGATTTGTATATCATCCCGACTATATAAAACATAATCCTGGACCTTTTCATCCTGAAAGCCCTGAACGTTTAATTGCCATCGTAAGAGAGATGAAGAATTCAGGATTATGGGAAAAAGTTATACATCTTGAACCAACTCCTGCAACTGAAGAGCAGGTAAAATATGTACATTCTGAAAGATACGTTAAATTCCTGAAAGAGTTTTGCGCTCGTGGTGGAGGTAATCTTGAGTTAGATACCGGGGTCTCACGAGAATCTTACGATGTTGCACTCCTTGCAGTTGGTGGAATAATAAGGGCTTTAGATGCGGTTATGAATGGCGAAGTAGATAATGCCTTTGCTGCTGTGAGACCTCCTGGACATCATGCATTGTCAGATACCGGCAAAGGTTTTTGCCTGTTTAACAATCTGGCTATTGGTGCGCGCTATTTACAAAAACAATACGGTTTAGAAAGAATAATTATAATTGATTGGGATGTTCATCATGGTGATGGAACACATTATACCTTTTACGATGATCCTACTGTATTCTACTTTTCTGTACATCAATTCCCATTTTATCCGGGAACTGGAAAAGCTTATGAAACCGGGAAAAGCTCAGGAGCAGGTTACACCATGAATGTTCCTGTGCCTTTTGGAACAAAACCTGAGCATTACATAGATATATTTCAAAATAAATTAAAACCCATTGCATTAAAATATAATCCCGAATTTGTCCTGATTTCTGCAGGATTTGATGGACATAAAAATGACCCCATCGGCGGCACAGAGCTTACAACAGAGTCTTATGGTCAAATGACAGATATAGTCCGAGAAATAGCCGATCAAACTTGTGGTGGTAAGATAGTTTCATCACTTGAGGGAGGTTATGATCTCAATGCTCTAGCCAGTTCGGTTGATGTTCATATCAGACATTTGATGTCAATTGAGCAAACATAAACTCCAAGCGTAAATTTCTATCCGCATATTTAAAAATTTTTTATCGATTATGTATGGCGACGGTTTTCCCGCAAACAAACAATGAGAGACACGGAGGCACGGAGAGAAAATTAATCACAAATGACACGAATAAAATAATCACGAATTACACGAATAAAACGAATAGCATGAATATAATAAAAAAATAATTATTTGTGTCATTCGTCTTATTCGTAATATTCGTGATTAAAAGAATATTATCATCTTTTTACCTCCCTTAATCCCTCCGTAAACGGAGGAAAATATTCTCTCCCCGTTTACGGGGAGAGCTAGAGAGGGGTAGCAATTCTCTAAACCCCTTTGAAAATGGCAAAACCAGGAAAGTCTCCCTTTTCCAAAGGGAGATTTAGAGGGATTTTATAATTTGCATTATGGCAATAAGTAAATATTCAAAATGGGCTTTCTGGCTGGTTTCTTTATTGATCATAACACTATTAGCCATGATCATATCAAGTGGTATTGGAGCAGCGAAAATTAGCCCAGTAAAAATAATCCGTATTATTTTCAGTAATATACCTTTTATTAACATAGAAAAAAATTGGGAAGATAATGAAGAACTAGCCTTAATGGAATGGAGATTACCAAGAATTATATTATCTGCCATTATAGGCAGTGGATTAGCTTTATCAGGAGTTGTTTTTCAGGCATTATTAAGAAATCCATTAGCTGAACCATACATTCTGGGAGTTTCAAGCGGAGGGTCTCTGGGAGCTATTATTGCAATCATCCTTGGAATTGGTTCAATAAAAGGGATTTCAACACTTCCACTTTTCGCTTTTATTGGTTCACTATCAACAATGTTTCTTGTCTATAACATTGCAAGAATTGGAGGACGTGTTCCGACTCATACTTTACTGCTAGCAGGTGTCATTGTTAATGCTTTCTTTTCCGCTTTTATAATGTTTCTTGTCTCAATTACCAGAGAAAGTGATACACATAAATTTATGCTATGGTCAATGGGAAATCTCTCTCCAGTAGATACAGGATTGACAACAACAGCAATAGTGTTTATTGTTATTGGTGAAATTATACTTTATCTATATTCAAATTCATTCAATCTTTTTAGTTTAGGCGAAGAATCAGCTAAACAACTGGGAGTTGAGGTTGAAAGTGTAAAGAAAATATCTTTTATACTAGCCTCTTTGATAACAGGTGCTTCGGTTTCTGTTTGTGGAATTATTGGCTTTGTTGGGCTTATAGTTCCACATGCAGTCCGTATGACGATCGGAGCTGATCATCGGATAGTAATGCCTGCATCTGCTCTAACAGGAGCTTGTTTTCTTGTCATTGCAGATACAATTGCCAGAACGATCACTGCACCATCAGAAATCCCTGTAGGAGTGGTTACAGCGTTAGCAGGAGCTCCATTCTTTATATATTTGTTAAGGAGAAGAGCATAAACTTTATTATAGCATTATAGAAAGGGAAGATAGAATTTGATAATAGCTATTGATGGACCGGCAGGTGCTGGAAAAAGCACAGTTGCAAAATTAGTTGCAGAAAAACTCGGTTATATCTATATTAATACAGGGGCAATGTATAGGGCAATTACGTGGAAAGCCCTGCAAGAAAAGATCGATCTTGAAGATGAAGATGCACTTGTGCAAATAGCTGAACGAAGTCATATAAGCTTTGCTGATGGCGGTAGCCGTGTGCTTCTTGATGGACTGGATATAACATCACAGACCAGAGCGCCTGAAGTAGATAGGAATATTTCTACTGTTGTCAAATTTCCACGTCTCAGAAAGATCATGGTAGAACAGCAGCGCCAATTAGGTATGAAAAATTCCATCGTATCTGAAGGACGAGACTTAACAACGGTCGTTTTTCCTGATGCGGAAGTAAAAATATATCTCGATGCGTCAATTGAAGAGCGCGCACGCAGACGTCAAATTGAACTATTAGAAAAAGGATATAATTTGAGCCTGGAACAGGTAATTAATGAAACTGCAAGACGTGATGAAATGGATAAAACTCGTGAATGCGGTCCGTTGAAAATTGCTGATTCCGCTATAATAATAGATACTACTAATCTATCCATAGAACAGGTAGTATCAGCTATATTAAATATTGTCAAATGTTTTCAAAAAAAATCATAAAATTAGTCTGTCTATAGAAATTAGATGATTACAGATATTCTTGCCCTCTGGATAGAATAAAGCAATTTGCCAGCATCAGGTCCGCCATAAGGTCCAAAGCGAAGATTCTGCACTTCAATATAATTATCTTTTATTTCTACTATTTTGTCCCATCTGAAAGACTTTCCCTCAGGGACTTTACCGTTGAGTAAATCAGTTAGCCATTTTTTACCTTCTTCTTCTGAACCTGTTTCACCCTCTGCATGATTATGCTCCCATTCGCCAGAAACAGGATCCAATCGCGTTACAATCAATTCTGCCATGAAAAATATCTCCTCAAAATGAAAGATTTAATATTGTAGATTTATAATGATTCATCTGCAAACCTACTAACATTCCAATTATTGAACCGACAATAACATCACTGGGATAATGCCTGCCAAGATAAATCCTTGCAAATGATGTCCCTGTAGCTAATATATAAAGCGGAATTTTTAAATCAGGATATTGTTTTCCTGCTATCATTGCCATTGTAAAAGCAAAGGCTGAGTGACCAGAAGGGAATGAATCTTTTTCCAATGAATTATTTGGTCTTGATCTACCAACAAGGGTCTTTAGAGCATACACTAAAACACCTGTTTCTAAAAATCCAGCAGATGCTAGTTTACCTGTCTCAAACATCCTTTCATTCCCGAAACCGCATAGCATAGCACATACCGCCAGATATATTTTTGGATCACCCATTCTCTGAACAACAGGCATTGTGGAGTCCAGAACCTTGTTTTCCATATCATTATGTATATAATTAAAAACTTTTTCATCAATATTATTAGATAGAACTTCTTCTGGTAGTATCGTAATACTTATAATTAACAATAAATATATAATCAATCTGTAAAAAATGTAAGGCATTTAATGCTCCGAAGGAAAATCTGAAAGCTCTATAGATTTATACAATATTTCATTACGAAAGATAAAAATCCAGTTTGTATGAATCTCTAATCTCCAGATATCAAAACCTTTTTGCAGTTCCAATACATGGCACGGAGTTCCGAATTTATTTTTTATATTTATAGCAGTTTCCTTATCCTTATTATTCAAATATCTTACTATCAAACCCATAACAGAAAGCATTGCAATCATAGAAAGCTTGCCAGAATTCTTCGTATTCAATATTTTGATTCCATTATTCATGGACGAGGCATTACATACTCCTGCTGGAAATGATAGTATCATAATAAAAAACAAATATAAAGATGTAATCTTTAAGAAATTAATTTTGTAAATCATAGTGTCATTTGAATTGATATGTATGAAATATTTCCTCTTGCATCGTGTATAAATGCATAATCAATCCGAATATCATATAAACTTATTCCCAGACCAAAAGTAGGATTTTGATCTGTTATACCTAACCTGAGTGTTAACCATTTTAAAATCTCGATTTCTGAACCCAAATGTGTCTCTAATTTTATATTATGTAATAAAACATTAATATCTCCACATAATAACACTTTTTTCATTAATCTATTAGAAGAACCTATGGTTATAATATCGACCAAGCCTTTATGATCACCAAGATCCTGAATTAATATACCAAATGAGCTATTAGCTCCTGGTTTATATAATATGCCCAGATCATATCCTGCTTTATATCCGAAAAACTGATAGTAATTACATGGATGTTTTCGCTTAAACTTTGCACTGCCACCTATAGCCAGATAAGAATTTAACTTATAAGCAACAGAATAATAATTATAATCCGGAGTGTTATTATCTTCAACCCTTAAAGCAATTTTATTTCCCCAGAATAGTCCCATTTCCCTATAGCAATATCCGACACATTTTGAATCAAAAGCGTTAGTTTTGCGTTCTGAGATTTGTGTGGATAAAGAAACCTTTACTCCTTGCGATTGTATTAATCCTGCTGGATTCCAGAAACCTGCGTTTGCATCATCAGCAATTGCAGTAAAAGCATTTCCCATTGCCAATGGACGAGAGCCTGAATATAATGGGCGATCTTTTTCAAAGGGAAAATTACGAGCAAAAGAATCTTCCGCAAAAAGGACGATGAAAAAGAGAAAGCTAATTATGAAGATTTTCCTGTAAACACAATAATCCCAATATAGCGTTTGCTGCGACTTTGGCATCATTAAGCACCTCAGGTTGTCCTGTGGCATTCATAAAATTTATCAATGACTGTTTTAGTCTGTATATATCAGAAATCCGAACATAACCTTTTTCCGCCATTAGTTTGTAGACCCTTTGACGTTTGGGATTACCACTTCTTTTTCTTTTCACCTCAAGTATTATAACCTTCTTACCACTGCTTGCCGCCTCACAGACCATAGAGAAACTATCTTCTGTTACTATGACAACCTCTGACATACCGATAATACCTGGCACAGGGCTTTCTTTTTGCTGGTTGGCTAAAACTAAGAGACAGCATAAATCATTTGATAGCTTCGAATGAACGATCTCTTCTGATTTCGGATCTGTTCGCCGTGATGTGGTCACAGCAAGACATACGCCAATGGATTTACTTATATCAATCAAAACATCACTTATCACAGCCATAAGATCCGGAGGTATAGAATAATATGGATCTTCACCACCTAATAATACTCCTATGACTTTCTTTCCACCAGTGTTTATTTTGCACAAAAGCTCTTCTCCTTTTGCCTTTACAAATTCGGGATTGATCCTGTTGGGAACACCGAAGGTTCTAATAACATTTTTCCCTTGTAGCCTTGTATGTTCTGGAAGTATAGCAAGATCATAAGGTTTAATACCAATAGGGGATGGTCTTGTGCAGACAACACTCTTAGCACCGATAATTTTGCTGAGCCAAAAATTTGGCGCAGCAACTGATGAGCCAGTAGAAAGCACCGCATCAAAATGACCCAATTCCTGTAACTGTGAAAACGATGAGCTTTCCAGCGACCATTTTAACAATGCTTTAATCAATTTATTGCTAATATCTATACGGTATATTAGTCTTGTTATCACTCTGAGTGTGTTATCTCGCCATTTCTTCTTAAATCTTATCTGCTTGACTTCGGCATATACATCTTTCATGGAATCGATTATTCCCAATGACTGGTTATAATGCCCTGGTTTGCCATCGCTAAGAACAAGAATACTTATTTGTGACTTATGATTTTTGCTATGAATGTTCATGAGGGTTTCTTGGTTTTCCATCTATTATGAAGCCAGAGCCATTGAGAAGGATATTTCAAAATAAGCTCTTCCAGGTCTTTTACGATCCTTATTGTATTTGTTTCAATATCCCTTTCAATATTTCCAGTGATGCTCAGTTTCAAAGGTTCAGATATACTTATGATATGACTATCATCTTCCTGACGAATATCAAATATTTCGATTACACGAGCGCCTGTTCTAAGAGCAAAAAGAATAGAGCCTTTAGCTGTAGATGCTGGAATGCCTAAGAAGTCAATAAATATACCGTTTTTGCCTGCATCTTGATCGGATAAAACTATAATACAAAAGCCATCATTTAACAAAGCCAAACTCTGTTTTACTGCATGTTTTTTATCAATGATCTTGCCACCGTGAGATGTTCGGTATTCTTTAACTAATTTATTTAATTGTTTATTTTTGAAAGGTTGAGCGATTGCTGAAAGCTTTTTTGTAAATGCAGACAAAACATGAAATATCAGCTCCCAATTTCCAAAATGTGCTGTGATTACTATAACTCCTTTGCCTTCTGCCATTGCATTAATGAAGTTATTTTTGCCTTTTATACTTACCATTTTGATTAAGTCTTCAATAGAATAAGCAGGAAAAGTCAAAAACTCTATTAAAGTTTTACCCATATTCTGAAAGCTCTTTCTGGCAAGGTTATGAATGTCTTTTTCTGTTAATTTGTTACCAAATACCATTCTTAGATTATTTATTGCAATATTTCTTCTCTTCTTTGCAACTTTATATACTAAGTTGCCAACCTTTATTCCCAATTTTAATCCAGCTTTTCTTGAAATTCTCCTTACTATATACCCGATCAGTTTTATAAGAATATATATTATTAAATCTCTGACTTTTTTCATAAGATTTATATTAGTTTTTTCTTATCCTGCCAAAATAGAAGCTAATTACATTCTTTTTATAACCACCAGCTAAAATTGGTTCTTTTACTGATCTTTTTTCGATTCTTCTTCAAGCATATACGTCCAGAGTTTGATTCTATTTTGAAGCTGTAATTCATCACCTTTAGCTAGAATCAAATCTTTTTTCGCTATGTTTAGATTATATTTTATTGCTTCAACATAGATATCATGTATCTCTTTTTTTGTCATCGGGACCGCAACATAAGCTTTATACATAATTGCCCCATCAAGATTTTCAGGGTCATGGCTTTCTAACTTTTCAATATACCACTCAACACCATCCTTGTAGTTTATTTTTTCAAGTGAATACATCTCTTGAGTTATATCCAGACCTAAGTTCCAGTTGTCAAATCCGGTCTTATCATAATCGAGGTCTAAATGGCTTTCGTATTCACGAGAGCGATTGACGTATCCTTCTCTGACATCCCAAGATAGCTTTCTAGCAACTATTGATAATGCGTGCTTTTTCGTTTGCTCTTCTGTTGGAAACTTTGCACCACAACCAACATATAGAATTTTGCCTGGAGGGTTAACTCTAGTGCTTTTTCTTATCCAGGAAGGCTTTTGAGAAGAAGGATAAGATTCTATAACTTTATCAATTCCCCATGTTATAGTTGGTGGTTCAAATTCGGTCTTGCGAATTGCCTTATCTGCTAAATAGGCTTCTTCTCCATAGCATATTCTATAAGGTGTCTGTGGTTTGAGTGTGAATACTATATTATCTCCATCAAATGAAACTAGACTATTTAATTCAACTTTTTTGTCGTCTTTATCGCTTAACTCGTAAACCAACAGATTAGATATATTATTCCATCCTTGTGGTTTGGGATATTTTTGAGGATCCTGTGTTATAGAATAAGCCAAATATACATCAGCAGTTTTCTTTGGTATAAATGAACTTTTACCGTTACTGATCAATCTTCCATCAACGACGACCCTGATTTCAGATTTTGGTTTATCCCATTCAACAAACGTATCTTTACCAAATTCCGTTCGGAAAATTCCGTTATTCCTTGTGTAGTTTGTCATTGGTTTGTTTGCATATTGTTCAAGCACCATCGCCCAGAGGTAGATCCTATCGTTATCCCATCCTGTTGTATTATCTACACCTGCTAAAAGAGTATCATAACCATGTCCCCATGATTGGTAAGCCATTTTCCCATGAAGCACAAACGGGCCCAAAGGCACAATCTTTGGATCGTCTGATATTCCAATCGGCATTGAATGGGCTGTGCATATCCTGCCAACGAATGGATATGTGACGCTTTCACTACCGACAGTTATGCCTTTTTCTTTTAACATTTCGATTATTTTAAACTTTCCAAGCACAAGATTGGCTAGAACATCAGCAGGAAAATCTTTATCTCTGTCAACCCTTTCTGGCACCGCTGAAAGGACATCTGAGAACAGCCTTAATCTTGCACCTTGTGCAGTTAGCCCATCAATGACTTTTTTTGCCCATCCAAGTTTTACCATCTTAAATGGACTATTGATATAACTTCTTCCACCCGCCCAGGCTGTTGCCTCTAATAAAGATTGATCTTCATTACGGATTATTATTGACTCATTCCAGGCAGGCGAATCTTTGTAAGAATCATCGAAATTATGGATCAGAGAGACAATACAGCGATATTTTGAAGCTTCTGTCATAAGCCTGTAGAGCGCAGGTCTTCCACCGTATTCATCGTTTGGCTCCATATAAGCGGGATACTCACTGTCCCAGCCCCAATATTGCCATGCAGCATGGAGACATAGTTGAGGACGCCCATCAGTTATATAATATATTCTCTTTACAACGTCAATGAAGTTATCAAAATCATCATTCGCTTCATATCTCATATATTCCTGAAATAATGGAACACCATCAGGCAGGTTATCACGAATAAAAGAAGCACCATCCCGCCAATCAATTTCACCGTCTTCTGAGTAATCGCCCAAAATTCCGATCTTGCATACAAAATCATCTAATTCTTCCGTTGTCCAATTGTCACCTGCACCTGCAAAAACAGTATGAACATAAGGAGGACACCAGAACTCGGCAAAATTAGTCCCCTGACTTTTGCATTGGAATTGCCAGGGATGTATAATAAGATTATTATATCCTACAGCAACTGCACCTGACTGACATAGCATTATCATGTCTATATTTTGAGGATTATATTGTCTAGCACTCTTCAAATCTTCAAGAAAGTATGGATTACGTTCTCTACCTAAGTTTCCTCCGCAAATTGAGACGTTTGTGGCATTTTCATCTATATATAAACGAATGCCTTTGTGAAAATCTATTTTGTATAGCTTATATCCGTCTTTGGTCTGTATATCGCCTATTTTTAAAATAACCTGATCCGATTCCAAATATATATTCACAGTGAACTTCAAAATTTGGGCATTTTCATTAAAGCATACAAAATTATATTCTGCACGATCTTTTGAGAAATTACAATCTATTTGAATTTTATCGTTGTTAATATCTAAAATAGACCGATCGGGTTTTATAACGCTTATCATCCATCTCTTGTCAGGATCAGCACCCCCAAACCATGATTTAGTATCTAACTTCTCATATTCAAGGATAATTGGATACTCTTTATGAACGGTTACACTTATGATTCCGTTTGATAGTTCAATACTAGCATTTATGGAAGACATTATAAGACAATACAACGGTAACAATGAAATAATAGCAGTTGTTTCCATTTTTTTCTCCTTGAAAATGCTATAACAAATGAAAATTCGAATTTATCATAATTTAACGTAAGTTAGATATAAGAATTCATAATATACCATTGAGAAGAATATTTATATTCGTGATTATATCGAACTAATGTTAATTTAATTATAGAGGCGATTCGCTGAAATCAATATTTTTTATATTAACAATTTTAGATGAAAAGATCAATGTAGATTTATTGATATGATCAGACATGAGTTCGGACATAAATAGGTTTGCATAAGAATTTTACTTCCTTTTAATTAAAAAGGCAGGCAGGGCTAAAGGGCAGGCAAGGATGCCTGCCATACTATCTACCTTTTACCAGGTAGGGCAAACGGACTTGCTTACCATTATATGATTTATCCGAACTAATGTCTGAAGCTCAAGGAAAACAAAATACCAGCAAGTAGGTGGATTGAGGCATGAAATCCAACAAAGATAAGAGTTTGGAATATGATATGTCTCGGTAAATGGCATAAATACTGGAAAGAATTTATACCATTTCTTTCAATTGAATGTGTATTTGTAAACATACAATTAGTTTTTTAGAATTTTTTATCAGTTATTTAGTGCAGTGGTTTTTCTGCAAAAGTAATACTGTTTTAAAAAATTATTTATAAAATCCCCCAACTACTTTGAAAAAGGGAAAAATCAGGAAAGTCTCCCTTTTCCAAAGGGAGATTTAGAGGGATTTTATAATAAATGATGATTATAACAAATAAT
>FWPV01007357.1_pt1 | contig 20066 bp, 22 predicted proteins | sample 2228371 | NCBI WGS metagenome assembly FWPV01 (sample SAMEA103939776, study PRJEB20133) | metagenome | reverse complement strand
TCGAACAGGCGCATCAATTCCTTGACGGCAATGGGCTCGACCGAACACAGCAATGCTGCTTCTAATATGTTTTTAGCGCGCTGGGGATCCATCCAGGCGGACTCACTTAAAGAAATTCAGGTGTTGATAGGGAAATAGTGCCGATTGGTCCTGCAGGCCGATGTGGCTGTTGCCAGCGGGGTGCAGGGGCGCAGCGTGAAACGAGTTGCGCGACAGGCATTTTATAAACCGATGGCGCATTGTAACCACGTTATCCACCGCTCAGCAACCACTTGATCACACAATTAATTTCAAAAAAAACGGCCCACCGAGGCGAGCCGTATCTGAAAGTAACCCTTGGAGGGTCGGAGACATTCACAGTGTGCCCCGATCCGGTGCATTGAACATCCCCATGGTGGCTTACCCCAAGGCCGGTGGAACTTATCCACAGTGGGCGGGGAAAACCTTCCCTATTCGCTGTGGATAAAATTTTCAGCCCGTTGATTTTGTGCAGTTTTTGGTTGGTTGATTAAAAACTGAGCATGGGCTCTAGAGACCATCAACGCTGGCTATTTCAGCTTTCCCAGCGATAGCCAACACCCGCTTGGCGGATGCGGTTCCAGATAGCCTCTTTCTCTTCGTCGCTTTTGAACAGCCAACCATCGACCTCATCCAGGGTGCGACCGCAGCCCATGCAAATGTCGTCTCCAAGGTTGGTTGAACAAAAACCCACGCAAGGGGTATCGGCTTGGGGCCACACGGGCAGGTTGGCGTATTCAGGTTTTGACATGATGCTGCTTTAGTTGTGGTTGGGACGGTACTGCTTCTTCAGGCGAATATAGAGCACTTTGGTGACGTGTGCGACAACCGAGCCATCGGTGTGGGTGATGTCGGTCTCGAAGGTGTACAACACTTTTTCACCGGTGGCCGCTTTGGCTTTGATTTCTTCCAGTGTTTGATCATCGACTTGATACACGCCTTTGACCGAGGCATTGCCGGGTGCAATAAAACGAATGTTGGCCTCTTGATCCCACACATGGTAGCGACTTCCCAAGCGCTTCATGAGAATGAGCATGTAAAAGGGATCGGCCATAGCATACAGCGAACCGCCAAACTGCGTGCCCATGATGTTTTTGTTGCGACGCGTGAGTGGCATGTGCACTTCCACTTTCTCGAAATTGGCGCTGATGTGATGAACATGTATGCCCGCGCCACGCAAAGGCGCGTAAAAATTCATGGCTCTGCGCATGAATTCGGGCTTGTCAGAGAGGTTTTTCAGAAATTTTTTAAACATTTTTTACTGCGAATTTTTCTTGTGGTTTCAGTAGGATAAAGCTTTTTGAGGTGAGGTTTGCTCGCTTGAATGCGTTTGTGCACTTGCACACAAGGGGAAAACCCGCTATAGTCTCGTTCTTACCAGACGCGGGGTGGAGCAGTCTGGCAGCTCGTCGGGCTCATAACCCGAAGGTCGTAGGTTCAAATCCTGCCCCCGCAACCAAATTTTTATCATTAAAACCAATCACTTAGCGGTGGTTGGTTTTTTTGTTTTCTAGGCCACCAACTGCATGTGCCCAACTGGTGCCCAACCCCGATTTAGCCCCCCTTCCCTTTCGTGACCTTCGGTACTCACATAGACAAACTGTGCGTAGATTGTGGTTTGGGCTTTTCGGAAATCATCGACTAGATTAAAAAAACGCCAATACGATATCGGCTGATTTAGCTACTTGTATGGACTAGCCCCCGTTTCACTATTCTTCAGTAAGGCGTCTAGGTTGGCATTAAACAGCGCAGCCTCCGCAACGAAAGGCGCGTGGCTTGATTCTTGGTAAATAGTGACTTGGGAACCTTGCACTGTGGAAGCCATGTCGACTGCGGACCGAGCCAACACAGCTTGGTCAAGTTGACCATGGCTAAAGACCACAGGCACCCGAATAGATCTTAAAGTATCGGTGTGATCAACTTGGCGAGCGAAAATGTACCGTCGAACAAAGTACGGGGTCAACATGCATGCAGCGACACCCCTGGCATAGACGTCTCTATCGACGGCATTTCCATAGTTAGCTTTGGCAAGCGCGAGAACCCCATCAATTTGATCATTAAATCGTTCACTGGTTGCCAGCTTGATACGCTCGAAGTCGGGCCCAATATAAGCTGCCACAGACTGATTTCCCATCCCTGACAAAGCACCTACAAAATTGATCGCTCTTATATTTTTATCCCCATAAAGACTCAGGTAATCCATCAAAGCGATTGCCCCGTAGGAGTGGGCAACAACGGTCACGTTGCGCAGACCCAATTTACGAATCACAGCGTTGATGTCATCGGCCCAATTGTTTCCCGATACATATTCTGCAGGATTCATTGGTTTTGTAGATTGACCATGCCCTCTCAAGTCAAAGGCAATCAAGCGATAACCCTGCAACTCAGGTGCTGTCAGTTGTTGTTGCCACATCTCTTTGCTTTGAGACCAACCATGAATAAACAGCACTGGTTGACCATTTGGATTGCCATATTCACTAAACGAGAGCTTAACGCCATTGGTGGAGTAAACATATTCTGATGTCACTTTTTCTGAACTACAGGCACCCGTGACAAATGCAACAAACACCGCACAGAAAAAGAGAAGAATTTGCGCGAAAATATTGCGATTTCTAGCCATGATCATGATTGCCCCCACTGATTTAACAAATCAACATTAGCGGGAGGTGCCTGGCCCACAGTTGAATTTATTGAATGGGGTCATCAAATAATCTGTTGGTGGACGATGGCAAGAAAGGCAGAATATGAATGGTCAACTTTTGGAGCCTGTACGTTGAACAAGCAAATTGATCTGTACTTCGACTTCTCCAGTCCCTACTCGTATTTGGCTGTTGCCAGGGTCGATGAAGCGCTGGCAGCTTATGACATCAAAGTTCGACTCATTCCTGTAGTGCTCGGTGCAATTTTTAATCGCCTTGGCTGGCAATCAAGTCCCTTTCTTGCCCAACCCAGAAAGCTTGCCTACATGTGGCAAGACGTCAAACGTCAAGCCAAGAAATATTCACTGGAGTTTGAACAACCGACCCAGTTTCCGATTGGAAGTATTTTGCCCGCTCGAATAGCGACAGCCTTTTCTGATGCACCCTGGATTCATGCGTTTTGCGTCAATGTGTTTAAATCCTACTTTTCGCTGAACAAAGACATCTCCAGCACAGATACGATCGAGCGAATTCTCAAGCAAATGGATCTTGATTCTCAGGAAATTCTTCCCCGCGCCAGTAGCCAGGAAACCAAAGATCGACTCAAGCTGATTACAGAGCAGGCCGAAGGTCTTCAAATTTTTGGTGCTCCATCTTTCATTGTTCATGGTCAACTTTTTTGGGGCGACGATCGACTGGAGGATGCGATCAAATTCTGTTTAAGAGGAGAAAATTGATGGGGGGGGGTGTAGCGGATAATCTTGTGGTGCTTAGCGAGGATCTTAGCCGGGTTGTAAAGCCGTTCTCGCTCATTTAAAAAAGTAAACAGAACGGCAGAGATATCATGACGCCTGCGCAACGAGCCAGTTGTACAAACGACTCACCTGGGGTTGTTCTAGTGCCTGAGAAGACGCGCAAATAAAGACGCTTTTGCCAGTCTTTAACTCATAGGTTACTGGTTGAACAAGCTTGCGATCATGAACTTTATGCTCTACAAACACCTTGGGCAAAAGTGCTATTCCTTGAGACAACTCGCATGCTTGTAAAAGCAAATTCATATCACTGTAAAAAGGGCCTCGCTGCGGCTCTTCGCACTCATAACCTTGCGCTGAAAACCATTCTTTCCAGCCGAAAATACTTTGCCGAAGTAGTGTCGCTTTCAACATACTCTCTGGACAAACAATCCATGGGTTGGCCTTCAAATAGGCGGGGCTGCAAACTGCAATCAAATCGACCTGAAACAATCTGGATTTAACCAAACTAAGCCAATCTTCATCACGTCCTACCCGCACACCTACATCGGCCTCCCCACCTTTTAGGTTGACTAGAGAGGCAGATATAGTGATTTCAAGATCGATATCCGGGTTATCGCGCTGAAAAGCGGTCAAATAATGACTGACTAGGTGTGAACCAACCAGTGGCGGCAAACTCAGACGAACCCGTTTGACGACTTTTGCTTGTAGCACTGAAATTGCATTTTCCAGTGCAGAAAGGATTTCTTGAACCTTGGGAAGGAATACCTCGCCGGCCTCGGTCAGCTCTGTTTGTGAAGTTTGCCGGTGAAACAGCGTAGTACCAAGCCTTGACTCAAGCTGTTGAATTCTGTGGCTTATGGCGCTTTGCGTTACCGAAAGCTCATCAGCAGCCTTGGAGAAATTTCCGTATCTGGCGATCGCCTCGAAAGCGATCAGCTCTGGGACACTAGGAACCTGACTTGCCGAATACTTCGGGGTGCGTGCGTTCATCCACAACTCTCTGTCAATTCACTCTAAATAGCAGTTTAAAAGAATGTACCGTCATCTAAAGCCGAAGACCTTCGGGAAAACTGAGAACACCATGAATTTGATTAATCCAGGGATCGATTAAATTCATGAAAAATCGACCGAAGTTTAGAAATTACCGGTGAATTCAAAGAATTGATGTGACCTAAACAAAGTCAAGGTCACATCAATATTGTTGTGTTCTGTGAATTGGCCAATTGAAACAACAACTGGAGAACACTTACCTCTTCAAAAAGTTAAGTAGATCCTGATTCAAACGATCTTTGTGTGTATCAGCCAAGCCATGGGGAGCACCTGGGTAAACAATCAAGGTAGATCCTTTGATTTGTGCTGCAGATGCTTTGGCCGATGCATCCAAAGGAACGATTTGATCGTCGTCGCCGTGAATGATCAGCGTGGGAATGTTGAATTTCTTCAAGTCTTCACGAAAGTCTGTCGCAGAGAATGCAGCGATTGAGTCATAGGTGTTCTTGTGACCCGCCTGCATGCCTTGAACCCAGAATGACTGAATCAGTCCTTGTGAGGGTTTTGCGCCTTCGCGATTGAAACCAAAGAATGGCCCCGACGCAATATCCAGATACAACTGCGAACGGTTTTCCAGCGATGCTTGTCGAAGCCCGTCAAACACGCTCATCGGGAGCCCACCGGGATTGCTTTCGGTTTTCAACATCAGCGGCGGAACAGCTGCCACTAACACCGCCTTTTCAACGCGTTTGGTGCCGTGCCGTCCGATGTAGCGGGCCACTTCACCACCGCCTGTGGAGAACCCCACCAGCGTGACACGCTTCAACTTCAGCGCTTCGATCACTGCCGAAAGATCATCTGCGTAATGATCCATGTCGTTCCCATGCCAAGGCTGGCTTGAACGACCGTGACCGCGACGGTCATGGGCAACAACCCTGTATCCATTGCTGGCCAGGAACATCATTTGCGATTCCCAACTGTCGGAATTCAGCGGCCAGCCGTGACTGAACATCACGACCTTGCCATCGCGGGGGCCCCAGTCTTTATAATAAAGCTGCACGTTGTCTTTGGTGACGATCGTGCTGGCGGATTGGACAAAGCTGCTCTTACCTTGGGTGTTGCCGGCCACAGTGGCAGGTTGAGCGGCATTCACAGTTGCTGAGAATAAAGCAGTTGAAAAGATTGCTAAAAAGTTTTTGAATGCGTTCATTATTGATCTCCCACGTTGCACTGGGCCAGATTTTTCCCATCGAGCGAGCTCATCGGGCGCTGAACGCTTCGATCAAGAAACTCAACCATCGCATCAGCGATTTCCTTGCCATGCGTTTCGATTGCGAAATGACCGGTGTCGAGAAACTGAACTTCCGCCTTGGGATTGTCGCGCTTGTAAGCGTTTGCACCGGCCGGGATAAAAAATGGATCATTGGCACCCCAAATTGCCAATGTGGGTGGCTGATAGCGGCGGAAGAAATCGTGCAGCGCGCTGTATTGTTTGATGTTTTGTCCATAATCAAGCAAAAGGTCCATTTGGGCTTCGACGCCGATACGCTCCACCGCAGCATGTGCCAGCTGGTAGGTTTCGGGAGCCACCAATGAAGTGTCTTTCACACCCTCTGTGTACTGCCACTTGATCATGTCGAACGTATTGAAGCGGCGCAGCGCTTCCCGATTGGCTGGCGTTGGATTGGCCCATGCTTTTCGCATGTCGGCCCAGCCTTCACTCAGCCCCTCTTCATAAGCGTTGCCATTCTGACTCACGATTGCAGTAATCTTCTGCGGATTTTTTACAGCAAGACGCCAGCCAACAGGGGCACCGTAGTCGAATACATACATGGCGTAACTATCCATACCCTTGGCGACTGTGAATGCATCGATTACCGAGGCGAGGTTGTCGAAGTGATAGGCAAATGACTTGCCTGGCAAAACATTGGTTTGACCAAAACCAGGCAGATCGGGGGCGATGACATGATATTTCTCTGCGAGTTGCGGGATGAGCTCGCGAAACATGTAGGAAGACGCGCCGAATCCGTGCAACAACAAAACTTTGGGTGCAGTTTCAGGCCCAGCCTCTCTGTAAAACACATCGACATCCTGAATATTCACAGACCGGTGATGAACCTGCTCTGTGGGAGGTGCCGCACTGGCGGCGAAAGTTGCAGTGGCCAGCGTAGTTGCGGCCAATAGTGCGTGAATGCTAGTCATGGCTATTCCTTGTCGTAAAAATTAAATGATCAGCTGCTTGTTTGAAATAACCTGTATAATTTGATTTATACGGTTACTTAAACGGAAGTGTCTTCCAAAAAAAGTAACCTGTCAAACTATTTTTTAAAGGTTACTTATGGAAAAGACAGAAACGTCGACAAGCAACAATCCCGGAGAGATCCCAATGGTGGGTGACCACCTGGCTCTGGACTTACTGAACACAGAAATGCGAGTTGGCAATGAGTCAGTGGACTTATGGCGAAGTGGTGAGGATGTTCACGCATGGCTTGAGCGATGTGGTTTGTTGGCGAGCGCGTCCATCGCAGCAGCAGAGAAACAGACATTACTCAGGCAGGCGAGAGAACTTCGAGCACTCGCTCGGCAGCTGATTGAACAATGGAAGAATGGACAGATGGGCGATGTGCAGCCGCTGAACAAGTTTCTTGATGCCTACCTCAGCGCCCCACAGGTGACATCGGACGACACCGGAAAACTCTCACTGACCCGAGTTGCCAAAGCCGATCCTGTTGCTAATTTGCTGGGGCCAGTGGCTGAAGCAGTCGCGCAATTGCTGGCCGATGGCGAGCTCGATCTTGTTAAAAAATGCGCACATCCTGAATGCATTCTTTGGTTCTATGACCGAACAAAATCGCATAAGCGTCGCTGGTGCAGCATGGCATCTTGCGGAAATCGACACAAAGCTGCCCAGTTCAGAAAAAAGGTGGGAACAACTTGAGTGAATGATTGCAATCTGCTTACGCGGCTTTTTTTGCGACTCGAGCAATCACTTTGATTTCAAAGTCGAAGCCGGCAAGCCAGTTCACTCCCAATGCGGTCCAGTTCGGATAAGGAGATTCGGGAAACACTTCATCCTTGACCTTCAGGATTGTAGGGAACTGATTCTCTGGATCGGTGTGAAAGGTGGTTACGTCGACGATGTCGTTCAGCGAGCACCCGCCAGCTTTCAACGTTGCCTCAAGATTGACAAATGCCAAGCGAACCTGAGCTTCAAAATTTGGCTCTGGTGAGCCATCTCCAAGGCTTCCGACTTGCCCCGATACAAACAGGAGGTCGCCAGATTTAATAGCAGCAGAATAACGGTGTAGCTTATACAACTCATGGCGATCAGCTGGAAAAATTGCTTGGCGTGTGCTCATCGGTGTTACCTCGAAAGTTGATTGGTAACGGAAATTTAAGGGATATTTTTGTTTGAATAAATTGCCAAATAACAACAACACTGTTTAAATATTTCAAACAATTATTCGGAGAAGTGAGTGGACCGATTTGATTGCATGAGGGTTTTTGTGCGCGTGGTGGAGGCCGGCAGTTTTACAAAGGCGGCTGAAACCTTGGACATAAGTAGAGCCACTGTGACCCAATCAATTCAACAATTGGAAGCACACCTGCGCATCAAGCTACTGAACCGTACCACCCGCAAAGTGAACGTAACCAAAGATGGTGCAGCCTACTTTGAGCGTGTGGTCAAGTTGCTGAATGAACTCGAAGACATCGAACACAACCTGCCTGGTTCTCCTGGCTCTCCGCGTGGTCTGCTCCGTGTGGATGTTCCAAGCCCTTTCGCCAACATCATTTTGGTGCCGGCACTGCCAGATTTCTACGCACGTTTTCCAGACATTCAACTTGAATTGGGAGCCAGTGACAGAAAAGTGGATTTGATCAGCGATAACGTCGATTGTGTGGTCAGAGGTGGTGAAATTACAGATGGTGCTTTGATAGCACGTCACGTTGGTAATTTGCAGTTGGGTGTTTACGCTGCGCCATCTTACTTAAAGCAATCAGGAACACCTTTGCATCCGCATGAACTAATTGAATCTGACCATCGAATTATCCGTTATCGCTGGACAAATGAATTGCCATATGGGTTGCGTAAAGATGGAGTCGACGCAAGGTTACAAGGACGCTCCGTACTGGAAATAGATGATGGCAACGCCTACCTGACAGCGGGTTTGGCTGGATTAGGCGTGCAGTGGTTGCCTGAGTACATGGCCAAACGACACATCAAAAACGGCGAACTGGTGCGGCTTTTCTCGGACTGGCAGTTCGATTCAATGCCTTTGTACGTGGCTTATTCTCCCAACAGATATGCCAGCAAACAGCTTCGGGTTTTTATCGAGTGGATCACTCATCTGATAGCGCAGCACGCAAGCGCACCACGGTAAACGCGCCACCTCTCCAAATGCAATAAAGCGCGATAAGCAGCAGTAGCGCGTAAATCATTTCGCCATGCTCCGCCGCAAGAAATCCATACTGATAACTTGCAGCTGGAATGTTGATCAATGCATGAATCAAGATAGCTGCCATAAGCCAAACAAGCTGCCTTTTAGCAACAGCCAGAGCTCCGATAAAAGTCAAACCAACTTGTACCACGATGGCAAAAACACGTTCAATCAACAAGAAAATAGCCGTCCACTCCGTCAGGCTTGCCAATTGCTTCTGGATAGCATTCTGCGCAGTGGAATCAAGATCCACTGCCTGAAGCACTTCCGGACTGGAGTAAAAATAAAGCAATTGCACGTGAACGATCACGCCAAGAAGCACTGCCTCGCACAGGGCATAGCCCACAGCGAACTTGGCCAACCACCGAAGGTCTAAACTGCTGCGCACGCTTTTAACTTTCAAACAAATGTATTTCCCGGTCTCCTCAAAAAGACCTGCAGTAAGACAAGCCAAGACTAGTCCGACCAAGGCCTGCTGGGTACTTACGGACTGCCCAGGTAAAGCAAACCCTGCCGAGCTCAAAAAAACAGGCTCTAACACTCTGGCAAACAACACGAACGTCATGGCACCTAGCCAATAGGGTGTGGATCTGGAAGGCAATCGACGATTGAGCTGAACAATCAGACAAAGACCGACTGCACACAATGCCAACATCGACAAAACATTAAGAACGATCACCATTATTCTTCAACCACCGGTAGCAAAATTGTTGATAGCTCATAAGCCATTTGATGTGGCTGACCTGAAGGCTTCAGCAGCGGCGTAATTGCCTCTAGCATCTTTTTCTGAAATTCATCCAGTTGATTTGGGGTCGCATAGAAAATTGCTTTACTGAATCCGTGTCTATTGCTCTTTGATTCCTGTTCCGAGCCGATGAATCGGTCAAAGCTGTTGAGAATCCCTGCGAGGTACACATTGAAAAGCTTTTTGAGTTCGTCTGAAGAGGGTTCTGGTTGAGAAGTTGCACGAGATAAACGATACGTCACCTCGATGGCGCCACGCTTCTGATTTTCCTGTTCTACCTCAATCAAACCTGCGTCGAACAATGCTTTGATATGCCGATACAGAGTAGCCGGCGCAATTTCGGGTAGGTCCTTGTGGATTTGCTGAGGGGTCGAAGACCCAGCGAAAAGATTCGAGAGGATTTTCATCCGCACAGGATGCAGCGCCACTTCGAGATTAGTCATTGATTTACTTCTTGGAATAAATTATTATCAATAATGATAACAATATGAAATGTTTTCGGCAATCCTCTGAAAATAAACTGGCTCCGCGAATGGGCGTAAACAATGTATATCGGTGAACTTTCAAAAAAGTCTGGTGCCTCACGCAAGGCGATTTACCTTTACGAGCAAATGGGATTAATCCCGAAGCCAACACGCAAAGGCAGCTACCGTGTTTATTCAGCGGCTGCGGTAACACAAATTCAAACCATTCGCTGCGCGCAATCATTGGGCTTTAAGCTCAAGGAACTGGTAGAGGCTTTGGCAAGCAATACAGGTGAATCTGGTGCTGGCCTGTCGCTTATGCTTGAGCAAATAGAGTTAAAACGATTAGCGGTTCAATCGCAAATCGAGACCGCTCAAGCTCAGCTACTGCAGTTGAATCAATTTGAGAATGAACTGCGTAACTCGCCGGAAATCATGAACTGCGAACTTCCTGTTGACTCTTCCCCTAAGGGCAAGCTTTAGACTTTTTGTGATTCAACAAAAAGGAAGCTTGACATGCGCAAACGTATTTTAATTGTTCTGGGCCACCCAGCTGAGGCCAGCTTGTGCGGTGCAATTGCCCAGGCCTACCAAAATGGAGCGCAGGCTGCTGGTCACGACGTCCGCTTACTCAGCCTTGGAAAACTGAATTTCGATCCGATACTGCGCGATGGGTACAACACCATTCAGCCGCTTGAACCCGACCTTGTTGCAGCACAAGAATCGATTGCATGGGCTGAGCACCTTGTGTTTGTTTATCCAATTTGGTGGGGTTCGATTCCAGCCATTCTTAAAGGCTTTTTCGATCGAACTTTTCTACCTGGATTTGCATTCAAATTTAAGAAAGACGCATTGATGGTCGATGGCCTGTTAAAGCAGCGCACCGCACACCTGATCGCGACCATGGACACTCCGCCGTGGTACTACCGCCTGGTTTACCGAATGCCTGGACACAATCAGATGAAACGGACCATTCTGGAATTTTGTGGCATTAAGCCTGTGACTGTGACCAGTTTTGGTCCGGTAAAAAACTCGAAAGCGAACACTCGCGAGAAGTGGCTGGAGCGTGCTTACCAATTTGGGTTGAATGGTCCTACGCTCATTGCGTCTGCTTGAGCGAATTTGAACCAGAGCCACTGCCGGTGCAAATCGTGCATCGTGAGGGCCGTACCTCAACTGCGAAAACACGCGCGTTTATTGATTTGGCAAAAGCAATGCTGGGTATCTCGCCTGCAAAGCTCTGAATTTTACAAACCCAACATTTCCATAAAAATTGCAGGCTTCTTGTAGCCCATAATTTTTTTGCTCACCTCGGGCTTGGGCCCCATCACCAACACCGCCGGGGTGGCAAACACACCCAGCTTTCTGGCCAATTGCTTTTCGGAATACACGGTACCGTCGATCCAATTTACGGGCAAGTCGCCACGCACATTGATGGAAATTACATCGAACTTGGCTTCAATCCTCTCGCGGTTGGGTCCTTCCGTGAAGTTCTCTTGAAGCAAATAAGCGCAGTAGGGGCAGTCATCCAGATGAAAGAAAATAAGCAGCTTCTTTCCTCGGGTTTGCGCGTCTTGAATGTCCACTGGAATTTCAAGAAATGTTTGCTTGAACCAGCCCGGCAATTCGTAATGCATAGGCTTGGGCTCAATGTTGCGAGCAGCCACATTGAGCGTAAACGCCGTGCAGAAAACACACAACAAGAAGCGATGAAAGGACAAAACTCGAAATATTTTCATTTGAGGTATTGCTCCGTTCAACCGCCACAACTGGCCTTTACCCACTTGCTTTTCAAGGTTTGCTGAACTTTACGTTGCTGACCACCCTCGCTTGTTGTTGCGTCTATCTTCGTTTCGTATTGAGTGGGCGACATGAAGTTGACAGTGGCTGTGCCCTGAGTATCGGGACACTTGAATTCGACCTTCATGGATTTAGCGCTTCGGCTTAACACTTTGTTTTTACAATCGCCATCGTCCTGTACGGGCACATCATTGGCTTTGGCTTGCTCGGGAGTGATGCAAAACCGAACCGAACCAGCTTTGGCGCCCATGGATACGCCCATTTGCGCCATCATGGCCTCCATTTGCTTGCGCTGGGCCGGAGGCATGCTTCCCATTTGTTTCATGGCCGCCTGTGCTTCGGGGCCCATGCCCTGAGAATCGAACTCCATCTCCCACAAGCCAGGTTTTACCTCTGCGGCTACAGCGAACTGTGCCGGCAAAACAAGCAAAAAAGCACTGATCCACTTCTTCATGAGACCGCCCTCCGCGCCAGTAAAACCTCAGTGTAAAACGAGGTTTTAATGAACGGGAGCAAGTTCTGCAAGAATTTGGGGCCAAATGCTGTTGCACCGCTCTCTGAAAATATCAATGTGCCCAACTTTGCCAAGCTCGAACGTTTCAGGCCTGATTTCAAGCCGTTTCTTGCTGGCCTTGGTGAACAGACGCATGATGTCCTCCACGTTGGGCAGTGTTGCAATTTCATCATCGCTGGCATGCACAAAGGTAATTGGCGATTTGAACTGTTCAAACCAGTGTTGTTGCACACCGTTACCAAATTCATTTTCTACATAACCGGGGCTGGAACACCACTTGGCCCATTGCAGGCCAACCCCCTTGGGCAAATTTTCACCCCAACCAAAACGCTTGGCTGGCACATACCCCAACAAAGCAGAACTAATCGGGATCACCCATCGCAGCATGAACTTGGCACCATTGCGCTTGTCCTTGCGAATGTTTTTTACATGTCCGGAAGAAGCCGCCACGGCCAACACACCACGTACTTTGGCATGGTTGTGCATCAAGCCAAACAACTGCCCACCTGCACTGTGCCCGACGAGGTATGCACTACCCTGCCCAGTGAGTTCAAGCAGAAAATCCAGCGCCGCGGGCATGTCGTACAAACCCCAGTCCTGCTTTTTCACCTCGCAATGCTTGACATGCGACTCCTGCAAAGATTTCCCTATGCCCCGATAATCAAACACCAACACAGAAAAACCCTGTTCAGCCAGCCAACGCGAGAAGGGAAAATAAAACTTTTGAATGATTCCCGTGGCGGGACAAATCAAGACTGGCTTGTTGTGCGTGCCATTGACCGCTGGAAAAAACGTGCCGGCCAGTGGCTGCCCGGCGGCGGGAATACTCACTTCAAATGATTGGGTCATGGAGGCACCTGATTTAAATTCGCTGCTGCAGTGTAGTTGCAACCGTGAATTTTATAATCCAGGTGATGAGCAATTTATTTGTTCCTCCAATGCAATAATCCTCGGTCAGCAAGTCACCTGCCAACTCGTCTTGACCTACAAAATCCCGTCAATCGCATCCACCACAATCGCGGTGCCCACGGCAATCAACAGCAAGTCGGCGCCCAACTGAACATATTTGTGGTTCAAGGGTGGTGCGGGCAAGCGAATGCGCAATTCATTGGGAATGTCGTAATAGCGAACGTCGCTACCCAGGGCACGGCCCTTTTGCCACTGCTTGGCCTGGCCCGGTGGCTGGCATCCATTGCCCTTTTTGGCCAGCCCGGGTGGACACTTGCCTTTGGAAACCTGGCCACCGTAGTAGTCGCGCACAATGCGGGTTTCGGCGCTGCCAAAGTTGAATGACACCGACACCCCGCCTTGACCGGAATCGCGGCCTTCAGCACGCTTGCCCGGGCCATCACCACCGCCTTTCTCGTTACCACCACCTTTGCGGTTTTCTTTTTGCCCGCGTTGTTCGCTTTGTTCCTTGTTCTTTCCCTGGTTGCCGTTTCCCTTGTCTGGTTTTTCGGCGTAAGCGCTGCCGCTTGCTATCAACAATGCAGTAGACGCAACAGTCAAAGTACGTAGTATCGATTTAATGGACATGGGTGGCCTATAATTATATGTAACCCATTAGTAGTACCACCACGATGAATAACAAGCAATCCTTACTCGCTTCTTTGGAACAAAGCCGCGAGCGCGTCCTTGAATTGCTGAACAGCTTAGGTGCACAGCAAACCAAAGTGCCGTATTTGCCAGGCATCAACCCGCCAGTTTGGGAGGTTGGGCACGCTGCTTTCTTCTTCGAGCGGTTTATTTTGCAAAACCTGGACAAAGCTCCTTCGTACAATCCTGCACTTGACGACGTTTGGGATTCGTTTGAACTGGCCCACGAGGATCGCTGGCAAGAAGGACTGTTCCCCGACAAACCAGACACCCTGCGCTACTTTGACGACACCTTCAACAAGGTGAAACAGCGAATTGAAACCAAAGCACTCACCGACAGCGATTTGTATCTGTACAAGTACGCCATTTTTCACCTGAACATGCACATTGAGTCGATGGTGTGGGCACGCCAAAGCCTGAGCTATGCGCCGCCGCCCTATTCGTTGAAGGGCACAGGCGCAGGAAACACATACCCAATCGACCACAGCGATGTGGAAGTACCTACAGGCCGCTACCGCATCGGCATGCCGCCCGAGTCGGCACATTATGCGACAGAAGATTTCTGTTTCGACAATGAAAAACCAGGATTCATCGTTGAGATGAACGCATTCAAAATCTCCAAAACCCTGGTCAGCAATGCAGAGTTTCTCGCGTTCATTGAGGCAGGTGGATACGAAAACGACCAACACTGGAGCATGGCGGGCTTGAAGTGGCGCAACAGCACTGGCGCAAAGCACCCTCTATTCTGGAAAAAAGAAAACAGTGTTTGGCTTGAACGCCACTTTGATCAATGGCTGCCCGTTCTGCCCGAACTGCCCGTGAAACACGTGAGTTATTGGGAGGCACAAGCCTACTGCAAGTTTGCAGGACGACGCTTACCTTCGGAGTTTGAATGGGAAGTGGCTGCTTTGGGCAACCGCGAGCAGGGAGAGTTCAACAAGTTTCCGTGGGGCAACACCATGGAAACCCACCGGGTGGACATGGACAGCACACACCTTGCAAGGCTGCCAGTGACTGCCCTGCCTGAAGGTGACAGCCCTTTTGGATGCCGGCAGATGATTGGCACCGTGTGGGAGTGGACCGACAGTCTGTTCTTCCCCTACGATGGATTCAAAGTAGACATGTATCCCTTCATGTCCACCCTGCAGTTTGGCGACCACAAAGTGGTGCGCGGTGGCTCTTGCGCCACTTCTTCCATACTCATTCGCGGCACTTACCGCCAAGCCTACACGCCCGATCGAAACGATGTATTCGTCGGCTTTAGAACCTGTGCCCAATAAGGCTTTATGACCAATCCTTACGAAACCGACGCGCTTCTGAACCAATACCTGGCCTTTCACTACGGGGTCGATTATTTTAATGTTCCCAATTACCCGGTGCGTTGCGCTCAACTTTGCCTGGAATTCATGGGCAATCGACCACGCCGCAAAGCGCTCGACCTGGGCTGCGCCGTGGGCAGAAGTACTTTTGAGCTCGCCTTGGGATTCGACACTGCTGTCGGTGTTGATCTATCCGCCCGTTTTATCGATGCGGCCCAAGCGCTTCAACAAAGCAATACCCTGAATTACTTTCTGCACGACGAGGGCGATTTGGGCAGGGCCGTAAAAGTGTCGCTTGCCGATTTCAACTACGGCGATTGCAGCCAGCGTGTTGAATTTGCGCAAGGCGATGCTTGCAAACTTGGTGAAGAACACACGGGTTACGACCTGATATTTGCTGGCAACCTGATTGACCGGGTGAACAACCCCACCGAATTCCTGAACGACATGCCAAAGCGCATTGTGCCCGGCGGCTTGTTAGTTATCAGCTCACCCTACACGCTATTGACTGAATACACCCCCAAGGAAAACTGGCTAGGGGGTATTGAACAACATGGCAAACCCAAAACCATGCTTGAAGGAATGCAAGCCGTGCTTGCACCCCATTTCAACCTGGTTCGCGAGCCATTGAATGTACCGTTTGTGATTCGGGAAACGGCCCGCAAGTACCAACACAGCATTGCTGAAATGACTGTGTGGGAAAAAAAGGCGGGCTGATTGACAGTCAGCCCGGCACTTATTGCGCCACAGGAATGAGTGTCACGGGTACGCCGTTGACTGCGGCGTTCCCACTGGGCTCATCCAGCCATTGCTCATCGGTTAAATCGTTGCAACTTACCCCTGCATGGGCGGCAGCCACTTGCAAACGCACCCCCGATTTGTCGTGACCCCAGCCGTGCGGAATGCTCACCACGCTGGGCATTACATCGTTTGAAATTTCTACTGGCAATGTAATTTCACCCACACGGCTGCGTACACGCACGTTGTAGCCATCCTGTAGGTTCAATCGCGCTGCATCGGCCGGGTTGACCATGGCGGTGCAACGGTTCTTGCCTTTGACCAGGCGCTCAGAGTTGTGCATCCAGGAATTGTTGCTGCGAATGTGACGCCTGCCAATCAGCATCATCTCTGTGCCTGCCCGCTTGTTGTCATTCAGCAAGTCGGCCACATAATTTGCTGCGGCCTGTAGCACTTCCGCAGGTGCCAGTTGAATTTTCTTGTCTGCTGTTTGCAGGCGGTCCGGGAAACTGGGGCGAAGCGGCCCCAGGTCGATACCTTCAGGATATTGCTTTAATTTTTCCAAACTCAGCTTGTGCTCGCTGCCCATGCCGTAGGGGCCCATTTGCAAACCCATGTCGAGAATCATTTGAGGTGGCATGGAAGGCCGCGCCGGCTTGCCAATCTTTGCGCTGTAGCAGGCTGCCAGCTTGTCCATCAGTTCCCAGTCATCGAGACTGCCTGCAGGTTTCGGCAAGGTGGCCGCGCTGTATTTCGCCTGGTTGCGCACACCGAAAATATTGAAAATCAAATCGTAGTGATCATGCTCAAGAGGCGATGTGGTGGGCAAAATCACATCCGCATGGCGGTTCGTTTCATTGATGTACAGGTCCACGGACACCATGAATTCAAGCCCTGCCAAAGCCTTGTCAAGCTGCTGGCCATTGGGTGTGGACAACACCGGGTTGCCTGCAATGGTCACCATGGCCTTGATTTGCTCCTCGCCCTCGGTTTGAATTTCTTCGGCCATGATGGCACTGGGAAACTCACCCAGCGCCTCAGGCTTTTGGCTGACTCGGCTGTGCCAGCGGCCATAACTGCCGGGCTTGCTGTTGGGCGCGGCAATCAGATCTAGCGCTGGGTTGGCCACCAGGCTACCACCCACACGGTCAGTGTTGCCTGTCACAAAGTTCAGCAACTGAATGCCCCACTGCGCCAGGGTGCCATGGCGCTGCGTGCAAGCACCCATACGCCCATAAGCAACCGCTTTCCCGGCGTTGGCAAAATCACGCGCAATTTGGCGAATGGTGTCAGCCTCAATACCGCACTCGGCCTGCGCCACTTCGGGTGTTACTTTTGAAATCGCACCCAACGCCGCATACAAACCCTCACTGTGGTGGGCCAAGCGATCCATACGGGTCAAGCCTTCGCCAACAATGGTGTTGATCAATGCAAACACAAAGGCCGCATCGCTGGCGGGCCTGATGAAATGATGCGCATCAGCCACCTCGGCGGTTTCAGTTTTACGAGGATCAATCACGATCAACTTTCCGCCACGTGCCTGCAAAGTCTTGATGCGTTTGGCCACATCGGGCACGGTCATCAAGCTGCCGTTCGAAGCGATCGGGTTGGCACCCAGCATGAGGAAATAATTGGTGTGGTCAATGTCGGGAATCGTAATCAGCAATTGGTGCCCAAACATCCAGTAACCCAAGAGTTGCATGGGTAACTGATCAACCGATGTGGCCGAAAAACGATTGCGTGTTTTCAGCAAACCCAGAAAATTGGCGCTGTGGGTCATCAAACCCCAGTTGTGTACGTTCGGGTTGCCCTGGTAAACACCCACGGCATTGGCACCATATTTTTGCTGCACCTGGAACAAGCCCTCGCAGGCCAATTCAATGGCGTCGTCCCACGTGGTTTCTACCCATTGCCCATTCACTTTTTTAACCGGGTGCTTCAAACGGTCGGGGTCTTCCTGAATGTCCTTCAGTGCCACTGCCTTGGGGCAAATGTGCCCGCGGCTAAAGGGGTCTTGCCCATCGCCCTTGATTGAGACAATCTGATTGTTGTCTACCTCGATTTTCAGGCCACAAATGGCTTCACACAAATGGCAGGCGCGGCGATGGGTTTGCAAGTGTTGTCTCCTGATTGTTCTGATTATTACTTTGACCTACATACTACTGTCGAAGGTGTAATACCATCAAGCAAACTCAAGGAGACATCATGATCAACGCTTACGCAGCTTTCGAGGCCAAAGGCCCACTCAAACCCTATCAGTACGACCCCGGTGAACTGGGTGCATTTGATATCGAAATCGATGTCGACCACTGCGGCATTTGCCACAGCGATGTCAGCATGCTCGACAACGACTGGGGCCGCGCCCAATACCCCATGGTGGCTGGCCATGAAATTATTGGTCGCGTGAGCAAATTGGGCAGCCATGTCAGCCACCTTGTATTGGGTGATGTCGTGGGCCTTGGCTGGCATGCAGGCTACTGCGAAAGTTGCAGAATGTGCATGGGTGGCGATCACAACCTGTGCAGCACAGCCAAAGGCACCATTGTTGGTCGTCATGGCGGGTTTGCTGACAAAGTACGCGCTCAAGCCATCAGCGCGGTAAAAATTCCCGCAGGTGTCAACCCGGCAACCGCAGGCCCGCTGCTGTGCGGTGGCATCACCGTTTACAACCCGCTTGTGCAATTCAATATTTCACCGCAAAGCAAAGTGGCGGTGATCGGCGTGGGCGGTTTGGGCCACATGGCGGTAATGTTTCTCAAAGCCTGGGGCTGCGAAGTCACTGCATTCAGCAGCGACCCCTCCAAAACCAATGAACTGAAAAGCATGGGCGCACATCACGTGCTCAACAGCAAAGATCCTGACGCCCTGAAGAAGGCAGCGGGTTCATTCGACCTGATTTTGTCGACTGTGAATGTGAAACTGGACTGGAATGCCTACATTTCTACATTGGCACCCAAAGGGCGTTTGCATTTTCTGGGTGCAGTGCTGGAACCTCTGGACATCGGCGTGTTTGGATTGATGGGCCAGCAACGCACCATTTCATCCTCGCCAGTGGGCAGCCCACGCGTGATTGCCGACATGCTGAAATTCGCAGCCTTGCACAACATACAGCCGATTGTAGAAACCTACCGCTTCGAGCAGATCAATGAAGCGATTGAGAAGGTACGCAACGGTAGCCCCCGCTTTAGGGTGGTATTGTCACGATAACAAAGTCAACCGTTGTAGGCACCCCAGCGCTCAATAATTTTGTGCAAGGCATCCAGGCCATCGGTGAGCGCTGCCGGGCCGGGCTGCAAAATCAAAGGCGACTTGATCTCGAAAATTTGCTGGTACTTCACCGCACTCACATTGCCCCACCCTGCCCGCGCAGCCACGGTTTCAGGGCGAAATTTTTTGCCGCACCAAGAGCCAATGATGATGTCGGGGTCGCGGCGAACGATCTCGCTGCTGTCGGCAATAATCCGGTTCTTGCCCAAGCTTTGCGTGGCCAGCTCGGGAAAACAATCATCGCCCCCGGCAATGCCAATCAACTCGCTCACCCATTGAATGGCGCTGATCGGCGGCTCGTCCCATTCTTCAAAATACACCTTGGGTCGCACAGCCCATCGGCGGGCTTTGGCCCGCACGGCCTCCACTTTCGCCTGCATTTCTGCAATCAGGGCAGCCCCTTTTTCAGCGGCACCCACCATGGCGGCCACCTGGTACATCATGCTGAATATCTCGGGCACCGAACGTTGGTTGAACACCGTCACCTGCACGCCATGGCGAATCAGCGCACTGGCAATGTCCGCCTGAAGATCGGAAAACCCAAACACGCAGTCGGGCTTCAGCGCCAGTATTTGATCGATCTTGGCCGTTAAAAAGGCACTCACCTTGGGCTTTTCAAGGCGCGCTTTGCGGGGGCGCACGGTGTAGCCGGAAATACCGACAATCCGGTGTTCTTCACCGAGCAGGTAAAGCCATTCGGTGGTTTCCTCGGTGAGGCAAACAATGCGTTGGGGCAGCTGAATCATTTGCACAGGTCTTCGGTGCCAAAGCGAAAACGTGCG